>Ga0187780_10002443_pt1 | contig 13964 bp, 11 predicted proteins | sample 1015_Q2_SP10_20__FD_132429 | JGI IMG/M metagenome (GOLD analysis project Ga0187780, IMG submission 132429) | Tropical peat soil microbial communities from peatlands in Department of Meta, Colombia - 1015_Q2_SP10_20_MG | ecosystem: Environmental > Terrestrial > Soil > Wetlands > Peat | place... | reverse complement strand
TTGCTCATCAGGTACGCGCCGAGGTTGGCGTAGCCGAGCCCGAGCTGACGGAAGGCGCGCGCGTTGCGAGCGATCTCATCGGTCGGGTAGCTGGACGGTCCGACGATGATCTCCTGGGCCAGTAGCATCACGTCGGTGGCGTGCTCGAAGGAGGTCACGTCGAAGCTGCCGTCGGCGCGGCGGAACTTCATCAGGTTCAGCGACGCGAGGTTGCACGCGGAGTCGTCGACGTGCATGTACTCGCTACACGGGTTCGACGCATTGATCCGCCCCGAGTTCGGGCACGTGTGCCACTGGTTGATCGTCGTGTCGTACTGCACGCCCGGGTCGGCGCAGCGCCACGCCGCCTCGGCGATCTCGCGCATGAGCTTACGGGCGGAGACGGGTTCGCCGACCGGCTCGCCGGTCGCGCGCGCAATCAGCTGCCAGTCGCCGTCGTCCTCGACGGCGCGCATGAACTCGTCGGTGACGCGCACGGAGTTGTTGGCGTTCTGGTACTGGATCGAGAAGAAGCCCTCGCCGTCGATCGACATGTCGAAGCCGGCGTTGCGCAGCGCTTCGGCCTTGTCCTCCTCGTGCGCCTTGCACCAGATGAAGCTTTTGATGTCCGGGTGATCGATGTCGAGCACGACCATCTTGGCCGCGCGGCGGGTCTTGCCGCCGGACTTGATCGTGCCCGCCCACGAGTCGGCGCCGCGCATGAACGACACGGGCCCCGAGGCGGTACCGCCCTTGGCCAGTGGCTCCATCGAGCCGCGGATGTTTGAGAGGTTGATGCCCGAGCCAGAGCCGCCCCTGAAGATCATGCCCTCCTTGGTGTTCCAGTCGAGGATCGACTCCATCGTGTCCTGCACGCTGAGGATGAAGCAGTTGTGGACCGCAACATTGTTAGTGAGGAACTCGTTGGATTCGGTCTGAATGTCATAGACCTGCATTTCGCCTAGAGGCTCGATCGAAACGATCTCTTCTTCACGCAAGTCGCGGCAGCTCTTGGGGTTGCGAAGCGTGAGCGATTGCAGCAGCTTGTCCTGCTTGTCTGCTCCAACGAAGCCGACCAGCTCGGCGAAGCGGGCTCGCTCAGAGCCGATGGCGATAGCCACCTCATGCAGGTCGTGGCGATCGTCGCGCTTCTCCCGCTTGTGGGTGCGACGCGAGTAGATACCAAGGGTCCCCAAAAGGAGCTGTACGTCCTCGGTCCACTTCTCGCCTATGACGGCGAACCCGACGCGCGCGTTCTCGTAGCCTTGAGCGCGGCGGATCGAAACGTAACCGTCTGCCTGGAAGAGACTCCTCAGGTAGGCAACTATCTCATCGTGTGATGAGGTGAATAGTCGTGGCGGTACGCGCATCTCCGTGCCCCGTGTGAGCAGGTCCCAGCGCTCGACGAACTCGCGGAGGACCTCACCGTACAGACGGATGCGACGTACGCGTGTGGTCTGTGTATCCGCGTCGCGCACCTTCCGGTGCACATCGGGCAAGGCGATATCCAGGTTGTCAGTGATCCAGTCGAACTCGTCGTCGTTGGCGACCTGGAACTCGATCGTCAGCGAGCGGTTGGTCCCGGTCGCGTACTGACCCACGAACCCGTCGGCCTGGAGCCAGCCGGCGAGTGCGGCTTCTGCGACCGCGACGCGGTCGGTCTCCTCGAGCAGCTCCACCATCTCGTCGATGTTGCCGGCGCCCACGGCAACCCGAACAGGGTCGGCGACCTTGCAGCGGTGCGGATGTAGATGCATGCGCATCCCCAGACGTAGCTGATCGACGCGCAGCCACTCCGGCTGCGCGCGATGCTCCGTGACTGCCTTGACCAGGTGATCCGGCGTGGCTTCGACGAAGTTGCCGTTGCGCAGCTTGACTCGCCAGACCGGCTTACGGCCATTGTCCTTGACCGCGAGCACCCTCGTGGTCCCAATTGCGTCGTACACCTGGCGCCCGACTTCCTCGTTCTCGACGATCTCACCGATGGGCACCATTCCCTCGGGCGTCGACACGAGCGCGTGGTAAGGCAGGCACGCTGAGCACTGCGGGCTCTCCTCGAACCCGACGTTGAACCACACGGGCGAGTTGAACGCGGCCATCTGGTGCAGCAGGATGTGCGTGAGCTCGTGGTCGAACGCGGTGGCGTCCTCTTCGCTGGCGAAGTAGCCGCCGGCGCGCCCCCAGCCAGTGATCGTGCCGGCGACGCGACCGATCATCTCCTTGACCGAGCTCTCGCGTTCGGGCGCGCCGAGCTGGCCGCGGAAGTACTTCTGCGCGACGATGTTGGTCGCGTTCTGCGACCAGCTCTTGGGGAACTCGACGTTGCGCTGCTCAAAGGCGACGCGGTCGCCGTGGCCGATGTGCGCGTTGCGCAGCTCCCACTCGACGGTCTCGAACGGGTGCACGCCGGGGGTCGTGAAGAGGCGTTTGATCGTCAGCGGCTCGCCGGCGAGCGTGTCGTGGGAGATGGTGGGGTGGGGGGCTTGAGTCATCGCCTTCCTCTTTCTGCGCCAGCGTGGGGACGCCCGTTCGGAGCTCTTGTCGGGCCGCTGATCGTCCCGCTCGAGCCGGACGGAAAGAAGGCGTCGACGACGCTCGCGCCACCTTCAATTTTACGCCGCTGGAAGGCCCCTGCCGGGCTTTCTCGCAATTAGCGGCCGAGTCGTGCCCAGTCCGCGAATTCAGTCCAAGTAGCCGACGCGCGGAAGCTCGCCTCGGCGACGGAATGGCGCAGCGAGAGCGTCCAGTGCGGTTCGTAGGCGAGCATGCGCGCGACGCCCCAGGCGGCGCACGCGAGCACGACCAGCGCGCCGAGCACGGCGAGCGCGATGGCGCCCGTTGAGAGGTGCGCGGCGTGCTGCGGGTGCTGGGCGGCGAGCGTTTTGCCGGGCAGCGCGAGCGTCGTGACGAGAGCGTCGGGCATCGGAAGGCTCATAGCAGGTCCTCGATTGCGCGCAGCGCATCCCCCAGCACGTGCTCGGGCGGCTGGCTGGCGTCGATCACGCGGATGCGCTGCGGCTCGGCGCTCGCGAGCTGCTCGTACGCGGCGGCGATGCGCGCGAAGAACTCATCGGCCTCGCGCTCCAGGCGGTCGGCCTCGTGCGCGCGCTGGCGCTGGCGCGCGCGCCCGCCGGCGGGTGAGATGCGCAGCAGCAGCGTGCGGTCGGCGCGCAGGTCGTCGGTGGCGAACAGGTTGATCGCGCGCACCTGCTCGACGCCGAGCGAGCGCCCGGCGCCCTGATAGGCGAGCGAAGAGTCGATGAAGCGGTCGAGCAGCACGATCGCGCCGTCGCGCAGCAGCGGCTGCAGGCGCTGCTCGACGAGCTGCGCGCGCGCGGCGGCGTACAGCAGCGCCTCGGCGCGCGCGGTGACGTCGAGCGCGGGGTCCTTGACGAGCGCGCGGATGCGCTCGGAGACCTCCACGCCGCCCGGCTCGCGCAGCAGCTCGACCCTCAAGCCGCGCCCTGCGAGCTCGCGTTGCAAGCCGGCGGCGAGCGTGGACTTGCCGGCGCCGTCGAGACCCTCGAGCGTGATGAGCTTGCCGCGCGCCACGGCGGAGAAGCTACCGCCATAGGATGACCACGCGATGTCCCCCGCGCTCAAATCCGACGACCGAGACGCAGGCGACGCGCCGCGGCTGCTGGCGGACACAGACATAGAGGCCCATCCGCACGCGCGCGCGGTGCTGCTGCCGGCGCTGGCGCCACACGGCAACCCCTCGCACGCTTACCTGTTCTACGGCCCGGCGGGCACGGGCAAGCGCCGGGTGGCGCGCGCGTTCGCGGCGGTGCTGCTGCGCGAGGGCGCGCGCAGTCCGGAGACGGTGGCCGAGCGCGTGGCGCGCGACTGTCACGCGGACCTGACGTGGGTGAGGCCGTCGGGTGCGGCGGAGATGCTGGTGGCGGACATCGACGAGCCGGTGGTGGCGGCGGCGACGCGCACGCCGTTTGAGTCGAGCCGCAGGGTGTTCGTGATCGAGGGCGCGGACGCGATGAACGACCAGGCGGCGAACCGCCTGCTGAAGACGCTGGAGGAGCCGCCGGCGTTTACGCACCTGGTGCTGCTGGCGGACCGCCGCGAGGATGTGCTGGCGACGATTGTCTCGCGCTGCCAGAGCGTGCGCTTCGATCCGCTGCCCGCGGAGGTGATCGCTCGGCAGCTGCGCGAGCGGGACGGCGTTGGAGGCGAGCACGCGCTGGCATGCGCGCGGCTCGCGCTGGGCGACGCGGCGCGCGCGCGGCGGCTGGCGAGCGAGGAGGGGGTGAAGCTGCGCGAGCGCGCGCGGGAGTTCGTGCGCGGTGCGCTGGCGGGCGAGACGGAGGGGCGCCCGTGGCTTGGTCTGTTGGGGGCGGCGAAGGCGGCGGGCGCGGCGGCGGGCGAGCGCGCGCAGGAGCGCATGCAGGCGGAGGCGGAGCTGCTGCCGAGCAAGGAGCGAAAACGCTACGAGCGCGAAGGCGTCGAGGCACGCCGCCGCGGTGAAAGGCGCGCGCGCACGGAAACGCTCGACCTGGCGCTGTGCCTGGCTGAGCTGTGGCTGCGCGACGTGCTGTGCGTGCGCGAAGGCGCGCCCGAGCTGGTGTACGCGGTTGATAGGGCGGCCGAGCTCGAGCACGACGCGGACGGCCGCGACGCGGCGGCGCTGCGGCGTGGCGTGGAGCTGGTCGCGGACGCGCGCTTGAGCCTCACGCTGAACGTCTCTGAGGAGCTCGCGCTGGAGGCGCTCGCCTATCGGCTGTCCGCGGCGATCGGCCCGAGGTTGGGCTCGAACCCGTAGGTGTCGAACGCCATGAACTGCGAGAACTGGCGGTTTTCGGGGCCGTGGAAGTCGGCTGAGCCGGTGGTGAGCATGCCGAGCTCGGCGCAGCGCCGCACGAGCAGCTCGGTGTTCTCGCGCGTGTGCGTGATGTAGAAGGCCTCGACGCCGTCGATGCCGAGCGCGTGAAAGCGCTCGATGCTGTCGAGCACTTCGTCGTCGTCGGACACGTCCCAGTAGGGGTGCGCCCAGATCGCGACGCCGCCCGACTCGTGGATCGCGTCGATCGCCTGCGCGACGGTGGGCGTCTCGCGCAGGCGGAACGCGGGCCTGCCCTCGATCAGGTAGCCGCGGATGAGCGAGCCGACGTCGTCGATGCCCTCCTGCTGCAGGCGCTGCGCGTTGCCGGGCGCGCGCAGGACCGCGCCGGCGAGGTGCGGGCGCCCGATCGGTTTGCCTTCGTCGATGCGCTGCTGGATCTCGGCTTCGTCGAGCTCGAAGCCGACCTCGCGCAGCGCGTCGCGCATGCGCAGCGTGCGCTTCTCGCGGTCGGCGAGGAACTCTTGCAGGCGCTCGGTGAGCGGCGGCCCGGTGTGATCGATGTTGTAGCCGAGGATGTGCAGTTCGCGAGGCATGGCCGCCCCCTCGTCGACGGCGGAGATCTCGACGGCGGGCACGACGTGAAGTCCGTGCTGCTCGCCGGCGGCGATCGCCTCGGCGACGCCGCTGATGGTGTCGTGGTCTGAGAGCGCGAGCAGCTGCACGTCGGCGTCGGCCGCGCGCTGCACGACTTCGGCGGCGGAGAGCACGCCGTCGGAGTGAGTGGAGTGCGATTGCAGGTCGAAGCGGAGCGTCACGGTCGGGCAGCGTACGCGATCGCGCGGGGCGCCCGCGTGCTCGTCTCGCACGGCGATGTGCGGCGATCGCGTCAGGAGCTGGCGTGCCGGTCGCAGATCGGCCACTGCGGTGAGAAATCTTCACACGTACGCGTGAGCGCCGCGACGCGCCTCGCGAGCGCTCGGCGCAGCCTGCGCACGGCGCTGTGGTAGCGGCGCGCCTTCTCGCACAGCACACGGTCGCGTTGATGCTTGGTACGGTCGAGCGCATCGCGCGCGGCGTCGGTCTCGGCGGCGCGCGCGGCGGCGTCGATCCACAGTACCTCGAGGTACGCGAGCGCCGCGCCGATCCGCTCTTCGGCGACGAGCTGGGCCTCGAGTTGGCGCACGAGCGGCACGATCTCGGAGCTCAGCCACTGCGCCTCGCCGTGCGCGCGCAGGATCAGACAGATGTCGGGAGGATCTGAAGTGATGAAATTATCGCTCATGGCAAGGGGCTCTCGTCGGGCATCGATCGAGGGCTGGCGCGAGGGGCCTCCGTGCCCCGTTTGCACCGTGATTTCGATTCGGCGCACGACCGCCGCTGCTTTAGGTTGAGGCGGCGCGGCTCCACGCTTCTTCGTGCATTTTGCGCGGTTTCGCTCGCTCAAGGAGGGGGTGAGGTCGGGCCGATGAATGTATGGGGCAAACCGACGAGAAGGACGTCATGTACGCAGTGGACACGGACCCGACGGGCCGCACAGCGGGGCAGTACGCGCGCGCGACGGTGAAGCGCTTGCGTATGCGCACGCTGGTGACTCTCGGCGTGCTGGCCGTCGCGACCGCGCTACTCGGACGCACCTTCGGCCTGCACGACAAGCGCTTCTTGGGCTCGGAGGTGGCGCTGCTGGTGAGTATGTTCGTGATCTCGCGCTACGTGCTGCCGCTGGTCGAGCGCCACGACCGCGGCGCGGCGGGCGAGGAGCACGTGGGCGGCGTGCTCGACCAGCTGGCGGGCGACGGCTGGCGCGTGATCCACGACGCGAGCCTGGGGCATGGAAACGTCGACCACATCGCGATCGGGCCGGCGGGCGTGTTCACGATAGAGACGAAGAGCCACCCGGGGCCGGTGCGTGTGGCGCGCGTGCACGGCGCGACGCTCAGGCAGGCGCACGCTCAGAGACGCGCGATCGAGCAGGCGACGGGCCTGGAGGTGCAGCCGCTGATCGTGTTCAGCCGCGCGTGGGTGGACAGGCCGATGGCGCGCAGGCGGGGTGTGTGCATCGTGCCCGCGCGGATGCTGGCGCACTACCTGGCCAAGCGCGAGGCGAAGCTGTCCATGGAGGAGATCGAACGCGTGCACGGCCTCGTCGCGCAGGCGCTGCTGGACTATCACGCGCACGCACGCCGCAGTGTGCCCGCACGGCGCGAGCGACGCGGGCGGCGGCTGCGGGCGCGCATCGCCACACGCCGCTAGCTTGTAGGGATGGCCACCGCGACGAGATCAACGCTGGCGCCGTCGCTGCAAGCCACGGAGCGCGTCGTCGAGGGCGTGCCGGACCGGCGGCTGCCGCCGGGTCCGAGGATGCCGGCGGTGGCGCAGACGCTCGCGTGGGCGCTCGCGCCGACGTGGCTGATGGACCGTTGCGCGCGTACGCTGGGTGAGGCGTTCACGATCACGTTCGCGCCGAGCGGCATGCAGCTGGTGCTGTTCAGCGATCCGGAGGCCGTCAAGCAGATCTTCACGGCGCCGCCCGAGGTGGCGCCGTCGGGAGCGAGCATGTCGCCGGTGGCGCCGGTGGTGGGCGAGCACTCGGTGCTGGTGCTGACGGGCCCCGAGCACATGCGCCAGCGCAAGCTGCTGCTGCCGCCGTTCCACGGCGAGCGCATGCGCGAGTACGAGCAGGTGATCGTGGAGGCGGCGCGGCGTGACATGGCCGGCTGGCCGCTGGGCCGGCCGATGCGCCTGCAGGAGCACACGCGGCTGATCACGCTGGAGGTGATCCTGCGCGCGGTGTTCGGCGTTGAGGCCGAGCGCATGGGGCCGCTGAAGCAAGCGATCACGGACCTGTTCGAGCCGGCGCAGCTGCTGACGATCCTGCGTGTGGCGCTGGGCCGCCCGGACAGGGAGCGTCGCCCTGCGGGCGCGATCGGCAGGGCGCTGGATCGCCTGGACGTGCTGATCTACGAGGAGATCGCACGGCGGCGCGCGCAGAGCGACGTGGAGAGCCGCGCGGACATCCTGTCGCTGCTGCTGGGCGCGCGCGACGAGGACGGGCAGGCGATGACCGACAGCGAGCTGCGCGACGAGCTGGTGACGCTGCTGCTGGCGGGCCATGAGACGACGTCGACGTCTGTGGCGTGGGCGGTGGAGCGTCTGGCGCGCCACCCGCAGAAGCTCGCTCGGCTGCTGGCGGAGATCGACGCGGGCGAAGACGAGTATCTGACGGCGGTGGTGAACGAGACGCTGCGTGTGCGCCCGGTGGTGCCGATCGTGGTGAGGTTGCTGCAGGAGGACCTGCAGGTTGGCTCCTACCTGCTGCCGGCGGGCACGCGCGTGGTGCCGTCGATCTATCTGACCAATCGCAACCCGCGCGTGTACGAGAGCCCGCGCGAGTTCCGCCCCGAGCGCTTCCTGGGTACGACGCCGGAGACGTTCTCGTGGATTCCGTTCGGCGGCGGCATCCGCCGCTGCATCGGCGCGTCGTTCGCGCTGCTGGAGATGAAGGTGATCCTGCGCACGGTGCTGAGCGAGCTCGAACCGCAGGCGCCGCGCGGCTGGCGCAGCGCGGGCTGGCGAAACGGGGAGTGGATCAGGCGGCGGGCGATCACGCTCGTGCCGGCCGCGGGCGCGCAGGTCGTGTGGCAGCGCCGGGGTTGACCGCGGCGCAGCGAGCGACAGCTGTGGCGGCCGCGTCGCCGACGCCGGAGCAGTTGCTCGCGCGCTTCGGCCTGCAGCGCTTCAGGCCGGGCCAGCGCGAGGCGGTGCAGGCGGCGCTCGACGGGCGCGACAGCCTGGTGGTGATGCCGACGGGCGGCGGCAAGTCGCTGTGCTATCAGCTGCCGGCGCTGGCGAGCGACCTGCAGGGCGCCGGCGCGGGGGGCGGCCTGGTGGTCGTGGTGAGCCCGCTGATCGCGCTGATGGCCGACCAGCTGCGCCGCTCCCAGCAGGCGGGCGTGCGCGCGAGCATGCTCGCGTCGGGGATGGCCGACGGCCACAACGCGCAGGCGCTGCGCGAGATCGAGGCGGGCACGACGCAGCTGGTGCTGGCGGCGCCCGAGCGCTTCGCGTCGGTCGCCTTCAGACGCGCGCTGGAGCACAGGCGGGTGGCGCTGTTCGTGGTCGACGAGGCGCACTGCGTGTCCGAGTGGGGCCACGACTTCAGGCCCGACTATCTGCGCCTGCACGACGCGATCGCCTCGCTGACGCGCGGCCACGAGCAGGCCGACCCACCGCGCCCGCCGGTGATGGCGGCGACGGCGACGGCGACGCCGCGCGTGGCGCAGGAGATCGCGCAGCGGCTGGGTCTGCGCGAGTGGGTGTCGATCCGCTCCGGCTTCGACCGCCCGAACCTGACGTTCGACGTGGTGAGTGTGGAGGGCAAGGGCGCGATGGCGCGCAAGCGCGCGGCGCTGATGTACGCGCTGGGCGGCGAAGGCGGCCGCGCGAACGACTCCTCGTCGCTGCCGGCGATCGTGTATTGCGGCACGCGCAAAGACACCGATCAGCTGGCGGGCGAGATCGCGGCGGCGGGCTATGCGACGGTGCGCTACCACGCGGGCATGTCGCCGCAGGCGCGCAGCGAGAGCCAGGCGGCGTTCATGGAGGGCCACGCGGAGGTGGTCGTCGCGACGAACGCGTTCGGCATGGGCGTGGACAAGGCGGACGTGCGCACGGTCGCTCACTGGGCGCTGCCGACGAGCCTGGAGGCGTACTACCAGGAGGCGGGCCGGGCGGGTCGCGACGGTGCGCCTGCGCGAGCGCTGCTGCTGGCGGCGCGCGTGGACCTGGGGCGGCTGATCAAGTTCATCAAGGACAGGGACACGAGCGTGCAGGACGTGCGCGGCTACGTGGCGCGGCTGCGCTCGCGCGCGCACGACGGCGTGGCGAGCGTCGGCCACGGTGAGCTGGGCGAGCGCGAGCGGGTGCTGCTGTCGATCGCCGAGCGCGCGGGCGCGGTGACGCTGCAGCCGGGCGGCAGCGACGGGCTGCTGGTGACGCTCACGGGCGAAGGCAGCTCGCGGCTGGCGGCGCTGGCGATCAAGGCGGCGCGCGACCGCAGCTGGGAGTCCTACCGCTCGATCGAGCGCTTCAGCGCGGACGGGCAGACGTGCCGCAGGCGCCAGATCCTGGAGCACTTTGGCGACCGCGCACAGGGCGCGCCGACGGGCCGCTGCTGCGACGTGTGCGATCCCGACGCGGCGCTCGCGCGGGCGGTGAGCGCGGCGCCGGCGAGCGGGCGACGGGAACGTCCTGTGGGCGGCGCACGCGCTGGCGGACGCGCGCGGACGCGCGCGCCAAGCGCGCCGGCCGCAGGCGAGCACGACCTGGAGCCGGTGGACGAGCACGAGTGGGGCGAGCTGCGCGCGTGGCGGCTGGCGCGCGCGCAGGGCAAGCCAGCGTTCACGGTGGCGAGCGACGCGACGCTGCGAGCGCTGCTAGCTGACAGACCGCGCAGCGAGGCCGAGTTGCTCGCGGTTCACGGCATCGGGCCGGCGTTCTGCGAGAAGCACGGCGCGTCGCTGCTGGCGACGCTGGCGAGCTTGGAGCGTGCTTGACCTGTCCGGGCTCGACGATGAACGCACGACGATCGCGGTACTGTGGCTGTCGCTTTCGCTCCAGCCTGCGCACCAACGCTAGGGTTCGTCGAAGCCATCGGGGTGGACGGTCTCCGGGCGGCGTTGCGCCACACTCGGCCCAGGCTGCACGCACCCGTAGCTGGCGCCGACGGTCCCGATGCGCGTTTCGCGGCTCGCGGGGCTGATCGTCGGCCGCGGTAGGCGCCGGGCCGCACGTCTAGGCTTCGCTTGTGCCCGAGAGCCGAGATGCCGCCCCCGAGTCGCACGGTCCTCCGGCGCCCAATCCGTTGGATGCGCTCGCAGCGTGGATCGAGGAAGCGCGTCGCACTGGTGCTCCTGCGCCGCAGTCGGTGAGCTTCGTGACCGTCGGCGCAGGCGGGCGCCCATCGGCACGGACGGTTTCCGTGAAGCGGCTGGACGCAGACACGTTGACGTTCACAAGCGCGCTGTGGACGCGCAAGGCGCGCGAGCTCGAACAGAATCCGAACGTCGCGCTGCTGTTCTACTGGCCGACACTTGGCCGCCAGGTGCATGTCACCGGGCGAGCTGCGTTGGCTGAGCGCGAGCTCGCGCGGGAACTGTTCGCCGAGCGAGACCTCGCCCATCAACTCCAGACACTCGTGTCACGCCAAGGTACGCCGATCAGTGACCTCGCTCCGCTCCGAGCACGCCACGAACACCTGAAAGCGACCATGGAGACGCCGCCTGAGTGCCCCGACGATTGGGGAGCGATCCGCGTCGAGCCCCACACCGTCGAGCTGTGGAACGAAGCTGCTGACCGTTTGCACGACCGCTGGCTCTACGAGCGGGACGGCGGCGGCCACTGGCTGATCAGCCAACTCGCGCCATAGGCCTCCGCTGACATCACGCGATGTCCCAAGCGGGTCCACGTCACGCAATTTGCGGAATCTCGATGACAGCTGAGCTTGCCCGCGACACCCCAACCTTGCGTGCGCCTGGATAGCCAGTCGAGCCATCTCCGTGCGGTCTCCGGGCGCTACGATGACGCAGCAATGCAGGTGTCTCCGCGCTACTTGCTCCGTGACGGGTCGATCTGGGTGGGGACGTCGCCCGACTGTGGGCAGATAAGCGCACCGTAGAGCCAACGCCGACGTAGCTCAGCTGGTAGAGCACTTCACTCGTAGTGGCATAAATCGAGAGCCGACGCCGCTGAAAGACGGGTTCGCGTGGGTGCTCGAGGTGCTCTCAAACGGGCGCCTTGATGAATGGGGCAAGACCGAGCACTCAACGCAGCGGCGCACCGTCATCCCGTCGCTGCTGGAAGAAGACCTCGCCAAGTGGCGAAAGACGCTCGAGGACTCAGGGCACCCGGCCGGCGCCCTGGACTTCATCATCCCCGGCGATCTCGCAAGCCCCGAGCACGGCACCCGGGACCCGCGCACCGGCGCCTGCCACTTCAGCGAAAACCAGGCCCGCGCCTGGGGCGAGCGCTTCTTCACGCCCGCCGTCGAGAAAGCGGCCGAGCAGCCGGGGTTCTTCGCGATCCTCGGCGCGATCCCTACTCGCTGCGCCGCGGCGGCATCTCCCTGCGCCTGCGCGCCGAGGACCCACAAACCGTCGCCAGCGAGTGCGGCACCAGCCTACGCACACTCAGCACCCACTACGCCTACGCAATCGAAGACCTCCGCCGCAACGGACCACGCCCAGCCGATACCGAGTGGCGCGCCGCACGCACAGAGCAAGCCGACCGCCAAGCGCTGAGAAGCCCGCCCAGTGCGCTCGTCGTCAGCAACGCAGCGCACCCGCGCGGCAAGCTCCGCAACTGGCTCGACACCCACAGACGACGGACACGGGGGTGTAATCCCGTGGCGCCGCCCACGTGCGGGAGTTTGGAGATCGAACCAACCGCGATAGAACCCCACGCCCTCCTGCTTGCAAACGGCGCCGCATTCACTCGTCCGTGTCGAGGCTTGCGAGGAAGTCGGCCGGCGTAATGACCGGCGGCCGGGGCTCGGTCAGGCTTGTGAGGTCGCCGTCACCCGAGACGAGGTAGTCGGCCTTCGTGCTGCGCGCGAGCGTCAGGAGGTATGCGTCATAGGGATCGCGCAGGCCGTGGTGCAGGTGCGCAGCGACTGGGACGGCCTCGCCAACGCCACGAACGAGCTTTGGCAGCGCGCGGGCAAGCCGGACATCTACCGCGAATGGCGACGCGCGCTCTCGCCAGTCCCGTGACGTTCCGAACGGAAAAAACCCAGCAACATGCCGTCTGGTCCGGCGCCAGCACCACGAGGCTCCGCACCTCGCTCACGATGCAATGCGAGCGGAAGGCGACCAAGCAGCCCCCGCCACCGAGGAGCCTAGAGTTGCCGCGCCGATCGCGCCGCTCTGCGGCGAGTGTTGGGCGGACGGATGTCAAGAGGGAGTCGCTGTGTGCGGGGGTTCTGCCGTGGCATCCTGCGTCGAATGCTCGGCCGCCCACGCGACGATGTTCTGCGACTCGTCGATCACTGTGCCGTCGTCGAGAACGAGCGTCGGCACCTTGTAGTTGCCGGTGAGGCTCTTGATCGCACGCCGGCCGCGGAAGAAGCGATCCGTGCCGTAGCACCCATAGGTGCGGATGACCTTTGGCTGAAAGCCGACGTCGATGAGCGCTCGATGAGCCTTCGCGCAGGGGTGGCGCTCGGCGGGGCCGAAGGTGCCGTAGCACACGTACAGATCCATCCTTCCGCAATCCTAGCCCTCAGCCTGCCCCGAGATGTGTTGGGTCAGCAGGCCAGTGCCGCCCCAGCGAGTTCACTGTTCGCGAGTTCTGCATGTACGATTCTGTCCGCAATGATGTGGCGCGCGATACCTAGACGAACCCACTGGTGGACCGCTCCTGTACTCGGCTTGCTGGCGGTATCCATGGCGCTGGGGAGCACGAGCGCGGCGCTCGCGGCGGGTCAATGGTCGGCGCCCGCCTTGGTTGACCCCGCCATCGCCCCGGCATCGGTGTCGTGTACGTCATCCTCGTACTGCATGGCGGTAGGCTACGCTGGCGCGGGCCTCGCGTCGGCGACGGTATACAACGGCAGTATCTGGAGCGAAGCGAGCGTGGTCGATGCGTCGGACGGACTCTCTTCGGTCTCGTGTGTCTCGTCGTCTTTCTGTATGGCGATGGACGGCTCTGGTGGGGCGCTCATATACAACGGGAGCACCTGGAGTGCGCCGACCCCGACTGGCACGGATCTGACCAAGGTGTCGTGCGTGTCTTCGTCGTTCTGTGTTGCAGTAGGTGGCTCAGGCCAGGCTTCCGTTTACAGCGGCGGCACTTGGAGCGCGCTGAGCTCGATCGGGCTCACCGCGGCATCGATCTCGTGCGCATCGGTGTCCTTCTGCGTGGCTGTGGGTTCCTCTAACGGTGGGCCTGGATACGCCGTGACGTACGACGGCAGCTCATGGGGCACCTCAACCGAAATCGCTAGCGGCTATGACGATCCTGGCCCGACCTCCGTGTCCTGTGGCTCGCCGACGTTCTGTGTCGCTGCGGGAGGGAATGGTGGGGCCGAGGAGACCTACAGCGATGGGACGTGGAGCAGTCCCAGGCCGATCAGCCGTTATGGCCCGGTAGCTGCCGTGTCGTGCGCCTCTGAATCCTTTTGCGTTGCGGTGTCGGG
>Ga0187780_10002441_pt1 | contig 13966 bp, 14 predicted proteins | sample 1015_Q2_SP10_20__FD_132429 | JGI IMG/M metagenome (GOLD analysis project Ga0187780, IMG submission 132429) | Tropical peat soil microbial communities from peatlands in Department of Meta, Colombia - 1015_Q2_SP10_20_MG | ecosystem: Environmental > Terrestrial > Soil > Wetlands > Peat | place... | reverse complement strand
AGCGTCACCTCGATGGGATAGGAGCCAACCCCTCCCAAAACGATTTTGGCATACTCCACTGTCCCATCGCTCGTTAGGCGCAAGCAAGTAGCCACGCCGAGGACCGGAAAATCAAACGAGCCGCGGCGGCGAAGTTTCCAATACGTCGCTCGGCATCCGTTCGTCGGCGGTAGGTGGATCTCGGTCAGTAGTTCGTCGGGCCGTTTATTGAGGTGGTGGATTCCGTCGTCATTATAAAGTTCCGCTACCGGTAGCAGTCTTTCTCCCGAACTCGAAATCAGCTTCACTTGTGCTCCGATGGCCACCATGACCGGGGCGCAGTCGCTCGACTGCACGGCCCAGCAGCGCGGGCTGGAGGGAGCAACCCAGCAGATCTCGCCATCCTTTTTCATGCAAAAGTTGATTCCCTTGCGCCACTCGTAGTTCTGGTCGTAATAATTGCAGCGCGTATCGAGCAGCAGGTTTCCCCCAATGCTGCCCATGTTGCGCAGCAGCGGTGTCGAGATCAACTCGGCGGCCTTCGACACGGCTGGATAGGCATGTTGAATGCGGCGGTCCTCCGCAACCTCAGTTAGCGTCAGACCCGCCCCAAGGACCATTCCCTGCGCCGGCTTGCCCTTGGTGGTGCGCAGTTGCTTGAGCTGCGCCAGCCCGATGACTACCTTCGGCACCTGCTGGCGACGTTTCATATTGGGATAGAGATCCGTACCGCCGGCAACGAACATGGCGTCAGGCCCTCCGTCCGATATCATGCGGACGGCCTCGACCAGAGACTTGGGTTGCAGATAGCGAAATTTGGGAAGTCTCAGCATTCTAAATGCTGCTTACACAGCCATCTTTATAGGAACAAAGACACACGCAGCATGCGTGGCTTACAGCCTGCCGTTATGCCAAAACGGGCTGGCGTTCTACGGCCTTGCCGTCGCCGCCTTCTTCGGGCGTCGGCACAAAAATCGAGGCCGGCATGTCGCAGTGCGGGAATACAGTAGGCCCGTATCTGCCTTCTTGCCCCTTGGCTTTCGCCCGAATCGCTCTCAGCACTTTATCGGGCGTGATCGGAACCTCGTCGATGCGAACTCCCACAGCGTCATAAATCGCGTTGGCGATCGCGGGCGGAACCGGCAACTGCGGTCCCTGTCCGGCTTCCTTGGCCCCGAACGGACCGTTGGAATCCTGATCCTCGATCAAATAGGTGATAACGTCGCACATCTCCATTGTGGTGGGGCTCTTGTATTCGAGGAAAGAGGGGAATTTGTGAACCACGTTGCGGTTCCCGCGGTAGGTCATCTCTTCCATTAAGGCCTCCCCTAGGCCCATGTAGACACTGCCTTCTATCTGCCCGATCGCCAGCACGGGATTGATGCACTGGCCGATGTCGTGAGCAATCCAGATGCGGGGCACCACGACAATGCCCGTTTCGGGATTGACCTCTACTTCGGCCACTGCCGCAGAATAGCTGTAGGCAGGCGAAGGACCGACTCCAGATCCCTTGAACTTTCCGGGCGCCGGAGCGGGCTTGTAGGAACCAACAGTACCGAGCGTGCCGAACTTCGCTTCGGCAAGCCACACGGCCTCCACAAACGTCACGCCCTTCTCCGGATTCTCCCTGTCCAAAACGCGACGATCTGCAAAGAGCAGCCTGTCGGCCGGAACCTCCAATTTCGCGGACACCGCCTGGATCAACATCTCCTTGGCCCGTTCGGCGGCCTGGATGGCGGCGTTGCCGGTCATAAGGGTGACCCGGCTGGAGTAACTGCCGAGGTCCACCGGAGTTAGATCGGTGTCGGCCGTGACGACCCGAATATCAAAGGGATCGATCCCCAGCACTTCGGCGACGATATAGGCCAAAATCGAATCGGAACCCTGACCGATCTCTGTTGAGCCGCAGAAGACGGTCACGCCCCCGCTGCGGTCCAGTTTCAGCTGCACGCCGGAGTGTGGCATGCTGTTCCAGTAGATGGGAGTGCCCGCCCCGGTCATGTAGCCGCTGCACGCCAACCCGGTGCCTTTTCCGTAGGGGAGTTTGCGGAAGCGTTCCCTCCAGTTGGAGCCTTCCACGACCTTGTCAATGCACTTGCCCAGACCCATGGTGCCGATGCGAAGCCAATTCACCGTCAGCGAATTGGGCGGTACCAGGTGCCTCTTGCGCATTTCGGCCGGATCGAGCCCTAACTGCTCCGCGATCTTGTCGATTTGAATTTCCTGGGCGAAGCGTGGCTGAGGAGTTCCGTGTCCCCGTTTCGGGCCGCAAGGTGCTTTGTTGGTGAACACTCGGACGGCTTCAAACTTGTAGCGCTTGATCTGATAGGTCGTCGGTTGCAGCACCCCGGTGTAGAACGTGCTGGCCACGCCGTGGCCTCCGTAGGCCCCGCCGTCCAAGAACGTGCGATGGTGCATGGCCGTGATGCTGCCATCCTTCTTGAACCCGGTCTTGGTGGACATGAGAACGGGATGCCGGCCGCGATGGCAATAGAAGACCTCCTCGCGCGTGAGGCAGATCTTGACGGGGCGGCCCGTCATCATCGCCAATTTCGAGACGATAATTTCATGCGCGAAGGGATCGCACTTTCCTCCGAAGCCGCCCCCGTTCGTGGTGGCGATGACGCGGACGTGATTCTGCGGTAGCCCCAGCACTTTGGAGAGCGATCTGTGCAGGTAGTGTGGGTCCTGGGTGCAAGTCCAGAGGGTAAGCTTGCCGTCATGACCGAACTGGGCCACGCTGGCGTGCTGCTCCAACGCAAGGTGGGTGCTGCCCTCATAAAAAGTGATGTCTTCCCGGATGAAGTCGGCCTCGGCAAAGCCTACTTCCACGTCACCGAATTCGTAGACCTGTCTCCGATGGATATTGCCGTATTCCCCATATTCATGGATACGAGGCTCGGGGGTGTCGAGTGCAGCCTGGATCGAGGAGATAGCCGGGAGGACTTCGTACTCGACGTCAATCAGACCCAGCGCTTCGGTCGCCACATCTTCATCCACTGCGGCGACGGCGGCCACTGGGTCTCCCATCATGCGAACTTTCCCAATCGCCAGCGGGTGTTCGTCTTCGCTGACGGGCAAAGCCCCGTATGGGATCGGCAGGTCTTTTCCGAGGAGCACCTGCTTGACGCCTGGATAACTTTCCGCCTTGGACGTATCGAGCCTCGCGATGCGGCCGTGCGGAACTGTGCTGCGCAAAATCTTGGTGTAAAGCATGCGCGGGAAGACGAGGTCGTCGGCATACTTCGTCTGGCCGGTGACCTTCGATGCAGCGTCCACCTTGCGATGGGGCTTTCCTATGATGCGCAGGTCTTTTCGCTCGGCTCGGTTAACGCCAGCCATAAATACTCTCTTTGCTGGGTTCGGCCGGCTTGCCGGCCATCCGTGCGGCAGCCAGCTCCACTGCTTCGAATATCTTGAGGTAGCCGGTGCAGCGGCAAATGTTTCCGGCGAGAGCCCTCTTGATCCGTTCACGCGAAGGCTGCGGGGTTTCCTCCAGCAGTACTTTTGCCGTCAGGAGAAATCCAGGTGTGCAATATCCGCACTGGGCTGCCCCGAGCTCAGCAAACGCCTCCTGCAATGGATGGAGCTTTGCTCCCTCTGCCATGCCTTCGACCGTGGTGACTTCATGTCCTTCCAAGCTGACCCCCAAGGCCAGGCAGGAAAGTACCGGACGACCATCCACCAGCACTGCGCAACACCCGCATTCCCCCAACTCGCAGCCGTGCTTGGTGCCGGTAAGCCCCAAGTCTTCGCGAAGAACTTCCAGGAGCGTCTTATGCGGGGCAAACGCCACCTCAACCGGCTCACCATTCACCCGCAGGCAAATCTGCGCCTTCGCCGGTTTGCCACTGTTTCTTTTCTTGGCTGGTTTCATTCCTTGCCCTGGGATTCTATTCGGAGATTCCGTAACCAGACGAATAACGCAATCTCAGCCGCATGGTGATCAGTCCGATTTCCATTATGGAGCTCGGGTCCGCCTCGTAAGATACTCCTGGCCGTCGCTGACTGCAACCACCGTCAGACACGAAAAGAGCTGATGGACCATCTGCGATCGAAGCGGCGCATGCGCCGCTCGCGTCATGCCAGCGAACATGGACAGTCACGGGGGCAGATCGTCGATGCCATCTCGATTCGAGAAAGACCCGCGGACGCGGAAGACCGAGCGGTTCCCGGCCATTGGGAAGGGGATCTGTTGGTCGGCACAAAGAACAGCTACGTTGCGACTTTGGTGGAGCGCCATTCACGCTTTCTCATGCTGATTAAGGTGCCGAACAGAGACACCGCGGTGGTTGTGGCGGCATTGAGCAAACATGTTCGTAAACTTCCCGCCACGCGACGACGCTCGCTGACGTCGGATCGTGGACTGGAGATGGCCAAACACAAAGACTTCACGGTGGCCACGGATGTGAAAGTCTACTTTTGCGACCCGCAAAGTCCCTGGCAGAGCGGCACGAACGAAAACACCAATCTGCTCCTACGACAATACTTCCCATCTCTCAGGCGCAACTCGACCAGGTCTCGCTGCGCTTGAATCAACGTCCAAGAAAAACTTTAGGCTTCCACACTCCGGCGAGTAAACTTCAAGCCAGTGTTGCGTCGACCGTCTGAGCTAGCACATCATTTTGGTATCAACATGCAGTCCGGAGCTGTTGGTTGTGGGGCGAACGGTCCAGTTTTTTTGCCCTATGCTGGCACGAGGCCGAGTTATCGTCGAGCGGGGTGTTAGTCGGATTAGCCTGTGGAACCGGATCACGCACCGCGCTCGTAAGACTGTGGACGCTTCGATCAGATCACGTTATCTTGCCGCAGGGCACTGATTTCGGCTGGGCTGTAGCCGAGTTCCTGGAGGATCGGTTCAGTATCTTGTCCGAGGGCCGGAATCGGATCGAGGCGCGCAGGGCTGTCAGATAGCCGCAGAGGGCTTGCGATCACCGGAACGGGCCCCACGGGCGACTCCATTTCCCGAATCATTTTCCGCGCGATCGTCTGAGGATGAGCCAGAACGTTGCCGATGCCGTTTAACTTTCCATGCGGTAAGTCATTATCGCGCAACCGGCGCAGCCATTCCGTGTGTGGTTGTTCCAGAAAAAGCTTCTCAAGCATCTGCTCCAGCAAAGCACGATTCCGGCGGCGATCCGGAGCGCTACGGAAGCGGGGATCTTCGAGCAGCTCGGGGCGCTGAATTACCCTTCGACAGAATATCCCCCAATCCTGGGGCGTCGCTACGGCAAGGCTCACGTATTCACCGTCGCTTGCCAAGTATGGGCCATAGGGAACAATGTAATGGTGGCGCATGCCGACACGCACGGGCTCTTCCCCGCCGTGCCAGTAGTGTTGAGGAAAGTATCCGAGCCAGGCCACGGCTGATTCGAACATCGAGATATCTATCACTTGTCCGCGACCCGTTCGTTCCCTTTGATACAGGGCCACGAGAATTCCAATCGCCGCGTACATTGATGAAGCAAGATCGGTGATCGGGACGCCCACCTTGGCTGGCTTATCGGGATAGCCCGTCGTGGCAATGATCCCGGCCTCACCCTGAATAAGCAGATCGTACGCTTTTACGTCGCGATAGGGGCCGTCCTGGCCATAGCCGGATAACGAGCAGCAAATAAGGCGCGGATTGCGGGCGCGGACTTCAGCGGCTCCCAAGCCCAACCGGTCCGCGACTCCGGGCGCAAAATTCTCGAGGAGCACATCGACGCGCTCGGCCAAACGACGCACGGCCGCAAGTCCCGCGGGCTTCTTCATATCCACTGCAAAACTTCGTTTGTTTCCGTTCAGCCACACGTAGCCGGACGAGAGACCTTTGACCACAGAGTCCCAGCCGCGAATCAGGTCGCCAGTCCCCGGCTTTTCAACCTTGATGACTTCGGCACCCATGTCCGCGAGAATCCGCGAGCAGTGCGGTCCGGAAACAGAGGCCTCCAGCGCCAACACGCGAACACCCTCCAGCGCCAAACGCGATTTGTTGCCCGAGGTTTCAGCCATTAAGAACGAATCTCAGGGAACAAGTTCTGTTTGGGCGCGTGCGCACGCTTCCACACCATGACGCTGCGGCTGTAATCGATCACGACCTTACCCTCTTGCTGGATACCCTGGGTGCGAACTTTGATGATCCCCCACTGCGGCTTTGATTTGGACTCGCGCTTCTCCAGCACCTCGGATTGAGAGTAGAGAGTATCACCGGCGAAGAGTGGATTGGGCAGCTTAATTTCGTCCCATCCGAGAGCAAAACCGTTCTCGCTGACATCAGCGACGCCCATTCCGGCCACGATCGCGAGCGTGAGAGCGCTATTGATCAAGCAGCGGCCGAACTCGGTGCGTTTGCCGTATTCATTGTTGAAGTGAATCTGATTCGTGTTATTGGTCAGCAGCGTGAACCAGATATTGTCGTTCTCCGTTACCGTGCGGCCGAGACGGCATTGGTAAACGTCTCCAACCTCGAAATCTTCGAAGAATCTTCCTTCCCAGCCGGGCTTGACTGCCATTTCAAACCTCCTTGATCAATTTCTGAAACGAACCCGTGCGGAAATCGAATCTCCCCGGCAAAAGCATGGTCTTCGGAAAGCGAGACCGTCTCCTCTGCGATCAAGCTGAAGTTCCCGAGGAGCGAATGCCGAGTGACTCCGCCAAATCGAGAGTTTGACGCGCCCTGTCCACAATCGGAAGATCCAGAAGCTGTCCACCGAAAGCTACCGCGCCTTCACCACGGGCCCTGGCCTCGTCGAATGCCTTCAGCACTCGTCGCGCATAATCGATTTCCTCCGCAGCGGGCGTAAAAGCAGCGTTCGCAATCTCAACCTGAGTGGGGTGAATCACCGAGATCCCTGAAAATCCCAGCCGGCGCGACTGCAGCGCAAATACCTTCAGCCCTTCGGTATCTTGCAGATCCGGCCACACGCCATCCACCGCTTGCACGTGCGCACACGCAGCTGCAGTCACAAGGCTCGAACGCGCGTAGATGAGGTCGCGAGCTTCGCCTTCACGCCGCAGAGGCAAATTCAACTCGCGCGAAAAGTCTTCCGCACCAAAAAGCAGTCCGGTCACTCGAGACGACGCTGTCGCGATGGCGAAGGCATTAAACAAGCCCTGGGGACTCTCTACGGCTGCTAGGATGCGGACAGTCCCTTGAGTCAAGCCCAATTCCAATTCACGATGATCAAGGATTTGCGACACGCTCCTGATCTGATCAGCAGTCTCGACCTTCGGCACGACCAGACCCTCGAGGCCCGGACGCACCACAGCCGCAAGATCGTCGCGACTGCGCTCGTGCCCGACCGCATTGATGCGCACGAACCGCGCCGGAGTATGAGGCGACTTACCGCTCTTGAGCTGTGCTGCTACTTGATCGAGGCAAGCCGCAATTTGCTGACGAGCTATATCCTTTTCAGCGGGAGCGACGCCATCTTCGATGTCCATCATGACGGCGTCCACTGCAACGCCGAGCGATTTTTCGATCATGCGCTGGCGATTTCCCGGAACAAACATCCAGGAGCGTAGCAAGGCGTTTCGCTGATCCATTTTCTCTCCGTTCACCACTGTCAATTCGATGCGTATCCGTCTCCTAATATGACTTCGGCATCTTCAGCACGTTCTGCCCAAGAAATGCCAGAATCAAATTGTTGCTGACCGGCGCGACTGTGAGCAGCCGCGTCTCGCGGAACTTCCTCTCGACGTCGTAGTCGCGTGCGAATCCGTATCCGCCGTAGGTTGTCAAACAGACGTCCGCCGCCTCCCAGGCAGCTTCCGACGCCAGCAACTTGGCCAGATTGGCTTCGGCTCCGCACTTTGCTTTGCGATCAAATTTTGCAGCAGCATCGAAGCGCATCAGATCGGCCGCCTCGACGTGCGCGTACGACTTTGCGATGGGAAACTGAACGCCCTGATTTGCGCCAATCGGCCGGCCAAAAACGACGCGCTCGCGCGCGTAGGACGAAGCCCGCTCGACGAACCAGCGGCCGTCGCCGATCGCCTCAGAGGCAACCAAAATCCTCTCGGCGTTCCATCCGTCGATGATGTAGCGAAATCCTTTTCCTTCTTCGCCGATCAGGCTGGAAATCGGAATCTCCACATCCTCGAAGAAGATCGTGTTGGTATGGTGGTTCACCATGAGGTCGAGAGGACGGATCTGAATGCCTTTCACTTCTCGCATGTCTACGATGAAAACGGATAGCCCTTGGGTCTTATCCTGCACATCGCTATAAGGCGTGGTGCGCGCCAGCAGAAGCATCAAATCGGATTGCTGTGCGCGCGAGATGAAAATTTTCTGCCCATTGACCACGTAACAGTCCCCCTGGCGGACTGCTCGCGTCTCAATGCGAGTGGTCTCTGACCCCGCGTTCGGCTCCGTTACCGCGAACGCTTGCAGGCGCAGTTCGCCTTTCGCGATTGCCGGCAGGTAGTGCCGCTTTTGCTGCTCGCTTCCGTGGCGGAGCAACGTTCCCATTGTGTACATCTGCGCATGGCAAGCGCCGGAATTGCCTCCGGAGTGGTTGATCTCTTCGAGAATGACGCTGGCCTCTGTGATGCCGAGGCCCGAGCCGCCGTACTCTTCAGGAATCAGCACGGCCAAATATCCGCTCTCTGTGAGAGCCTTCACAAACTCGTGCGGATATGCCGCCTTGCCGTCGGTTCTCCGCCAATACGTGTCCGGAAAGTCCTTGCAGAGTGCGCGCACGCTTTCACGGATTGATTGAAGGTCTTCTGCGGTTGTGGGCATGGCTTATCTCCTCCGACTCCCGATGTGCTCAGTCCAGCCACATCAGCTTGGCGGGATTGTCGTGGAGCATCAGACGAACCTCATGCTCCTGAATTCCGCTGATAGAGGCTGGGGATCATGGGCTGGCAGTACGTGCCTACGCAGCAAAATCGCACATGACTTTCTCCTTTCAACGTCGGCATGCTTATGAATTCCCCCAGGCCTCTACGAATTTTCGAGCATCGTCGATAACGGGCTCCGTTACAGGAACGTATGGCACAATGAGTCGTGTCACGCCCGCTTCCACGAACGGTTTCAGCCGTTCTTTGATTTCGTGGATCGAAGTCGCAGGGATCACCGGCAATTTATCCATGTACGCATCCGTTATTTTTGTGCTCGCGGCTTTGAATCCGCCCTGCTTGAATGCTTCCTGGACGGCGTTAACTTCCTCCTCGAATCCGGAGGCGCGCAGCATGTCTTTGTAATGATCTGCGATGTTGTAGAACGTCAGGACTTGGCGGATACGTGAGCGAGCCAGTGCTCGATCTGGATTCAGCGAGACGCGAACCTTCGCGATGATTTCGATCTTGCTCGGATCTCGGCCTGCTTCCACTGCGCCTGCACGAACGCGGTCCGCGATGTCTCGAATCTTGGCCGGCGTGGCCATGTTTATGAAGACCCCGTCAGAAATCTTTCCCACCAGGTTCGTCATCTGCGGCCCTAAACCCGCAAGATAGATTGGGAACGTGGGATAGGATGGCTTCCAGGAGAGCTGAAACCGCTGTCCCGTCGAATAGATTTCGCCCTGGTATTCCACGCGCTCGCCAGCCGCGATCTTCCGAACGATTTCGATGTATTCCTTGGCGCGGCGCAATGGACGATCGAAAATGCCGCCGTGCCATGCGGCGATCGTTTTGTTGGCTACACCCAGACCCAAGAGCAGCCTGCCATCTGAAAGGTCTTGCAAGGTGGCGGACTGAATGCCAAGGGTTACGGCGCTGCGGCCGTAAATGTGATAAATCGCGGTGCCGACTCTAAGTTTGCGAGTGCGCGCCGCGATACCCGAAATCATGACCAAAGGATCCGTGCTATTGGATTCGCCCTTCCAAAAGGCCCCAAAACCAGCCTGCTCGATCAAGGGCGACAATTCCACAACGCCCGCGACGGGATAATGTGCAGCAGAGTTCAGCTCAATGTCGTAAATCAAGGTCGTTCCTCACTTTCACCACCGTCGTAATAGCAGCGCCCGCTCACCGGAAGAACACTCCTTTCGGGTCAATTGCCTCGCGCTACAGACGTCATTGCCACCAGCGCTGCCATTTACATATCACGACCGGCAGCCCAAGGCCTACGATGATTACTTCATTGTCGTGGAGTTCCCTGGCTCGGGCAGCCACCATCATTTCGGTGGCGCGGACGTTGGGCCTCGTGTTTGCGCTTCTCGTTTCTTCACTCATTGAACAGAGCCTTCTCACCGCCTAGATTCCGGTCAGTACCCCAAGATCGACTCGGCTCTTAAGTTCTTCCATTAGCGTTAGTCCACCCAGCAGATGGCCAGTGGCAATGGTCCAAAAGCCTGTGGCAGTTTGCGAACCGCTGGGGCGCCTTGGGCTGTTGCCGACGCCTACATGAACTGCGGATAAGCTGACAACCTTGCGGGCCACCAACCACCCGCCTAAGTCTATGACTCATGATCGCGAGGTGATCGAGTAAATATTCGCATACCAGAACCATGCTTACCAGATTACGGCTTTAGGCAAGCCCTTCGTCTGGCTGGCAGCAATATTCCAACGGCGGTTGGAACAGTGCCTCCAAGCCCGCGCAGTCCAACCTAAACAATGAATTCGGCGCCCGCAATCAAGGGACTCAACGCTGGAACAATTTCCATTCCGGAAGCTGGGGCGGCAGCTCGGCAAGTGACGGCTACAACTCTCGTGGTGGAGGCGGTTGGAGCGGCGGTGGCTGGGGCAGTGGAGGGCACAGCAGCGACTGGGGTAGTGGGGGTTTGGGCGGAAACCGTTTTAGCGGCTGGGGCGGACGTTCCGGTGGCTGGGCCGACGGTGGTTTCCATGGGGGTTGGGGAGGCGGTGGCTTCGGTGGAGGTGGTTTCCGCGGTGGTGGCTTCCGTCGCTAACATGAACCCGTCGGTGGCTGACATTTAGCACGAAAATGGTCGGCAACTCTGTGAGATGTAAACTCACTGCCGCAGGATACGTGGGCGCAACGAATTGCCATGCACGGTTTTCCACGCTGGGCGGGCTTGACAGGCCCGCGACGGAATGTGTATTAAAACGACGGCCCGTGTTCGTCGCCGGATCTAGAGCAAGCACGTTAGAACCTGAGGAGGAGCCGCTTGAAAAGCAGAATGTTCGTTCTTACCGCGACGCTGTTTCTTGCTTCTTCGGCAAAGATGGCCTTGACGCAAAACGCGACAACGACTCCTTCCACCAGCACCCATGCGATTGCCGGCGACCTGGAAAAAGTCTCGGCAGACGGCAAGGAAATCACCGTTAAGACAGCGGATGGTACTGAGAAGGTATTCAAGGTTACTGGGAAGACCACGGTGGACGGCGCAAAGGACGTGGCACTTGCGACCAAGGAAGGGGCTCACGTCGTGGTCCATTACACCGCTAAGGGAGCAGAGGAGACGGCGACTGGCATTGAAGACGCAGGGAAGGGGACCTGGAAGGTCACCGAGGGTACCGTGACGAAAATTGGAGAAGGCGGCAAGGACGTAACCATCAAACTAGCTGACGGGACCGAGAAGACCTACGACGTCGGAAAAGACGCTACAGTTGACGCTGGGCATGGAATTGTGAATGCAGGTAAGTACACCGGGAAAGCGGGCGATAAAATCGCTGTGTACACCGTGGTGGATCCGACTAAGGAGGTGGCTCACCTCTTCAAGAGACTTTAAATATTCTTTGTTTCGATCAACCAGCCCTCATCCGAGCCCGAGTTCAGGGCGTCGTTCAGCCGATCACCGTTTTAGCCAAACCAATAACCTTGAGATAGCCTCGACGTCACAAGCCTCGCGCTCCGATCAGTTCGGGCCGTTCGCCGACATCCATGATAAGTCCGTGTCAAGAGGGCGAAAGCTTTCCCGGCGCGCTTAAGGAGAGCGCGTGGTAGAAAATTCTTTGGGTTTTTCAGCTCGCGCAGCTGCCTCTCGGCAGTGGTTCCTGCTTCATGCAGAACCAGACATCCATTTGCTGGTCTCGGCCACAACCGTTGCCTTCCCAGAAGATTGAGTTAGGGATCTCCTGCCAGTCTCGAAACAACTACTCGAAGTGGGCCTCAGGAGAAGCTCCCTAGCCCAGTCGGCTAAACGGCGAGACCTGGCAGGCGGCGCGCTGAATAAACCCTCCGTTTTTCTCCGCAGTGTTCTACGCCGCGGTGCGGTTTTGGTCTTCTATCACCAGGAAATCTTTTTGTCGGCGATCGACGGCTACCAGATACGCCACCAGCTTCCGTGCGACGGCCAGCGTGGCTCGATTGACATTCCCTTTTTGCCTCTCCTGGTTATAAACCATCGCTAGAGAGGGGCTGATTCGCGGCGCCATCTTCGCCGCTTCGATCAGCATGCATTGCAGATGCTTGTTGCGCTGCTTGGAAATGGGGCTGCGCTTGGTTACGTCGGCCGAACTCTTCTCCCCACTGCACAGCCCGCAATAGCTAATGGCCTTCTTGATCGACGAAAAACGCTTCACCTCCCCCACTTCCAGCGCCCACGTCAACGCTGTGATCGGCCCCACAGCGGGAATGGTCATCAGTCGATCCACTCGCTCGGCCAGCAGCGGGTCGCGCTCGAGCGAGCGAACCAGTGCGCCCTCCGTCTTCTGCAGTCGCACCATCGTTTCCCGGCACAGTCCCAACAAAGACCGCAGACTCTCGTTAATCTCCGGATGGGTCTTCAGCAAATCTCGGAAGTATCCCACCTTGTGCAGCCTCTGCTTGTCGTAGCTGATACCAGCCTCCATCAGCAGCACGGCAATCTTGTTCTTCAACTGCACCGCCTGGCGGACCAGCAGATTTCGATACCGGAGCGTTCGTCGTCGCTCCCGAATCTCGGTCGAAGCCATGTAGCACTCCGGCAGGAAATCACAACGCAGGCAGTCAGCGATCTTGCTGGCATCGATTCGATCATTCTTCTTTTTGGCCGCAGCAATCGCACGCAGCATGAGGGGATGCGCAACCTTCACCGCGGCGGCGTGGGGAAGTAGATGATCATAAATCCACCCGGTGAAGATGGTAGCTTCCATCGCAGCGGTCCACGGCTGCGGGAGCGTTTTCATCCAACGGTTCAGGTCCATCCGCGTCGCGTGGATAGCGCCTTCTAAGTGAATCTGCCCGCTCACGTCCTTCACGCAGTAGCTAATCTTCTTCTTGTGAACATCCAGCCCGATGTAATACATCTGCTCCATGGGGAGCCTCCTTGGTTAGATTCTGAGTCAGCTCGCACGCTGAGCTCAGCATTTCTACCAAGAGCTCCCCTGACTTATCCATTCAAACAATACGTCCACTTGCCTCCGGTCAGACCGATCGCCTTGCCTCATCACTGTAAAAACTGACAGTCGCATGTCAAGGTTCACAAGTTAGGATTCACTCCAACCTAACTGAGGGAAACAAGCCATGAAACGCCTCACACCGCGTGAGCGAGAAATCGTCCGACTCTTGGCCGAAGGGAAGACCTTGAGAGAGGCCGCCGACGTCTTGAGCATTACGCCACGCACCGTAGCCTTTCATAAATACAAGGTCATGCGGGACCTTGGCCTTAAGACCAATGCCGACTTCATCCGCTTTGCCGTGAAGCGGCATATCGTTGGATGATCCGGAAAAGCTCACGGCAAGGTGACCGTAGGGTTCGCACAAATGCGGCGTAACGCTTCAACCTTTTCCCTTGCGAGTAATGCGAGGCTGCGGCGCGGAAAGAGGACACGATGAGAACGTTGGCGTTGCTAACGGCTACTGCTGGGCTTCTGCTCTGTCCCACCGTTTTTGCCGATCAGATTACCCTCAAAAACGGCGATCGGTTAACCGGCAGCATTGAGAAGTCGGACGCGAAAACGCTGGTTATCAAGACGGAGTTCGCAGGTGAAGTTACAGTTCAGTGGCCAGCCATTGAAACGATCAAATCTGACCAGCAACTGCATGTGGGCCTGGCTGGCGGACAGATGATTGTCGGGCCGGTTTCCACAAGCGACGGTCGGCTAGACATCATGACGAAGAACGCGGGAACTGTGTCCACGACGAAAGACGCAATCGAGGTCATCCGCTCCGATT
>Ga0187780_10002440_pt1 | contig 13968 bp, 11 predicted proteins | sample 1015_Q2_SP10_20__FD_132429 | JGI IMG/M metagenome (GOLD analysis project Ga0187780, IMG submission 132429) | Tropical peat soil microbial communities from peatlands in Department of Meta, Colombia - 1015_Q2_SP10_20_MG | ecosystem: Environmental > Terrestrial > Soil > Wetlands > Peat | place... | reverse complement strand
GCTGGCGCAGATGGGGCTTTTGGCCGGCGCCAACGACTTCGGGGGCACCCTGATGGAGGAGTCCATCAGCCGAGAGTCCGGCGCCGACTTTGGCGAGAATCTCCCGCCGGAGGAGATTCGCCGGCTCATCCGAGAGGTCGGTCGAACACCCATCGAGCGCAGCACGAGCTACCGCATCCTGCGTCGCTTCGACGACCCCGCACTCGACCCCCCGTCGCTCGAGCCTCGGGCTCGGGGGACGCGGGCCGGACCGATGCGCTGGCGCACTCCCGAAGCGACCGGGGATCGGTCGGAGGTCGTGCACCTCGCCACCGTCTGAGCGCGCGCTGGGGTGAAGCGCTGGGACGCGACTCGTCGGGGCCGGAGCCCAGCGCTCGGGCTCTAGGTCGGATCCCCTTCCCGGAAGCCGAGCCTCGGCCGCCCCAGCAAGAAGCCTTGTCCCAGGGGAACGCCGAGACTGCGCAGCGTGGCGAGCTCCTCCTGCGTCTCGATGCCCTCGGCGATGATCTTCGCGCCGAGCTTTCGGCTCGCCACGGCGAGGGACTGCACGAGGGCCTGACGCGGCTGGTCTGCATCGATCGAGGCCACGAAGGCCGAGTCGAGCTTGATGAAATCGGGGGCGAGCTCCATCACCGCGCGCAGGCTCGCGTAGCCGGCACCCGTATCGTCGAGTGCAATCTTGAATCCGAGGCCGCCGTAGTAGTCCCGTGCTTCTCGAAAGATGGAGAAGTTCTCGATGGCGTGACGCTCCGAAATCTCGAGCACAATGTCCTGGGGTGTGAGCCCGCAGTCTTCGAGCGTGCGACGCACCGCATCGCCTCCGAAACTCGGGTCTCGCATCGCGGTGGGAAGGCAGTTCAAGAAGAGCTTCGTGTCCGTCGGCAGGCTCTTGGCCTCGATCAGCGCCTTGCGTCGGCAGAGCGAATCGAGCTCCGACTGAAGATCGATCTGCGTCGCCGCGTAGAAGAGATCCGTCGGAGAGTGGAACTCGGATCCGTCGGGGCCCCGCACCAGGGCCTCGTATCCAATCACTTCGAGTCCGGAGAGCTCGGCGATGGGCTGGTAGTGCATCGTCACCTGCTCGGTGAACACGAGATTCATGAGCTCGCGCCAGCGCTGCTGCTGCGCCACGCGGGCGTACAGCTCACCGTCAACCCGCGCCCGGTCGAGAACCCGCCGCACCTGGATGGCGTCGGACACCGTTGCGTCGTGGAGCGCGACCGACTGGCCCGTCGCAAGCGGCATCGCCGCCGGGCGATAGGGGTGCACGATCTTCGCGCCGCGTGTGTGGAGGCGCCGTGCCAGGGCGGTCTGGAGACCGGGGAGCTCGCGCTGGTAGAAGGCGATGTCACGCCGATGCCGAAACAAGAATGAGACGATCTCGTTGGATTCCGGCTGGGTCGTGACCTGGGTGTCTCCGGCACGAAGGTGTGCACCCAGGATGTCTTGGAGCAGGCTTTGGACATGAGAGAGCACCCGCTCGTAGGCCGCGGGGCCGTAGTCCCACTCAATGCCCTCGAGCGGGGAAAGGTTGACGAGCACGACTCCCATGGCGCCGACCGAGGACAAGCGCTCGCCCACGAGCCTCAAGCGATCGGCAAGCGGGCAAAGCTCTGACCCGGTCGCTCCCTTGCCTGCGCTCGGTGTCTTCACTGGTCCTTGTTCCACGGAAGCGTCATCGGCCAAGCGCATGAGGCCTTGAGGCCCGCGTGGGAGCCCCCTCGCCAAGGGAGGGCCCCGGCCGGCGCTCCGCGCCGGACGAGGGCGAGTCGTGGCTTCCCTAGGGGCGGCTCGCGGCGGCTAGCGGCCCCTTACAAAGTCCTTCACCACAGACGCCAGCTCCTCGCCGCAGTCTTCTTGCAGGAAATGGCCGCCGCCCTCGATGGTCACGTGGCGCTGGCCGGCCGCTCCCGGGATGCGTCCGGCGAGCACCTTGTCGCCGCCCCGCGTGATCGGGTCTCGGTCGCTGAAGGCGGTAAGGAAGGGACGCTGGAACTGCTCCAGGCGTTGCCAGGCGGCGCGGTTGGCGGCCGCCGCCGGGTCGTCGGGCGAGGTGGGCACAAGGAGGGGAAACTGCCGTGCGCCGGCCGTGAAGCGATCGTCGGGGAACGGGGCGTCGTAGGCCGCGACGACGTCCGGAGCGAGCTCCTTCACGCAGCCCCCCTTTACGATCCCCCCCACATGGAAGTGCGGGGTTTCCTGCGAGTACTTCTGCCACGCGAGAAAGGCCGGCCCGGGGGGGAGGTCCCCGGTCGGCAGGAAGGTATTCGCGGCGACGACCCGCGCGAACCGATCGCCCTCCTCCGCCACAAGACGCAGACCGATCAGACCACCCCAATCCTGACAGACCAGGGTGAGGTCACGCAGGTCCAGTCCCAACACGAAACCGCGTACCCAGTCGACATGCCTCTGGTAGGTGTATGCCTCCCGCCGCGTTGGCTTGTCCGATCGACCGAAGCCGATCAGATCCGGGGCAATCGCGCGCAGCCCCGCCGATGCCAAGACAGGGATCATCTTGCGGTAGAGGTAGGACCAGGAGGGCTCCCCGTGAAGGAGCAGCACCGGTGCGGCCCCCCGCGGCCCCTCATCGACATAGTGCATGCGCAACCCGCCCACCTCGAGGTAGCGCGGCGGAAACGGCCAGCCCGGTAGCTTTGCAAAACGCTCGTCGGGGGTGCGCAGGATCTCCATTCGTTCCTCCGGAAGTGCGCCCGTCTCAAAGAAGAGCGTGCGCCACGCTCTAGCAGCGGAGGCCCCTCTCGGCCAGCGCCCACCCGCTCGCCACGGGGCCGCGGCAAACGCAAGAGGCACTCGGGCGCCTGTCCGAGAGAAGATGGGGTGCTACGGGGGGGTCCCGGGCAGGGAAGCGGCTGCAGCCGGCGTTGCGCCGACCTTCAGGGCCGGTTCCTTCGCGAGCCAATCGGCAAGCGCCTCCGCGATACGGCGGTGCCCCGCCGCGTTCCAGTGCGGGTCTGTGTGAAAGAAGTACGGGCTTCCGTCGTCGGCTCGACCCAGCACGTCGTTGGCATCGAGGCAGGTCGCAGGTCGAGCGTGGCAGTCGCGGTGGAGGCCCTCCACCGCGGACTCCGGGGCGGGCAGGCTTCCCCGCGCGCTGATGAGGAGCGTGCGGACGGGAATGCCGCGTTCCGCCGCGAGACGCTCCGCCGCCGCAGCAAGAAAGCGGTGGTAGCGCAGCTCGAACGCGTCACTCGACGCCAGGGCAAGCTGGATCTCCTCTTGCGAGAGCGACTCGATCGGACGGGCAGGCTCGAGGCCGACCCAAGCAGGCGGCGCCGGCCGATCGGCGCGGGCCGACAACGCGGCGAAGAGCTTGGTCAGGCGAAAGCGCACAAAGTGGTACACCCGGGAGTGGTCCTCGAGCCAGGCCTGCCCGGGAAACGCCAGCGCCGGCAGGGCGTAGCGTCCTTCATTCACGTACCGCATCCGGCCCTTGGGATCGATCATGCGCCGGGTGGCCTCGATGCGAACCGGGAGACGCTCGTCGTCGAGCGTGAGCCGGTTCCAGGCCAGATCCGAGAGGTCGTTTTCACAGGTCGCGACCAGGATGAGGTCGGGTTCGAGGTCGAAGCCTTCGGTTCGCAGATACACGAGCTCGTTGTCGAGACTCCAGCCGGGAACACCGGATGAGAGGACCTCGACGCGAAATCCGCGCTCTCTCAGGAGCCGCTCGAGCTCGGCCGAGAAGGTTTCCTCCTGTCCAACACCAAAGCCGAAGGCGAAGGAATCACCGAGCACGAGGATCCTTGCGGTGTGCGGCGGTTTGCCGAGCGTGCGCTCCGGGCCGCGCAGTCCCAGGGCGTTCACGTGCACGGCCACGGAGAATTCCTTCGTGCTGTGGACCGTGTCCGCTCCGGGGCGCAGGGCAAAGCCGGTGCGCCCGTCGGGTCGGTAGGGATTGAAGGGGGGATCCCCCGATCGATCGCTCCACCAGGGTGCGAGTCGCAGCGCGGCCTCCCCCAGAAGGAAGAGGAGCAAAAGAGTCGTGAAGAGGAGGGCGACGGAGCTTATGGCCGAGAGCAGGCGCGCGCGGAGCGTCATTCGCGATCTCGTGGCTCCATGGCCGGCCGCTCCGTCTTGGCGTAGGTGCGCTTGGACGAGATTTGGCCGTTCCTCACGTGGAGGATGTCCAGGCCGCGCCAACTGCGGGTGCGAGCCTTCCCTTCGAGCGTGCAGGTCCAGCGGATCAGGACCTTGCCCGCTGCAGCGTCGGCGAACAGGTCCTCCGGATCGAAGCGGAGCCTGCCAAACACACCCCGGAACTGAGGCAGCAGAGCCGCCCGAATTTCAGCGCGGCCCCGGCTCTGGCGGCCATTGAACTCGTCGTAGAGCGCGTCGTCGGCGAAAAAGGACATCACCGAATCGAGGTCGTCGCGATTGAAGGCCTCGGTGAATCGCAGGGCGAGCGCCTGGAGCTCTGCCGGCGACATCCCGGAGCTCGGAGCCGGGTCGTGCCGCGGCGGCGCTTCCTCCCCGCGTGTCCCGCGCTCCGTTCCGGCGTCGGCTTCGAGCTTGGCGTGCACTTGGGGACGAGCGGGGACAGGGAGCCCTGGGTCTGGAGATTGGGTGGTCGGACCCGGAGCGGGGAGGGCGGGAGGCTCGGGTTCCACGGCATCCTTCCCAGGTGGCTGCGCGCGCCGAACCAGGTTGGGCCACACCCCGCGGAGTGGCAACCGGAAGGACCGGCGCGCCCTCCGCAGAGCGCGAGAGAACAGAGAACACGAGGAGTAACGCAAGCTTACACGGCAGTGGAGCCTCCGCACGCTGCGCTCGGAGGGAATCCGTCGCCGCCGGGCATTGGCTTCAACGTCGCGGTGTACTCTCAGGGCGGGTCAAGCGTACTCCAGAGGCGACCCAGGGTACGTCGTAGTAGAATCGCGTGCGCGCCGGGGTGCGAGGATGAATTCTCAACCCGTCCGCATCCTTCTCGTCGAGGACGACCCGGTCGACGCGCGTCTTGTGCGGCGCGGACTGGTGCCGCGTGCGGACGCGGATCAATGGTCGATCCACAACGTGAGCACGCTGCGCGAGGCCCTGGAGCACATGGCCAAGCGCGCCGTCGATGTCGTGCTGCTCGACCTGCACCTGCCGGACGCCGACGGCCTCGAGGCGATCGAAGAGATGATCGCATGGACGCGCGAGCACGACTTGCCCGTGCCGCTTGTTGTGCTCACCGGCTCCGCCGAACGGGAGATGGCCGTTGCCGCGCTTCGCACCGGCGCCCAAGACTACATCGTCAAGGATGAACTCCGCTCCTATTCGCTCCTCGAGCGCGTGTTGCGCTACGCCCTGGAGAGGCAGAGGGCGGCCCAGCTGAACCTGGTTCTCGAAGAGCGACTCCGCCGGAGCGAGCAGCTGGAGGGTGCGGGCGTCCTTGCCGCGGGCGTCGCGTTCTCCTTCCACGTCCTTTTGGGGCGCATGCTCGAGGAGCTGGACCAGGCGACGGACGCGATGCGGGACGCCGACCGCTCGACAAGCGTCGGCCAGAGCCTCGCTCAGATTCGGCGTCAGCTCTCGATCGCGTCGGAACTCTCGGACCAGCTCCGGAGCTGGATAGCGGGGTCGCCTCTCCTTGCGTCAGACATCGACCCTTCCGCCTTCGTCGGGGGGATGGCGAAGCTATTCGAAGGGATGGTTCAGCCTCCTGTCCAGCTCCACTACCAGCTGCCGGTGGGGCTGCCGCGGATCTCGTTCAGCCCGATCGAGCTGCGCCAGGTGCTCCTCGCCCTTGTGATGAACGCGGTCCAGGCGATCGGTCCACGGCCGGGAGGCGTCGCGATCGCGACCGGGATCCAGCGCGTGGACGACGAGCTTCTTGCGAACAGCTATGGCGCTCCCGGTCTCGTGGCCGGAGACTTCGTCTTCTTCTCCGTCGCCGACGACGGCACCGGGCTTGCCCCCGACCTTCAAAAGCGTATGTTCGACCCGTTCTTCACGACCCGGGGCGCGGGTCGCGGCCTTGGGCTCTTCATGGCGCTCGGTGCAGTCCGGCGGCATGGGGGGGGCATCCTTTGCTCGAGCGAGGCCGGTCGTGGGACCCGCTTTACCCTGCTGCTGCCGCCCACCTCGTCCTCTCCGCGCGCGACGGCTTAGGAGGAGACTTGGTGCGACAACGCTGTGACGATCGGCTGGGCTGGCCTTTCGCGAGCGCGGCAAGCGGCACGCGAACCCCTACCTAGAGTGAGAGGAGTGCAAGCGACTTCGGTCGACACGCCAATCCCGTGAGAGAGTGGATCTCCCAGAATTCTGATCGGCGCGTTCTCCTGAACCTCGTGCTTGCCGCCGCCTACCTTGGGACGGGGTACGTGGGCCTCGAGATCGCAGGCTACGCGCACAGCGTGACCTTGATATGGCCGCCGGCAGGAATCGCGCTTGCTGCCCTCGTGCTCGGCGGCCAAAGCCTCTGGCCGGGTATTGCACTCGGTGCCTTCGTCGTAAACGTGGCGACAGGGGTGACGGCCGCCGTGGCACTGGCCATCGCGACAGGGAATACCCTCGGGGCCTTCGCCGGCCTCGCACTGGCCCGCCGCAGCGGTCTGCGTCCGCAGCTCGGTCGCCGGCGCGACGTGGTCGGCCTGATCGCCGCCGCGGTGGGTTTCCCACTCGTGAGCGCAAGCCTCGGCGTCGCGAGCCTCAGGATGGGTGGCGTCATTCCTTCCGAGCAGGCGCTCGGTGCGTGGTTGTGGTGGGGGGTTGGGGACTGCGTGGGGATCCTGCTCATCGCGCCCGTCGTTTTGACCTGGCTCTCGCCCGGGCGCGAGAAGCGCTCCGCCCGCCGGCTCGAACCGCTGGTCCTCGGCGGGCTCGTCGTGGCGACGACCGGGATGGTCTTCCTCGGCGCTGGAGGTGCCCGTCAGGCTCCCCTCACGTTCGCCGTTGTCCCACCGCTCGCGTGGGCGGCCTCGCGTTTCGGCCCTCGCGGTGCCGCGCTCGCCGCGCTCGCCACGGCGTCCATCGCGATCGCAGGGACGCTCGCTGCGCGAGGTCCCTTTGGCGACTACCCCCTCCAGGAGGGCCTCCTCGTCCTCGAGCTCTGCATCACCACGCTGTGCGTGATGGCCTTCCTGCTCGCCGCCGAGGCGAGCGAGCGGGAGCAGGTCACCTCGGATCTGTCCGATGCCATGAAGGAGCATGCGCGCACAGAGCGAGAGCTTCGTCACAGTGAGGAGCGCTATCGAGTGCTCGCCGACCACGCCTCCGACATCATCGCGGAGTTCGACGCCGACGGACGCCTCCTCTACGTAAGCCCCAGCGTCACCACCATCCTCGGCTATTCCGTCGAAGAGACGATCGCCGGTGGGCTGCTCGGTGTGATCAACGAGCGGGTGTACCCCGAAGATCTCGAGAGCGTCACCGCGAGCTTCGCGCGGGTCACTGCGAAGCCGAATGCGACCATCAGGCTTCAGTACCGTGCGCGCCACGCGAACGGCGAATGGCGTTGGCTCGAGACCCAGACGCAATCCTTTGGAAGCGCCGACGGAACGGTGCACGCGGTGAGTGTCAATCGCGATATCACCAAACGCGTACGGGCCGAAGCCCGCTTCCGCCTCGCGGTGGAGGCCTCACCCGCCGGGGCCCTGATGATCGACGCCCATGGCCGCATCGTGCTCGTGAACCAAGCGGCGGCCGCGCTCTTCGGCTACGAGCACGACGAGCTGATCGGGCAGTCCGTGGAGCTCTTGGTTCCGCCTGCGCAGCGCGAAAAGCATCCGCTCTCCCTCACCCAGCTCCTCTCGTCGCCCCCCACGCGCGCCATGGGGTCGGGAGGGGACCTGTACGGCGTTCGCAAGGGTGGCTCCGAGATCCCCGTCGAGATCGGCCTCAATCCGATTGAGACCGAAGAGGGGCTCTTTGTCCTGAGCTCGATCGTGGACATCACGGAGCGCAAGCGCGCCGAGGACGAGATCCGTGAGAAGTCCATGCGCCTCGAACGTTCGAACCGTGAGCTCGACGAGTTCGCCCACGTGGTCTCCCATGATCTCAAGGCCCCGCTGCACGGGATCGCGTCTCTCGCGGCTTGGATTGAGGAGGACAGTGCGGGAGCGCTGCCGGAAGCCTCGCGCACGCACTTCGCCATGCTGGTCGAGCGCGTGACGCGCATGAGCGCCCTGATCGATGGGATCTTGGACTATGCGCGCGTGGGGTGGGTCGCGCACTCCCTCGAGTGGGTGGACGTTGCTTCCGTCGTGCGCGAGGTGGTCGAGTCGCTCCTGCCCCCGGCCGGCATTCGCATCGACGTCGAGAGCGAGCTGCCGGGGGTGCTGCACGATCGGGCCCAGCTCACGCAGATCTTCCAAAACCTGATCGCGAACGCCATCGAGCACATGGGTCGGCCGCGCGGGGTGGTCGCGGTCTCCGGCGCCGATCGGGGCGACCGCATCGAGTACGCAGTGTGCGACGACGGCGTGGGAATTGATCCGCGACATCACCAGCGGATCTTCAAGATGTTCCAGTCCTTGCGCTCCGATCGAAAAACCACAGGGATTGGCCTCGCCGTCGTGAAGAAGATCGTGGAGCGCTGGGGCGGGCGGGTGTGGGTCGAATCGCAGCCCGGCGAGGGAACGACCTTTCGCTTCACGGTTCCAAAGCGCAAGTCGGTCGAGTAGAGGCGCCGCCAATGCTGGGAAGACTTCCGGTTCTGCTTGTCGAGGACGACCCCGTGGACACCATGAACCTGCAGCGTGCCTTCGAGCGCTGCAAGATTCCCAACCGTCTCCTGTGCGCGAAAAACGGCGAGGAAGCGCTTGCCTTGCTGCGCTCCGTGTCCCCACGCGCCCAGCGACCGGGACTGATCCTGCTCGATCTGAACATGCCGGTCATGAACGGCCTCGAGTTTCTGGAAGTCCAAAAAGCGGACACGGATCTGAGAAGGATCCCCGTGGTCGTGATGACGTCGTCGCGCCAGGAGTCGGATCGACGAAGGAGCTACGAGCTTGGCGTCGCGGGCTTCGTCACGAAGCCCCTGCAATTCGACGAGTATCTTCAGGCGGTGGATACGATCCACCGCTACTGGTCGCTCTGTGAGCAGCCCTGAGGGATTGACAGGCGACGCCGCGGGCTGGCATCCTGGGGAGGCTTGACTCTCGAGTCAACCCGATCCCCAACCCCCTTCGAATCCAGCGTGAGGAACCTGAATCATGGCAGAGCATGGCGCGGCGAAAGGGCCGCTCCCGGTCGTCGACTTTCTCAAGATCCCCGAGCGCGGCGAACCCTATCTGGAGGGCCATCGCTGCCAGAAGTGCAAGGCCGTCTTCCTGGGGAGACGGGAGGAGTGCTCGAAGTGCGGCGCACGGGGAGGGCTTGAGGCGGTACGGCTTTCCAACAAGGGCGAACTCTACGTGTACAGCATCGTCCACCGCTCCTTCCCCGGCATCGAGGTGCCCTACGTCTCCGCGGTCGTGGACCTCGAGGGGGGCGGCACGCTCAAGGGCAACCTGATCGGTATCGAAGCGGATCCGGGGCGCATCAAGATGGGAATGCCCATCGAGGTGGTTTTCAAGAAGGCCCCGCGCAAGGACGCCGAGGGCAACGAGTATCTGACCTACTACTTCCAGCCGCGCAGCTAGCGCCGGCCGGTGCACAGGAGCGAACCATGACGGATGTCTTCGTGCTCGGAGTCGACATGATCAAGTTCGGGCGCTTCCCCGAGCAGAGCGTTCCCGAGTTGGGTGCCAAAGCCGCCCTCATGGCGCTCGACGATGCAGGCCTCAAGATCCAGGAGATGGAGGCCCTGTACTGCGGAAATCTCTACCAGGCCAACGCCATGGTGGGTCAGCGCATCCTGCAGCAGATCGGCCAGACTGGAATCCCCGTGGTGAACTGTGCGAACGCCTGTGCCACCGGCGCCACCGCATTCCGGGAGGCCTGGATGGCGATCAAGGCGGGAATCTATGACCTCGTGATTGCCGTCGGTGTCGAGCAGATGGGCAAGGGACTGCTGGGAGGCGCGGGAGGCGGCAAGGGCATCCCGAAGGAGGGTCTGCTCGGCTCCGGCACGATGCCCACGGTGTTCGCGGAAGCCGGCATGGAGCACTCCCGAAAATACGGCACCACCTTCGAGCAGTTCGCCAAGGTTTCGGTGAAGAACCATCATCACTCGACCATGAATCCAAAGGCGATGTATCAGATCGAGACACCCCTTGAGTCGGTGATGAACGCCGAAATGATCTCCTACCCCAACACCAAGCTGATGTGCTCGGTGAATGTCGACGGCTCCGCCGCCGCGGTCCTCGCTTCGGAACGCAAGGCCAAGCAGCTCGGCCTCAAGCGAGCCGTGCGCGTCAAGGCTTCGGTGCTGACCAGCGACCCGTGGACCGACCGAGACCTGGTCATGCCCGACGTCAACACCTGTACCCGTCTCGCCGCGAAGAAGGCGTATGAGATGGCGGGCATCGGGCCCGAGGATCTGTCGCTCGTGGAGCTGCACGATTGCTTCGCCACCGCGGAGATCCTGCACTATGAAAATCTCGGGCTCTGCAAAGACGGCGAGGCGGGGAGAATGATCGATCAGGGCCAAACCGCGCTTGGGGGCAAGATCCCGGTGAACGTCTCCGGCGGGCTTTTGTCGAAGGGCCATCCCCTGGGCGCTACGGGCATCGCGAACATCTACGAGGTCTCGACCCACCTGCGTGGCGAAGCCGGGAAGCGCCAGGTTCCGAATGCGCGCTTCGGGCTCACCCATGTGATCGGCCTGGGAAGCGCCTGTGCGGTGCACGTCCTGGAGAAGGTGGCGTAGCGCCCACACGCGCCTGGCGCATGCGAAACGCCGCCGGCCGTCCGGCGGCGTTTCCTTTCTGGGCGGAGGGCGGGGAGCGGACATGGCGACGCCGATCGACTTGTTGGATCCAACCACCTTCGAACGCGGCGTGCCCCACGAGCACTTCGCCTGGCTTCGGGAACATTCGCCGGTCCACTGGCACCCGGGGCGGAAGGGGCGCGGACAGCTTGCCCCCGGGCGCATCGAGATCGACCAGCGCGGTTTTTGGGTGTTGACGCGCCATCAGGATGTGCTCGCGGTCTCGAAGGATCCCGAACTCTTTTCCTCGGAGCACGGGACCTGCATCAACGCCGACCTGGTGGAAGCGGATCTGCGGCTTATGCAACAGCAGCTCATCCACATGGACCCGCCGCGCCACACCCAGCTCCGCAAGCTCGTAAGCCGTGGCTTCACGCCTCGTACCATCGGACGCCTCGAGATCCACGTGCGCGAGCTCGCGCGCGAGATCGTGGACAAGGTGGCCCGCAAAGGCGAGTGCGATTTCGTGACGGAGGTCGCGGCGGAGCTCCCGCTGCTCGTGATCGCAGAGCTCTTGGGTGTTCCCCGGGAAGACCGCTGGAAGCTCTTTCGCTGGAGCAACTGCCTGATCGGCGCGGAGGATCCCGACTACGGTAGCCCCATGGACGCGCAGATCGCCGTCATGGAGCTCTTCCAGTACGCCATGGCCCTCGCGGAAGAGCGCCGCCGTGATCCTCGCGAAGACATCACCAGCACCCTGGTCCATGGTGAGGTGGAGGGAGAGCGGCTTTCGACGGTCGAATACAACATGTTCTTCTTCCTGTTGGTGATCGCCGGCAACGAGACGACGCGCAATGCGATCTCCGGCGGGATGCAGGCTCTCTGCGAGTTCCCAAAAGAACGCGCACGCCTGCGTGCGCACCCCGAGCTCTTCGACACGGCCGTCGACGAAATGGTGCGGTGGGTCTCCCCCGTCATGCAATTCCGGCGCACCGCCATGCGGGACACAGAGCTCGAAGGTCAACGCATCGCCGCAGGGGACAAGGTGGTCATGTTCTACGGGGCCGCCAACCGCGATCCACGCGCCTTCGCCGATCCCCTTCGCTTCGATGTCGGGCGCGAGCCCAATCCGCACCTCGGCTTCGGATTCGGGGTCCACTTTTGCTTGGGGGCCTCGCTGGCGCGGATGGAGATGCGTTGCATGTTCGAAGAGCTTCTGCGGCGGCTTCCCGACCTCGAGCTGGCCGGTCCCCCGACGCGGCTGCGCTCGAACTTCATCAATGGCATCAAGTCCATGCCCGTACGCTTTGCGCCCGAGCGCAGAACGCTGTGAAGACGGCCATCCAGATCGGGGGCCCCGGGAGCGGCGATCCCGCGGTCTGGAGGGCGGCGGTTGCGTTCGCGTGCGAGGCGGAGAAGTTGGGCGTCGACTCCGCTTGGTCCGCGGAGGCGTGGGGGCAGGACGCCGTTGCACCCCTCGCGTTTCTCGCGGCGCGAACGTCCCGCATGAAGCTCGGAACCGGCATCTTGCAGATCAGCGCGCGCGCGCCGTCGATGACGGCCATGACCGCGCTCACCTTGGCAACCCTCAGCGAAGACCGCTTCCTGCTCGGGCTCGGCGCCTCCGGGCCTCAGGTGGTGGAGGGGCTCCACGGGGTCGCCTTCGCGCACCCCTTGGCCCGGCTGCGGGAGACGGTCGAGATCGTTCGCATGGCGTTTCGAGGCGAGAAGCTCGTCTACTCGGGTCGACACGTTGTGCTGCCGCGACCTGGCGGGGAAGGAAAGGCTTTGCGCCTTGCCCACCCCCCGAACCCGGCCATCCCGATCTATCTCGCGACCCTCGGGCCGCCGGGGCTCGAGCTCACGGGGGAGCTCGCGGACGGATGGCTCGGCACCTCCTTCATGCCGGAGCACGCGGACGTCTTCTTTTCCCACATCGCCCGCGGCACGGCGCTCCGAGGGCGCAGGCTTTCGGAGCTCGACCTTCAGGTCGGCGGGGGTGTCGAGTTTGGATCCGACGTCGAGCGGATGGTTCGTTCACGCAAGCCACAGCTCGCGTTTACGCTCGGCGCCATGGGATCGCGGCGACACAACTTCTACAACGCCGCGTACCGCCGCGCGGGATTCGAAGATGCCGCGCGCGAAGTGCAGCGGTTGTGGCTGGAGGGCAAACGCGACGAAGCCGCTCAGCGTGTACCGGATGAGCTCGTGCTGAAGACCAACCTGCTCGGGACCGAAGACATGATCTGTGAGCGCATCCGCCGCTACCGCGAGGCGGGCGTCACCACGTTGCGCCTCGCACCGGCGGGAAAAACGCTCGCAGAGCGGCTCGACGTTCTTGGCCGCGCGATCGAGCTCGTGCGCCGGGAGTGCGGGGGACAAGAGCACGCGCCGCGGCGCGAGAGGCAACGCGCCGAACGGCCTTCTCGTTAGTTCGAGCCGGGTCGGCCGGACGCCCGCGGGAGCGCGATCCAGCAGTCGGGTTCGACCTCCTGCACGCGCCCCTCGCGGGCCAGGCGTTCGAGATGCTGGCCCATGCTGCGCCGCTCCACGGCCTCGGCAAACGGCACGTGGTCCTGCGGGCGGTAGACGAAGCGGTGCTCTGCGATCTCCTGCAGCGTATGCGGCTCACGGAGGAACTCGAGCAGGCGCGCTTCGCGCGCGCCGATCACCCCGGTGAATTGCTGAAGCCGCTCCAAGAACGCGTCTCGATCTTCCAGAACGCCGATGTGGTGGAATGTGGCGTAGAAACGTGCCTTCATCTCCTTGGCCGAACGGAGCGTCGCCTCAAAGTCCCTGAGGCTCGACCAGGCGTCACCGTAGTAGGGGCCGAAACTCGAAAGCTCGACATCGCCCAGGAAGAGCACGTCGTCGGGCTCGATGTGAAAGAAGCAGTGGCCCCGCGTGTGGCCCGGTGCGTGGACCACGCGAACGCGCGTGCCTCCCAGATCCAACACCTCCCCGTCGTGCAGCGCCACCGGGTCCGGCCGCGGCATGAAATGGAACTGCTCACACACCACGCTGCGGAAGGCGCGATCCAGCGGCGCCGGGAAACCGTAGATTGTCATCAAGCCGTCGAGCGAACGGATGCCTGGGAGATCGAGTTCGTGAAGGTGCCAGGGCACCTCTGGAAAGAGGTGGTTGCCGGCGATGTGGTCCTCGTGGCAGTGGCTGTTCAGCACCCGGTCCACGCGAGGCAGCCCCGCCCGGCGCGG
>Ga0187780_10002439_pt1 | contig 13970 bp, 10 predicted proteins | sample 1015_Q2_SP10_20__FD_132429 | JGI IMG/M metagenome (GOLD analysis project Ga0187780, IMG submission 132429) | Tropical peat soil microbial communities from peatlands in Department of Meta, Colombia - 1015_Q2_SP10_20_MG | ecosystem: Environmental > Terrestrial > Soil > Wetlands > Peat | place... | reverse complement strand
GCGTTGGCGCGCTCGCGCACTCCCTGCGGCGTACCCGGCGTACGCCTCAGTCGGCGCTTCGCGCGCCGCCTTGCATCTGGACCTTTTTGAGCAGTGGTCATGATCGTGGTCGATCACCACCACACATGAAAAATGGATCTGCGCCGTGCCGACGTAGGGCGGCACCTCGTGTGCCGCCGCGGTCCCGGGACCCGGCTCGGGGGCAGACGAGCTGCCCCCCTACGGCGAACACCTTGAATCCACGGAATCGCACGGCTATTTTCTTCGCAGCCTGGGGAAAAGGAAGCTAGGAGGGCGGCGAATCGTGGCGGGGATGGCCGGGGGCATCACGACGTAATGGCGCCGGGCGGTACGCCTGCCCGGGCTGGGAGGGCACGATGCCGAACCTGCGCATGCTGGAATTGCACGAGATTTCCGATCCCGAGATCCGGGAGCGGATCAAGCTGGCCGAGGAGCGGGGCGCGCCGGACCCGAACTTCTTCCGCATGATGGCCCACCGGCCGGAGCTGTGCAAGAAGTTCTACGATTTCTGGATCGAAAGCTTCAACCGGGGCCTCCTGGACCACAAGCTGAAGGAGATGATCCGGGTCACCATGTCCTGGAATGTCTCGTGTATCTACTGAGGCAACGTCCGCTCTGCCGCGGCGCGGCAGCAGGGACTGAGCGAAGCCGATCTCGAGGACGCGGCGAACTTCGAGCGCTCCGGCAAACTCACCGAGGCCGAGAAGCTGGCCCTCCGCTACGCGGATCAGATGCAGGCCGACCCGCGCGTCATCACCAAGGAGTGGTACGACCGGCTCCTCGAGCATTACTCCGAGGCCGAGGTGATGGAACTGGCCATCTTCGTGGCGGTCAACCTGGGCTTCCACGCCGTGTTCTCCACCCTCGAATTCCCGCCCGCCTGGGATCACGTCGGACCCGGAGGCAAACACGTGGAGCGCGCGCCGGCCCCCGCGGGCTAGCGTAACTCCACCGAAATACCTCCAACCGCGCCCCTCTCCTGCGGGGCCCACGCAGACCTCCTGCGCCCAGCCCGCTGCCTGAACTCTCCTGGCACCGAGGCTCACTCCGCCCCCAAGGACGCGCGCCGAACTGCCACGCCAGGAGGCCAAAACTTCCCGCCAACAAAGGCTCTCGGCGGGTGTATGGTGGATCGATTCTCAAACGCTCTCCCGGGGCGGCCCCTTGTAGGGTGGTGGCGCCATTGGAACGCGTCTGGAGGCCGACGATGTGACAAAAGTCACATACTTTCTCCTTTGGATGTCCTATCTTATGATGCAACGCTCTGCTGGTCCTGCCTTCGCCATGGCTGCGGACGCGGATGAGACCCGTCCCTGGAACGTACGTGCGGGACATGGATTCCCGTGCGGAACGGGACGGCTCGGGGGAGACCGATAGGGGCCGGCCCCCGTTCAGCCCGACGTGACGGCCTGGCACCTTCGAGTTCCCCATCCGGGCTCACTTCCCCTGGCACAACGGCGCCGTGGATTCCCTGCGGCGCCTTTCAACCGGGACGCAGCGTGACCCAGACCCTCCCGCTCCGCGTCGAGGTTCCCGGCGAGGAATACCATCGCGGCCTGATCTCCTGTCAGGTCGCCTGCCCGGTCCACACCGACGCCCGGGGGTACGTCCGCGCCATCGCGGCGGGCCACTTCGAGGAGGCCTACCTGATCGCCAGGGGGCCGAACCCCTTCGCCTCCATCTGCGGCCGGATCTGCGGCGCGCCCTGCGAGGCGGCCTGCCGCCGGGGCCGCATCCCCCGGGTGGATGCCGACGGCCATTTCGTGGCCATCGATCGCCCCATCGCCATCCGCGCCCTGAAGCGCTTCGCCTGCGAGCAGGCGGGGCCCGACGTGCGGGCCTCGGACGATGTCCTGGAGGCGGTGCGATCCTACGTCCCCGAGGTCGCCGCAGATGCCGAGGAGATGGCGGCCTTGCTCCGGGCCCGCGTCGCCGGCCGCTTCGCGCCGGCGGACGGCCGGCCCGTGGCCATCATCGGCGCCGGGCCGGCGGGCCTCTCGGCGGCCCACGATCTGGCCCTCCTGGGCTTCCGCCCCGTGGTCTTCGAGACCGAGCCGGTGGCCGCGGGCATGCTGGCCGTGGGCGTTCCCGCCTATCGCCTGCCGCGCGAGCTCATCCGGCGCGAGGTCGCCGTGATCGCGGCGCTGGGCGTCGAGATCCGTTGCGGCGTGACGGTGGGACGGGACGTGTCGCTGGCCCACCTCCGGCGCGACCACGCGGCCGTCATCATCGCCGTGGGCGCCAAGGGTTCGCGGGCGCTGGGGCTGCCGGGCGAACGGGGGCCGCGGGTGCTGGGGGGCGTGGACCTGCTGCGCGCCGTGGCGCTGGGAACGCCCCTGGAGCTGGGGCGTGAGATCGTGGTCATCGGGGGCGGCAACGTCGCCTACGATGTGGCCCGCACCGTGCTCCGCCAGATCGCCTACGATACCGCGCGCACGGCGGCCCGCCTGCCCGGCACCGGCAGGGTCCGCCTGGCCTCGCTGGAGACCCTGGAGGAGATGCCGGCCGACACCCTGGAGATCCTGGAGGGCGACGAGGAGGGGATCGAGCGGATGAACGGCTGGGGGCCGGTGGAGATCGTTCGCGACGACGGCGGCGCGGTCACGGGGGTGGTGTTCCGGCGCTGCGCCCGCGTGTACGATGAGAACCGGCGCTTCGCCCCCGTGTTCGACGACGCCGACCGGCAGACCGTCCCCTGCGACACGGTCCTTCTGGCCGTGGGCCAGGCGCCGAATCTGGCCTTCCTGGAGGAGGGCGGCGGAGACATCGAACAGTTTCGGCCCGGCTGGCCGAAGGTGGATCCGCAGACGCTGGCCACCACGGCGCCGAGCGTCTTCGTGGCCGGGGACCTGGCCCACGGGACCCGCCTCCTCATCGACGCCGTGGCCTCGGGCAAGGCCGCGGCCCGCTCCGTATACCGCCACCTCACCGGCCGCGCCCTCACGCCGGATGCCGTCACGGCGCACATCCCCCTGGAGCGCTACCGGCGGGAACCCGGCTACGAGCAGATCCGTCGCGTCCCGGTCCCCAGCCTGGCGCCGGCGGATCGTCTCGTGCGCCCCGACGCGCCGGTGGAGAGGGGCTACGGGGTTGCGGAGGCCATGCGCGAGGCATCGCGCTGCCTCGACTGCGGCGTCACCCCCGTCTTCGACGGCACCCGCTGCGTCCTCTGCGGCGGCTGCGCCGACGTGTGCCCCACCCTGTGCCTCAAGCTCGTGCCCCTCAGCCAACTCCTGGCGGGCGACGACCTGGCCGCAACCCTGGCCGCCACCCTGGGCCCGGGGGAGGACCCGAACGCCCACTCGGCCATCCTGAAGGACGAGGACCGGTGCATCCGCTGCGCCCTCTGCGCCATGCGCTGCCCCACTGATGCCATCAGCATGGAGCGCATGTGCTTTCAGACGAGCTGGAGGAGCTCATGACCGTCACGCCCGGCCCGGCCCGCTCGCGCCTGGATCCCGACCCGCTGCCCCGGCGGGACTTCCTGGGGCTCGCCTCGCTCTGGGCGGCGGCCTCGGCCACCCTCTTCGCCACCGTGGGGATGCTGCGCCTCCCCAGGGCGGCGGTGCTGTCGTCACCCTCGCGGAAGTTCCGCGTCAGCCTGCCCGAATCCCTGGCGCCGGGCGTGCCCTTCCTGCCCCCGGGGCGCTCGGTGGCCCTGTTCCGGGAGGGTGAAGAGGTCCATGCCATCTCCACCGTCTGCACCCACCTGGGATGCATCGTGAAGGCCGCCGGCGACGGGTTCGAATGCCCCTGCCACGGCTCCCGCTTCGCGGCCGACGGCTCCGTGGTGAAGGGGCCCGCGCCGAAGCCCCTCGCCTGGGTCAAGGTCAGCGGGAGCGGCGCGAGCCTGCTGGTGGACGAAGAGCAGGTCGTCCCCGCGGGGACGAAGGTGAAGGTGAAGGCATGAGCGCCGCCCCCCTCCAGCCTCCGGCCCCGCGCCGCTTCCTGGACAACCTGCGGGAGGTCCCCGCCCGCCTGCGGGAATCGGCCCTGCGCGGCGGCCCTCCCCGGAGCGACCGGACCCGCTCCACCTTCGTCTTCGGGAACGTCTTCCTGCACCTCCACGCCGTGCGCACCCACCGGTGGAGCCTGCGCTGGTCCACCACCTGGGGGCTCGGCATCGCCGCCATGGCGGGGTTCCTGATCACCCTGGTCACCGGCGTGCTGCTGATGTTCTACTACAAGCCGTATCCCGACGCGGCGTACCTTTCCATCAAGGACATCCACTTCGTCGTCCCCACCGGGCGTTTCATCCGCAACATCCACCGCTGGGCCGCCAATCTCATGGTGGTGGCGGTGCTGCTGCACATGGCCCGGGCCTTTTACACCGCGGCCTACCGCGCCCCCCGGGAGTTCAACTGGCTGATCGGCATGGGCCTGCTGGTGACCACCCTCGGCCTCTCCTTCACGGGGTATCTCTTGCCGTGGGACCAGCTCGCCTACTGGGCCATCACCATCGGCGCCAACATCGCCCAGTCGCCCCGCGAGGTGACGGACGCCCTGGGCCTCACGCCCTACTTCGATCCGGGGGGCCTCCAGCGCCTCCTGCTGCTGGGCTCGGACATCGTGGGGGAGGAGGCCCTCATCCGCTTCTACCTCCTGCACGTGATGCTGCTGCCCCTGGTCTTGGCGGCGCTGGCGGCGGTGCATTTCTGGCGGATCCGCAAGGACGGGGGCCTGGTGCGGCCGGCGGATGCCGATAGGCGCCTGGGCCCGCCCTCCGCGGAGACCTACCCGGTGTTCACCGAGGAGCCCACCAAGACCTACCACCTGGCCGCCATCGTGCGCGGCCGCACCGCCGCCGTGGGCCGCGGGCCCGAGGGCACGGTGCCGTCCATGCCCCACCTCTTCTACGCCGAGGCGGGGGTGCTCATGCTCACCCTCCTGGTCTGCCTGGGCCTGGCGCTGCTCATCGACGCCCCCCTGAAGGAGTTGGCCAATCCGGCCGTCCCCGAGAACCCGGCCAAGGCGCCCTGGTACTTCCTCGGCCTGCAAGAGCTGGTGTCCTACTCGGCGTTCATGGGCGGCATCGGCATCCCGACCATCGTCCTGCTGGGCCTCGGGCTGATCCCGTTCCTCGACCGCGAGACGGCCGGGACGGGAGAGTGGTTCGGGGGGCCCGGCGGCGGCCGGGTGGTGGGGCAGGCGGTGGTGGTGGGGTTGGGGGCCGCCCTGGCCGTGGAGATCTTCGCCATCCGGTACGGCTGGATCCGCGAATGGCTGCCGGGCGTGCCCCAGCTCGTCATCACCCTGATCAACCCCGGCACGGTCCTCACCGCCATCTACGCCGCGTATTCGATCTGGCTGGTGCGGCGCTACGACTCCACGCGGACGGGGGCCCTGGGCCTCTTCACCTGCTTCCTCTGCGGCTTCACCCTGCTCACGCTGATCGGCACCTACTTCCGCGGGCCCAACTGGACCTTCTACTGGTCTCCCGCCGACTGGCCGGTGCACTGAGGACCATGAAGGCCAACAAGGTTCTGCTGCTCTGTTCGAGCCTCGGCGCCCTCGCCCTGCTGCTGCTGGCGGCGGTCCAGGAGAACGTCTTCAAGGAGTGGCGGCACATCCAGCGCTCGGCCCGGTCGGCCACGGGGGGGATCGAGGTGCGGCTCCGCCAGGTCGTCGTGCCGGCCCTGCGCGCGGCCGACCGCTGCACCTCCTGCCACGTGGGGATGGCCCCGGGCGAGCAGGGGCTGAGCGGCGCCACCGTCCTGGCGCCGCATCCGAACGTGGGCCACGACCCGGCGAACTTCGGGTGCACCGTCTGCCACGCCGGGCAGGGGCGGGCCACGGAGGCGGCCGACGCCCACGGCGAGGCGCCCTTCTGGCCCCGGCCCATGATCCCCAAGGCCTTCGCCTACGCCGGCTGCGGGAACTGCCACACCCACCTCCAGGTCACGAACCTGGCGCAGGTGGGCCAGGGGCGCAAGGTCCTGGAGGAGAACGATTGCCTGGCCTGCCATCGCCTGGATGGCCGCGGGGGAACGCTCCGTCCGGGCGGGGGAGGGATGGAAGGTCCCGACCTGTCTCGCGTGGGCGGGGCCGGCTACCGGGCCGATTGGTACGAGGACCATCTGGCCCGCCGCGCCAAGGCGAAGGATGGGCCGTGGAGGATCTCCTTCGGGGCGATCCCCGCGGGAGACCGTCAGGCCCTCGCGGTCTTCCTCTCCACGCGGGTGGGGGCGCCCGGCCTGGTGGAGGCCAAGGCCCTCTTCCATTCCCTCGGCTGCCGCGGCTGCCACCGGGTCGGCGGCGTGGGGGGGGACGACGGCCCCGATCTCACCCGCGTGGGTGACCTGGACCCGGGGCGCCTGGACTTCGCCCACGTCCCCGGGAAGCCCACCGTGGCCAACTGGCTGGCCGAGCACTTCCGCGCCCCGGCGACGGTGGTCCCCGGCTCGAAGATGCCGGCCCTGCGCCTCGGCGAGGAGCAGATCCGCCTGCTGACCTACTACCTGCTCTCCCTGCGGCGCAGCGACGTGCCCGAAGCCTTCTGGCCCAAGGACCGGATCCTGGCCGAGCGCTTCGGCGAGCGCGAGTTCTCCACCGACGGCGCCACCCTCTACGGCACCTTCTGCGCCGCCTGCCACGGGTCCAGCGGCCAGGGCATGCACTACGGGGGGATGCCCCCGTTCCCCGCCATCGCGAACCCGGACTTCCTGGCGCTGGCCTCGGACGAGTTCGTGGGCGCCACCGTGCGGCACGGGCGGCCCGGGCGGCGCATGCCGGCGTGGGGCGAAAAGGAGGGAGGCCTTCGGCCCGGCGAGATCGCCGAGGTCGTCTCGCACGTCCGCCGCCTGGGGGGCGGCGTGACGCCGGCCGCGGACGGCAGGCCCAGGCGCTGGGTGCGGGGGGACGCCCAGGCCGGGGTCCGGCTGTTCACCGCCTACTGCGCGGCCTGCCACGGGACGAAGGGCGAGGGGAAAGAAGGCCCGGCCCTGAACAACCAGGTCCTGCTGGCCAACGCCAGCGACACCTACCTGGTGGAGACCGTCCGGCGCGGGCGCCGCGGCACCGAGATGGAGGGGTTCGCGAACCCCTCCAGCGTCCGGCCGGGCCTGTCCGGGCCCGAGATCGAATCCATCGTCACGCACGTGCGCACCTGGGAGGCGGCACAATGAGCCCTCGTGAGATCGGCCGGCGAGAGTTCCTGGCGGCGGCGGGCGCCGCCGGCTTCGGCGCCCTGGTGGCCTCGGCCCAGCGGGCCTGGGGGCTGGAGGCCATCGAGAACCCGCTGGCCGCCTACCCGAACCGCGACTGGGAGCGCGTCTACCGCGACCTGTGGAAGTACGATTCCACCTTCACCTTCCTGTGCGCCCCCAACGACACCCACAACTGCTTGCTCAACGCCTACGTCCGCTCGGGGGTCGTCACCCGCATCGGCCCCACCATGCGCTACGGCGAGGCCAGCGACCTGCACGGGAACCGCGCCACCCACCGGTGGGACCCCCGGATCTGCCAGAAGGGCCTCGCTCTCACCCGGCGCTTCTACGGCGATCGCCGGCTGGGCCAGTGCATGGTGCGGGCCGGCTACAAGAAATGGGTGGAGGCAGGCTTCCCCCGCGGCAAGGACGGCCGCCCGCCCGCCGAGTACTTCCAGCGCGCGCGGGACGAGTGGGTGCGCATGCCCCACGACCAGGCGGCCGCCATCGTGGCGGCCGCCCTCAAGAACATCGCCGAGACCTACAGCGGCGAGGAGGGGCAGCGGCGGCTGCGGGAGCAGGGCTACGACGAGGTGACCGTCAAGGCCACGCAGGGGGCGGGGACGCAGGTCCTCAAGTTCCGGGGCGGCATGCCGCTCCTGGGGCTCACCCGCGTCTTCGGCATGTACCGGCTGGCCAACTCCATGGCCCTGCTGGACGCGGCCATCCGCAAGCTGGGCCCCGACAAGGCCCTGGGCGCCAAGGGGTTCGACAACTACTCCTGGCACACGGACCTGCCCCCCGGCCATCCCATGGTGACCGGGCAGCAGACGGTGGAGTTCGACCTGCACGCCGTGGAGCACGCCAAGACGGTGGTGGTGTGGGGCATGAACTGGATCACCACCAAGATGCCCGACGCCCACTGGCTCACGGAGGCGCGCCTCAAGGGCACCCGGGTGGTGGTGATCGCCTGCGAGTACTCGGCCACCTCCAGCAAGGGGGACGATGCCATCGTGGTGCGCCCGGGCACCACGCCGGCCCTGGCCCTGGGGCTGGCCCACGTGATCCTGCGCGAGAAGCTCTACGACGCCGACTACGTGCGGCGCTGGACCGACCTGCCGATCCTGGTGCGGATGGACACGCTGAAGTACCTGCGCGCCGCCGATGCCTTCGGGACGGGGCCGGCCGCGCTCTCCAACCAGACCCGCGTCCTCCAGGAGGGGGAGCGGGAGCCGCCGCCGGGCCAGCAGCGCGAGATCCTGATCCCCGAGAAGCTGCGGGCCGAGTGGGGCGACTTCGTCTTCTGGGACCGGGCCGCGCGGGCCCCGCGCCCCCTCACCCGGGACGGCGTGGGCGGGAGATCGCCGGTGGGGGACCCCCTGCTGGAGGGCGCGGTGGAGGTGACGCTCAAGGACGGCAAGAAGGTCCGCTGCCGCCCGGTCTTCGACCTGGTGAAGGAGTACGCGGCCCACTTCGACCCCAAGACCGTGGAGGAGATGACCTGGGCCCCGGCCGCCGCCGTGGAGGCCCTGGCGCGCCACCTGGCCGCGGCGCCCGGCACCACCCTCTTCGCCATCGGCATGGGCCCCAACCAGTTCTTCAACAACGACAACAAGGACCGGGACATCTTCCTGCTGGCCGCCCTCACGGGCAACGTGGGCAAGGTCACGGGCAACGTGGGCTCCTACGCCGGGAACTACCGCGTGGCCCTCTTCAACGGCGTCCCCCAGTACATCAACGAGAACCCCTTCGACTTGGAGCTGGACCCGGCCAAGCCGGCGCGGCCGAGGCAGTACTGGCGGCCCGAGTCCGCCCACTACTACAACCACGAAGACCATCCCCTGCGGGTGGGCAACAAGCTCCTCACGGGCTCCACCCACATCCCCACGCCCACCAAGTCCCTCTGGTTCGCCAACGCCAACTCCATCCTGGGCAACGTCAAGTGGCACTACAACACCGTGATCAACGTCCTCCCCCGGATCGAGCTGATCGCGGTCAACGAGTGGTGGTGGTCCACCTCGTGCGAGTGGGCCGACGTGGTGTTCGCCGTGGACGCCTGGTGCGAGATGAAGCACCCCGACATGACGGCCTCCGTCACCAACCCGTTCCTCTCCATCTTCCCGCGCACGCCGCTCAAGCGCACCTTCGGCACCATCGGGGACATCGAGGTCCTGGCCACGGTGGGGGAGAAGCTGGCCGACGCCACCAAGGACAAGCGCTTCGCCGACTGCTGGAAGTTCGTGCGCGAGGGCCGCACGGAGGTGTACCTCCAGCGCATCCTGGACCACTCCAGCAACACCGTGGGCTACCGGATCCAGGAATTGGAGGCCAAGGCCGTGCAGGGCGTCCCCGCCATCATGCTCAACCGGACGAACCCGAAGGCGGTGGGCTACGAGCAGGTGACCGACTCCCGCCCCTGGTACACCAAGAGCGGGCGGCTGGAGTTCTACCGCGAGGAAAACGAGTTCATCGAGGCCGGCGAGAACCTCCCGGTGCACCGAGAGCCGGTGGATTCCACCTTCTACGAGCCGAACATCATCGTGGCGCCCAAGCACGAGGCGCTCCGCCCGGCCGGCCCGGAGGCCTACGGGGTCGCCCTCTCGGACCTCTCGGGGGAGACGCGCCAGGGGCGCAACGTGGTGAAGACCTGGGCCGAGGCAAAGCAGTCGGCCCACCCCCTGGCCAAGGACGGCTACAAGTTCATCTTCCACACCCCCAAGTACCGGCACGGCGCCCACACCATGCCCATCGATACCGACATGGTGGCGGTGCTCTTCGGCCCCTTCGGGGACCTGTACCGGCACGACAAGCGGTCGCCCTTCGTGGCCGAGGGCTACGTGGATATCCACCCCGCCGACGCCAAGGCCCTGGGCGTGGAGGACGGCGACTACGTCTGGGTGGACTCGGACCCGGCGGACCGCCCCTTCCGGGGCTGGCAGAAGAACGAGAAGGACTACGCCTTCGCCCGCCTGCTCTGCCGCGCCCGCTACTATCCCGGCACGCCCCGCGGGGTCACGCGCATGTGGTTCAACATGTACGGGGCCACGCCCGGATCCCACGAGGGCCAGGCCACGCGGCCGGACGGCCTGGCCAAGAACCCGCGCACCAACTACCAGGCCATGTTCCGTTCGGGCTCGCACCAGTCCGCCACGCGGGGCTGGCTGAAGCCCACCTGGATGACCGATTCGCTGGTGCGCAAGGGGCTCTTCGGCCAGGCCGTGGGGAAGGGCTTCCTGCCGGACGTGCACTGCCCCACCGGCGCCCCCCGCGAATCCATCGTGAAGATCACGAGGGCCGAGGCCGGCGGACTGGAGGGCAAGGGCCTGTGGCGCCCCGCCGCCCTGGGCCTGCGCCCCCGCTACGAGAGCGAGGAGATGAAGCAGTACCTGGCGGGGGGGTTCCTGGGCGGCGATCCCACGAAGGGCAGGTCGTAGCAGAAAGCGAGGCAGGCCATGGCGCGCGTCTCCAACTGGCAGATCGGGCGGGAGATGTCCTACTGGTACCCCGAGGCCCGCCCCAAGCGGCAGTTCGCCGCCGTCTTCGACATCAACAAGTGCATCGCGTGCCAGACCTGCACCCTGGCCTGCAAGACCACCTGGACGTCGGGCAAGGGGCAGGAGTACATGCTCTGGAACAACGTGGAGAGCAAGCCCTACGGCTTCTACCCCCTGGGCTGGGACCTGAAGCTCCTGAAGGAGCTCGGGGCGCAGAGCTGGGAGGGGGGCGCCTACCAGGGGCGCACCATCTTCGAGGCGGCCCCGCCGGGCTCCCGCGTGCTGGGCTGGCGGCCGGACGAGATGGATTACGCCAATCCCAACGTGGGCGAGGACGACTGCGCGGGACAGATCGAGAACGGGGCCAACCTCACGGTGCCCCACCTGACGTGGTTCTTCTATCTGGCCCGCATCTGCAACCACTGCACCTATCCGGCCTGCCTGGCATCGTGCCCCCGCGGCTCCATCTACAAGCGGCCCGAGGACGGGATCGTCCTCGTGGACCAGGGGCGCTGCCGGGGCTACCAGGAGTGCGTGAAGGGGTGCCCGTACAAGAAGGTCTTCTTCAACCCCATGACCGGGACCTCGGAGAAGTGCATCGCCTGCTTCCCCAAGATGGAGGCGGGCCTGCAGCCCCAGTGCTTCGTCAACTGCATCGGCAAGATCCGCCTGGCCGGGTGGATCTCGCGGCCGGAGAAGGCGCAGGCGGACAACCCCATCGACTACCTGGTCCATGTGAAGAAGGTGGCCCTGCCCCTGTTCCCGCAGTTCGGCCTGGAGCCCAACGTGTACTACATCCCGCCGATCCACGCGCCGCTCCCGTTCCTGCACCAGATGTTCGGCCCCGGCGCGGCGCAGGCCATCGCCACCTACCGCGCCGCGGCCAAGGACCCGGACCTGGCCGGCCTGCTCGGCCTCTTCGGTTGCACGGAGCGTCTCATCCCCCGCTGGCGGCGCCAGGGGGACACGGTGATGGGCCTGGACGAGGGCCGGAAGGAGATCGTCCGCGTGCCGATGCGGGAGCCGATCTACACCCTGCCGGCCGTGGACAACAAGTACGGGGTCGTCCGGACCAACTGCCCGTGACGGAGGGGCCCATGCGAAGTTCGCTGCGATCCGTTCCGCTGCTGCTCCTGGCGCTCCTGGTTCCCCTGGCCTGCCAGAAGGCGCCGCCCACCTCCACCGCCGAGGTCGTGGTGGTCGGGCGTGCCAGCCTGCCGTCGGATCCGAACGATGCCGCGTGGCAGGATGTGCCCGTGCACCCGGCGGCGCTGCTTCCCCAGGACTTGATGGAGCCGCGGCTCCTCAAGCCCACCACCGCCGAGGTCCGGGTGCGGGCCATCACCGACGGCACCCGGATCGCCCTGCGCCTGGACTGGACGGACCCGACCAAGAACGACCTGCCGGGCCCGGCCCGTTTCAGCGATGCCTGCGCCGTGCAGTTCCCCGCCAAGGTGACGGCCGAGATGCCGGGGCCGTTCATGGGCGAGAAGGGCAAGCCGGTGGAGATCACCTTCTGGCGCGCCTCGTGGCAGGCCGTCGTGGATGGGCGAGGGGACACCATCAAGGACCTCTACCCGGGTGCGGCCGTGGACCATTATCCCTTCCAGGCGGCCCCGCTGGAGAAGGACCCCCAGGCCCAGCGGGAGATGGAGGCCCGATACTCGCCGGCCCGGGCCCTGGGCAACCCGATGGCCGGGCCGCGCGAGCGGCCGGTTCAGGACCTGATCGCGGAGGGGCCGGGCACGCTGAGCCCGGCGCCGGCCGCCGGTTCCGCCGGGCGGGGCCGGCGGACCGAGGCCGGCTGGTCGGTGGTGATCTCGCGCGGTCTCCCCGAGGGTCTCGGCCCGGGGAAGCGCTCCCAAGTGGCGTTCGCGGTGTGGGAGGGATCGCAGCAGGAGGCCGGGTCCCGCAAGATGCGCACGGGCTGGATCCCCATCGTGGTGGAGGCGAAGCGATGAGCGAGGTCTCGGCCGGCGAGATGCGCGAGCCCCGCGTCGCCGCCCTGCTGCGGGACGCCGCGGCGTGGCGCCTGCTGGGCCTGCTGCTGGAGCGGCCGCGGGAGGGGTGGCGGCAGGAGGTGGAGGCGCTGGCGCGCGAGGCCTCCGATCCCGAGGCCGGGGCCGCCGCCGAGGCCGCCCGCGCGGAGGCGGCCGAGGGCCGCTACCTCGCCCTCTTCGGCCCCGGTGGCGCGGTGTCGCCGCGCGAGGTCACCTATCGGGGGATGGAGGACCCGGGCCGCATCCTCGGCGACATCATGGCGTTCTACGAGGCGTTCGCGTTCCAGCCGCAGACCGAGGAAGCGCCGGACCACCTGGCCGTGGAGGCGGGCTTCCTGGGCTATCTATGCCTGAAGCTGGCGTATGCGCGGGCCCGCGGGCAGGAGGCGGAAGCCGAGGTGGCGGAGCGGGCCGCCGAGCGGTTCCGCGAGGCGCATCTGGCGACGTTCGCCTGGCCCCTGGCCGAGCGCCTGGTCCTGGCCGACGCCCGCTACCTCTCGCTTACTGCGAATGCCGTGGCCCGCCGCTCCGGCCCGCGCCGCGATGGTCAGGGAAAAGGAACGATCCCGCCGCAGATCATTGAAGACTGCTCTCTCGAATGCGGCGGGGCGTGATCGCGAAAGCCAGACACCGCCATCACCCACCCCCGCCCCGCCAGCACGATCCATCTTCTCCACGTCCGCCCTCCGGAAAGACCCCTCGGCCGTCCACCAGCTGAAATCCTCCCTCGCCGCCTTTGCAAAATCCCCCCTTCGCCCCCCTTTGGCAAAGGGGGGGACGGGGGGATTTGGTCGAGCGGTCGTGCCCCGCCTGAACCTTTTCCTCTGGGAACAGCATTCGGGTTTCCGCAGAGGCGCGCTCGGGAGACGAGCCAGAAAATGTTGGTGAATTCCCCTGGGGGCGATATGATACCCACGCGTAGAAGGGCGCCCGGGAGGGCCACGTCGCCCACCCGGGCCGGAGAGGCGAGCGCTCGCCCCGTGAGGAGGGGGCGCAGGAGAGGGTGCGATGAAAGGGCGATGGACGTGCGTGGCGTTGGCGGTGGTGGCCTGCCTCCTGGCGGGCGCGGCGGCGGGCCGGGCGGCCGAGGACATCCGCAAGCCCTTGCCGGGGCCCCTGAAGGTGCGGCAGGGGATGCTGAACGTGCCAGCCCTCTCGCCGCTCTACCTGCTGCCGGACGAGGCCAAGAAGTACAACATCCAGATCGAGCAGGTGATGTTCCAGCGCTTCGCGGACGCGCGCACGGCCCTGGCCAGCGGCGACCTGGAGCTGGCCGCCTTCGGCCCGCAGGACATCACGCTGGCGGTGGC
>Ga0187780_10002438_pt1 | contig 13970 bp, 12 predicted proteins | sample 1015_Q2_SP10_20__FD_132429 | JGI IMG/M metagenome (GOLD analysis project Ga0187780, IMG submission 132429) | Tropical peat soil microbial communities from peatlands in Department of Meta, Colombia - 1015_Q2_SP10_20_MG | ecosystem: Environmental > Terrestrial > Soil > Wetlands > Peat | place... | reverse complement strand
GCTGCCCGTCTGGCTGCTCTACCGGTAGAGGCGACCGCACCGCCGAAGGCAACTTCGGTCCCAAAGCGTCGGCCGAGGGCAGTTTGCGCGACATCCGCCCGACCTGCCGCGGTAGCGGCCCCTGGGCCTGCGCGGCTCTAGTATCATGCGCCCCTTCTTGCGGGCGACCAGATGAGCGCGCTACCCACCACCCCATCGACGGACCCGTCCAACCGGCTGCGGCGCCTCGTGACGCTGCGCTGGGTCGCGATCGTCGCCGAACTCGGACTCGTGCTGCTCACGCGCGAATGGCTGGGCACCGGCGTCTCGCTAGAGCCCGTGCTTGCCATCTGCACGGCACAGCTCGGGCTAAATCTCGCCTCGATCGCCTACAGCCCGCGCGCTACAGCCTCCGGGGATGGACAGCTTTTTGCACAACTGCTCTTTGACGTTGCCGCACTCACCGCGATCACGTATCTGGCCGGCGGCTCGACCAACCCGCTCATCAGCCTGTATCTGCTCTGGATCGCAGTGGGCGCGGCCATGCTCGAGGCGCACCTGGCGACCATCCTGGCCGCCGTGTCGATCGGCTGCTACTCGCTGGTGAACTTCGTGCACGTGGATGTGCACCTGCACGATCCGCAAAAGGCGCTCGAAATCCACCTGATCGGCATGTGGCTCATATTTCTTTTTTCTGCGGTCGCAATCTGCTGGTCGGTCCTTCGCCTCACGGCCGCGGTACGCCAGCGCGACGCCGAGCTCGCCTCAGCGCGCGAGAGCGCCATTCGCAATGAACGCGTGGTGGCGCTGGGCAACCTCGCTGCCGGGGCGGCGCACGAACTGGGTACACCCCTGGCTACCATGGCGGTGCTGGCCGGCGAGCTTGCGGGCGACGCCACGCTTACAACATCGCAGCGCGAGGACGTCGAGCTCATGCAAGCGCAGATCGGGGACTGCAAGCGCATCATCACGCAGCTCGCGGCCCAGGCCGGAACCTCCCGCGCCGAGGCCGTATCCACGATGCCGCTCGATGTCTGGATCGAGGAGCTGCTGCAGCGCTGGCGGCTACAGCGACCGATGGTCGCGCCCGGCGTGCGCCTGGCCGGCACCCGCCCGGGACCGCGCCTGGCCATGGACGGCACACTCGGCCAGGCGTTTTTGAACCTCTTCAACAATGCGGCCGATGCGAGCCCGGACAAAGTCGAGATCGAGGGAAGCTGGGACAACCAGGCGCTGCGCATTCGTGTTCTGGACCGCGGGGTTGGCATCGCCGGCGACGTGCGGGAGCGCCTGGGCCGCGATGTGGTGAGCACCCGTGGGGAGGGTCGCGGCGTGGGCGTGATGCTGGCCTTCGCCGCGATCGAACGAAGCGGCGGAGAGCTCGAGTTGAGTGCGCGCGAAGGCGGCGGCACGGTAGCGCAAGTGTTCCTGCCCCTTGAGGCCCTACGCGCGCCCGCGGCGTAAGGTTTGCAGCACATCGTGACACCGACCGCGCAGCCCTCGCATCACGGCAACCTGCTGCTCGTCGATGACGATGCGGCATTGACCCGCGTGCTGGCGCGCGCCTTAAGCGCGCGCGGCTTCTCCGTCCGGAGCGCTGAGTCGGTTTCCTCCTGCGCCGCGCTGCTTGGCCTGGGCTACGTTCCGGACTTCGCGCTGCTGGACTTAAACCTAGCCGGCTCCTCGGGCTTGAAACTCATCGAAGCGCTCAAAAAATCCAATGCCGATTGCACGATTGTCGTTTTAACGGGCTACGCGAGCATCTCGACGGCGGTCGATGCCATCAAACTTGGCGCCCACCAGTACCTTGCCAAGCCGGTCGAGGTCGAGGCCATCGTCCGCGCCCTGCTGCAAGACGAGGACCCCGACACCAAGGCCGCACCCGAGGAAACCCTCTCGGTGCCGCGCCTGGAGTGGGAGCACATCCAGCGCGTTCTCGCCGACAACGGCGGCAACGTCTCGGCCACCGCGCGCGCGCTAAAAATGCACCGACGCACACTGCAGCGCAAACTCGTCAAGCGCCCGACCAAGGAGTAAGGCGCTACGCACGCCGTCGGGCGCATACAATTGGGTCAGCACACGACAATACTGAACGCATGAAGTTCGGTCTGACTACCCGCATTTTGCATGCCGACCGCCTTGGTGGCGTAGAGCACGGCGCCGTGCACAAACCCATGCACACGGCCGTGGCCTACGCCTACCGCAGTGCCGCCGAACTGGCCGCCGTCTTCCAAGGGGAAAAGCCGGGCTTCATCTACGCGCGCCAGGGCAATCCGACGGGTGCGGCGCTTGAGGCGCAGATCTCGCTTCTGGAAGAAGCGCGCGCCACCGCCTGCTTTGGCACGGGCATGGCAGCCGTCTCGGCAACCTTTCTAGCGCTGCTGCGCGCCGGGGACCACGTCGTAAGCAGCCAGTACCTGTTCGGGAACACCAACAGCTTGTTGCAGACACTGCAAGGATTGGGCGTAGCGGTGAGCTACGTCGATGCCACGCAGGCAAGTGCGGTCGAGCAGGCCCTGCAGGCCAACACGCGCATGGTCTTTGTGGAGACGATCGCCAATCCCCGCACCCAGATTGCCGACCTCGCAGGCATTGGCGCACTGTGCGCGCAACGCCGGTTGCTGTACGTCGTAGATAACACGCTTACAACGCCCGTGCTGTTTCGTCCGCGCGCGGTCCAGGCCGGGCTCATCGTGCACTCCTTGAGTAAGGCAATCGGTGGTCACGGCAATGCGATGGGCGGCGCCGTGTGCGATACGGGGCTTTTTGACTGGACGGGCTTTACCAACATCCTGGCCACGTACCGCAAAGGCGATCCAATGGGCTGGGGTCTGCAGCAAATCCGCAAGAAGGGCTTGCGCGACGTGGGCGGCACTCTGCGCGCGGAGGATGCGCACCGCATTGCCATCGGTGCCGAAACGCTGCCGCTGCGCGTGGCGCGCAACGGCGCCAATGCGCTCGCCCTGGCCCAGTGGCTTGAAGCGCAACCCCAGGTTCGGCGCGTGTACTACCCGGGCTTGTCTACCCACGAGCAGCATGAGCGCGCCAAAGCGCTCTTTACAGGGTTTGGCGCCCTGCTGAGCTTTGAGCTGCAAGAGGGCCTCGACCACTTCGCGTTTCTCGATGCGCTGCGCCTCATCATCCTCTCAAGCCATCTGGCCGACAATCGCACGCTCGCCATCCCGGTGGCCGAAACGATCTACCACGAGATGGGCGCCGAGCGTCGTCACCAGATGGGCATTGCCGATGGTTTGGTTCGCCTATCCGTCGGAATCGAGGAGATCGAAGACCTGCGCGCCGACCTCTCGCAGGCGCTCGAGCAAGCAGCCAAGGGGGAGGGCCGCCGAACGAGGTGACGCCTGGCACCAATCTCCCGGCGTACCTCGCGGCTGTGCGGCTAGTGGGCCATGCTGTAGGTAATGAGCGAGAGCGTCGCGCCCTGCGGATCCTGAATCACGGAAAAACGCCCGACCCCGGGAATGTCCTGGGGTGCCGAGAGCACTTTGCCGCCCAGCGCCTTCACGCGCGCGGTCGTCTCGTCGACGTTTTTGACGGTCACGTACGTACCCCAGGCCGGTGCCATGCCCTTGGCCTTATCGGGAATCGCCATCATGCCGCCCACGTCCTGCTCGCCCGTGCTGATGATGCGGTAGCCCATGGAGGAGCCCTCCATGTCGCGGATTTTCCACCCGAGCAGTTCGCCGTAGAACTTGCGCGCGGCCGCAACATCGCTCGTGAGCAACTCGGTCCAGCTAAATGCCCCGTGCATCTCAAATGCGCTTGCCATGTTTGCCCTCCTTCTGAAGCGTTCGAACGCCCCGCAACCTCCGAGGAGCCGTCCAGCATACGCCGGCCGAACCATGGGACGCATAGGGTTGGCCGGTTTTGCACGAAACACGGCTGGCACCTAGAGCGATTTGGACAGGCCGACAAAAAATCCGCGCCGCGGCCCGTACTGTGGCGCCCCAACACCCACGCCCGTGCCGTTTCGGATCTGGTAGGTGCGGTCAAAAACGTTGATGACGTCAAAGCGGGCCGTAAGCGTGCCCTCGCCCGAAAGGTGATAGGTGTGCGTGGCCCCGAAGTTGACCTGGGTGTAGTAGGGCAGGTGCGTGCCGTTGGGGATGTCGGTGCCGTTCGGCAGCTCGAGGTTGGCGCGCAAGCCTGACCCCAGCAAGAAGTCGCTGCTCACGCGCGTGTCCCCCCGCTTGTAGGAGACCCCGCCCGAGGCGGTGAATCGCTCCTCGTGATCGAGGTGAATGTAGTTATCGGCGATGTAGGCAAGCTCCGATGCCGAGAAGTTAAACTGCGCCGAGTCAATGTTCATGCCCATCGCACTTTGCCCCGCCACGTTGGCGTACGCGGATAAGGCATCCCCGGCATAGTTGACAGTCAGTTCCTCGCCGTACTGGCGCCCCCATTCGTAGTTAAACGGCGTCAGGATGATCGGGGCGCCGAACTGGCCCTCGTCGATCAGTTGGGTCGAGCGCTTGAAGTACGCATCGATTCCGACCGTGAGTTTTTGCGTGACGTTTTGCAAAACGCCCACGTCCGTGTAGCTGGCGCGCTCGGCCAAGGGCGGGTTGTCGAGCGTGACTTGGGGCGCAGCGGTTGTATTCGCGAACAAGGAGATGTCCTTGGAGCCGACCAATTCAAAAGGTGGCGGCGAGAAGTAGCGGGCATAGCCCGCGTGCACGGTCGTCGCGGGGGTTGCCTTCCAGACCGCGTTTACGCGGGGGCTCACCTGGGATGCGCTCGTGTACGCGCTGAAAGTGTCAAACCGTGCGCCGTAGTTCAGAGTCACCGTGGGGCGCAGCTTCCACTCGTCTTGCACGTAGATGCTCTCGATGTTCTCCGTCTTGGCGGCGTTATCGACGATCGTGAAGGGGATCTGGCCCGTCTGCATCCCGGCGCTGTTGGCGGGCAGCACCAGGGAGCCCGTCAGACTCGTCGAAGTGTCCACCTGCACGAACAGGCCTGCGCGCACGGTGTGCGTGTCGCTCAAGCGGTACGCCGCATCCGTCTGCCAGTCGTAGGCGATGTTGCGCTTGTAGGCCATCTGCGAGATGCCGTTAAACATCAGGTCGCCAATCGGGTCGGGCGTAAATTGCAAGGTCGAGTTGCGCACCGCGATGGAGGACTGAAGGTCGAGGAGATTCAACGAGTGCTGCCAGCCCAGGATCGCGAACTGGGTCTGCTCGCGCTGGTTTTCGTTGAGGGTCGCGCTATTGAAGGTGCACTGGCCATTGACGCAGTACACCGGGGCCGTGCCGTTCACATTTGGGATCTCGAACCCTCCCGCCGAGGCGCCGAGGATGAGCGTTGCGCGGTTGTGGGAGTCGATGACGTCTTCGACGTAGCCAAAACCATGGTACTGCTTGGTGCGATCGTGCAGGGGCGTCGAGGACCCGTCGGGAGACTCGATGCCCAAGTCGTTGGCCATGAAGTCGCCCGAGAAAAAATAATGCAGGCGCCCGGCCGTGGCCCCATAGTTCACGCTGGGCTCGATGGTGCCGTGGCTGCCGCCATAGATCGACGCCGTTCCGCCCTGCGTGAGCGCCCCGGTCTTGGTGGTCAGATCGATGATGCCCGCGGTGCGCAGCCCGTACTCCGCGGGCAGCGCCCCGGTGATTAGTTGCATCGAGGAGAGCATCCGCGGGTCGAGCGTTTGACCGAATCCGCTGATGCCCTCGGGAAGAATGATGCCGTTGAGCCGATACTGCAGCCCGTTGTGTTCGCCGCGAACGTGAAATTGGCCAAATGAATCCTGCGCCACTTCGGGTGCCTGCAGGACGATCTGATTGAGCGGACTGTTGTCCCCTCCCGGCACCGCAGCGATGGCCGCTGCGTCGATGGTGTAGACCGACGCGCCGGTTTGCGTCTCGATCCCCGTGCGTGCTTCATTGAGGCGTTCGGACACGACTTCGATGGGTTCGAGCACCGTCGTGGCCGGCGCGGGCGCGGCGGGACCGCCTTCGGGCGCCGGTACCTCCTGGGCCTTTGCGGGCGGCACTTGCTCGGCGGCTTGCGGCGCGGCCTCGGCCGGCGCCGTAGGCGCGGGGGCAGTCGGAGCGGCTGCGTTGTCCAACGCAGCTGGCGACTCGACGGCCTGCGGCCGGGCAGACGCGGGCGTCGCAGCATCGTTTGGCGCCACAGCCGTTTCTCCAGATGGCGTCGGCGCTGGCGCGGGCGGCCCTTGCTGGGCAAGAAGCGCGGCGGGCATCAGCAAAATGAGCGCGGCGGCCGCGCGCGTGGTCTGGCAAGGCATTCCAACCCCTCGGAAAGCGAGAATGCACACCGCGCTTGCGCACCGAGTAAGGTGGCAGCCGCGGCCCTATGCGTTCAAGATTTCAGAAGAGAAGGGGCGGTCCCCGGCTTCGGGATTGGGGAGCGTCGGCCGGAAGGTGAGCCGCCTCGCCCGCGCGCACCAATTCGACAAGAGGGGCAACGAGCGCAACCCCGGGTGTGACCAGCAGGCCCGCAGCGCAAACGTGCGCAAACTGAAAGCACTTCTCGCAATACGAGCCATCCGGCGTGCCGGACGGATGCGAAGCAAAATTCGCCCCGCCAGCAGAAGTTGAGGCGAAGGGAACCGCGACGACTGAGCTGTTGCCAAAACCATGCCCGATCTCGTGCAGCAGGGCGCCCTGCTGCGCCCCCAAGAGCAGCAGCGCAAGAAGCAGCGTCGAGGCGATGCGAGACATTTGTGCGCGAGTCTACTGCAGAGCCGCCTGGCTCCGATTGCCCAAATTGCGCCGATCAGGGCCTTGGCATAATGTATTGAATATGAGCACAAAACCCCACCGCGGCGACCACCCCAAAGACGGGGCCAAGTGCGCGCCCAAGGTGCGTCCCGCGCGTGGCAAACCGCCCGTGTGGCGCCAGGACGACGGCGCCCCGGTCTCGTGCCTGGAAAAAATCAAGGTACTCAACGAGAACTACGCCGAGCTCCAGCAGACGGCGCAAGACGCGCTGGAGGACGCGCTTCTTATCGGGTGCAGCGAGGCGCAGGTGCGAGGAGCCCTGCACGAACTCATCGACGATCTGGTCAACCCGTACGCCGGCATCGCGGCCGAAGCACCCGAAAAGCCCCTCAAGGACTAGGCGGCAAGCCACGCCGCGCCGCGCACCCCCGAGGAGTCGCCGTGCCGGTTCGGCACGAGGCGCGTGCTCACCTTGTCGGAGAAAACCCACCTGCCCCAGTACGCCGGCACGCGCTCGTAGAGCGAATCGATGTTGGATATGCCGCCACCCAGCACGATCACGTCGGGGTCGACGATGTTGATTACGACGGCCAAGGCCTGCGCGAGATTTTGCGCGTAGCGCTCGATCGTGGCGCGGCAGGAGGTGTCGCCGCTTTGCGCGAGTCGCGCAATATGCTTGGCCGACATGCCCTCCGTGGCGCGTCCCGTCGCACGCGCGTGGTCGGCGGCCATGGCCGGGCCGCAGAGCACGGTTTCCACGCACCCCGTTCGCCCGCAGTAGCAGGCGCGCGCCGGGCCGACCGACTGCCCGGGATCGAGCACGAGCGGGTTGTGACCCCATTCGCCCGTGATTCCGTTGGGGCCGTCAAGAAGGCGCCCATCTACGACCAGCCCGCCACCCACGCCGGTTCCCAGGATGACCCCAAAGACGATGCCGCAGCCGGCTGCCGCGCCGTCCGTCGCTTCGGACAACGCAAAGCAATTGGCGTCGTTGGCAATGCGGACATCGCGGGCGAGCAGCGTCTGCAGGTCGGCGCGCAGGTTGCGGCCATTTAGGCAAACGGAGTTGGAGTTCTTGATCATCCCCGTGGCGCGGGAGATCGAACCCGGCGTGCCGATACCAATGCAGTGCGCGCGCCCGTGCAGCCGCTCGGCGTCCCCGACCAAGGATGCCACGGCGGTCAGTATTGCTTCGTATTCGCCCGCGGGGGTCGGCAGGCGCGCGCGGTGGACGATTGCACCCGCCTCGTCGAGGACCGCGATTTCGATCTTCGTTCCGCCCAAATCGATACCGATGCGCATACCGGAGGAAGCGAGGCGACGTGTGCCTGCGCGCCCGAGTGCCTAGCGCTTCTTCGTCGGGCGCTTCCAGCCCTCGATGGTGACCTGACGGGCGCGCGCCACCGTCAGTTTGTCGGCCGGCACCTCCCGCACGACCGTACTGCCCGCCCCGATCGTGGCATTCGCACCGACATGCAGGGGAGCGACCAATACCGCGTTGCTGCCCACATGCACGTTCTCGCCCACCTCCGTGCGATGCTTGTTTGCGCCGTCGTAGTTGGCAAATATGGTGCCGGCCCCGATGTTCGAGCGCGCACCCACGTGTGCGTCACCCACGTACGCCAGGTGATTGGCCTTGGCGCCGTGCTCCAGGCGGCTGGCCTTGACCTCGACGAAGTTGCCGATGTGCACCTGGTCGTCGAGTTGTGCGCCGGGGCGCAGCCGTGCGTAGGGCCCGATGAGAACTTCGCTTCCCACCTGCGCTCCGTCCAGATGCGAAAACGCGTGCACCACGCTGCCGGCTCCCACGACGCTGTCGCGCAGCACGCAGTGCGGCCCAACGCGCACACGGTCGCCGAGCGCCACCTTGCCTTCGAACACGCAGCCCACGTCAATGAACACGTCGCTGCCCACCGAGAGCTCTCCGCGCACGTCAATGCGCGAAGGATCGACAAGCGTTGCCCCGGCTTCCATCAGGGCGTCGGCCCCGCGCCGTTGCACGAGGCGCTCCAGATGCGCAAGCTGCGCCTTGCTGTTGACCCCCAGCGTCTCATCCGGATCCGCTGCAACGCTGGCGCTGACAGCCATACCATGGCTGCGCGCTGCCGCCACCACGTCGGTGAGGTAATACTCGCCCTGCGCATTGGCGTTGGACAGACCCGCGAGCCAGTGCTTGAGGTGCTGGGTAGGCGCGACGAGGATGCCCGTGTTCACCTCGTGCAAAGCGCGCTGCGCGCCGTCGGCGTCGCGCTCCTCGACGATGCCCTGCACGTGGCCCGCGGCGTCGCGCAAGATGCGCCCATACCCGCTGGGATTGTCCAGCCGCACGGTGAGCAGTCCCAGGTGGCCCGTGGCCGCCTCGATGAGCGCCACGAGCGTCTGGCTGCGCACCAGAGGAACGTCGCCGTAGAGCACCAGCGTGGCAACGTCCTCGCGCAGCCAGGGTACGGCCTGCAACACCGCGTGACCGGTCCCCAGCTGCGGCACTTGCTCGACGAAATGCAGGTCCGGCTGATCGGCAAACGCCACACGCACCGCCCCGGAGCCGTGGCCGACGACGACCACGATGCGGGCCGCCGACTGGCACTGGCGCGCAGTGGCCCGGGCGGTCTCGATCACGTGCGCGAGCAACGGCCGGCCCGCCAGGGGTTGGAGCACCTTGGGCAGCGCAGAGCGCATGCGCTTGCCTTGCCCAGCCGCAAGTATCACGATATTCATGGGTGAGATTATCTCGTCAATTGCATCAAGGTAGGGGAAGCCCGGCAAGGTACCAGGCCATCATGATGGCGACCGCGCCCAGCGCGACCGCGGCCATGCCCAGCAGCCGGGTGTTGCGCTCCTGCGCGCGCCGCAGCCGTCGGAGTTCGCCCAGCACTTTTGCGTCGACGTTTTCGCGCGCCAGAGCATCGTGCACCAAGCGTGGCAGGCGAGGCACGAACTGGCTCCACGGTATGGCCTCGGCCTTCATGCGCTCGGCAATGCCCCGCCAGCCCACTTGGTGACGCATCCACTTCTCCAGAAACGGCTTGGCCGTGACCCACAAGTCCAGGTCCGGATCGAGCTGTCGGCCCAGACCCTCGACGTTGAGCAGCGTTTTTTGGAGCAGCACGAGCTGAGGCTGGATCTCGACGTTAAAGCGCCTCGACGTGGCAAACAGACGCATCAACACCTGCCCGAAGGAGATGTCCTTCAGCGGCCGGGCGAAAACGGGTTCGCACACCGCGCGGATCGCGCTTTCCAACTCGTCGACGCGCGTGCCGGCCGGCACCCAGCCGGATTCGATGTGGTTTTGCGCCACGCGCCGGTAGTCGCGCTGAAAGAACGCGAGAAAATTGCGCGCCAGGTAGTCGCGGTCCGTGTCCGTGAGCGTACCCACAATGCCGAAGTCCAGCGCGATGTATCGCCCCAGATCGGGCGGCTCGACGCTCACGGCGATGTTGCCGGGGTGCATGTCGGCGTGGAAGAAACCGTCGCGAAACACCTGCGTGAAGAAGATCTCGACGCCGTCGCGCGAGAGCTTCTTTAGATCCACGCCGGCGCGGCGCAGCTCATCGATGCGGCTGATCGGCAATCCGTTCATGCGCTCCATGACGATGACGTTCTCGCAGCAGTAGTCCCAATACATCTCCGGTACGCGAAGCAGGTTTGAGCCCTCGAAATTGCGCCGCAGCTGCGAGGCGTTGGCCGCTTCGCGCATGAGGTCAAGCTCGTCGTGCAAAACCTTGCGAAACTCCTCCACGACCTCGCGCGGGCGCAGGCGCTTGCCGTCGCGCCACACGCGCTCGATGAGAACCGCCGCGACCTCCATGAGGCCCAGATCGCGATCGATCGCGGAACGCATGCCCGGCCGCAAAACCTTCACCGCCACGGGAAGCCCGGCGCTCGCGGCCGCCGGCACCGGCGAGCTGCCTGCCGCGCCCGGCGGAATCGCCGCCGCGAGCGGGGTCGCGACAGGGCCCGCGAGCTGGGCAAAGTGCACCTGCGCGATGGAGGCGCTTGCCACGGGCTCGCGCTCGAAGTGCGAAAAGAGCTCTCCGATCGGGCGCCCAAGTCCGCGTTCGATCTCGCGCGCGGCCAGATCGGGGTCAAAGGGCGGGACGCGGTCTTGCAGCTTGGCCAGTTCGTCGGCGATGTCGGCAGGCAGCAGGTCGCGGCGTGTCGAGAGCAGCTGGCCAAACTTCACAAAAATCGGACCCAGGCTCTCAAGGGCCAGGCGCAATCGCTCGGCGCGCGGGCTCTCAAAGGTCCGCCCGAGCGCGGCCAAGCGCACCAGGCGGACGACAAAGGGATGCTTGAGATCGCCAAATGCGATTTGGTCTAAGCCATAGCGCAGACCTACCCGCGCAATTCGCAGCAGTCGCAGCAGACGCCGCATGCGCTAGGTGCGGGGCGCGCCGCCGCTCGCCTCGGTGCCACCTTGTGGCTGCGCCGCCTGGGCGTTTATACGCTCCTCGAGGCGGTTGAGCCGGCCCTGCAGCGTGGCCAGCTCGCTGCCAAAACGAGCCCATTCCTGCCGGCCCAGCAGCATGGGTTTTTCTCCGACAATGTAGTCGGCGCCTTGGCGCGCAGCGCGCCGCGCGGCATCGCGCACCGCCTCGAGCGCGGCCGTTACCGTCCGCACCACGCGCTCGGCCGGCGCATCGCCGATAAAGCGCGAGAGTTCCTCGGCCGGATCGGGCCGCAGTTTTTGCAACACGTCGGTGAGCGCCTGGGCAAAGGCCACATCGCCGTCCATGCGCATCTTGCGCAGCGCCGCGCCGGGATCCAACAAGGACCCGGCAACGACCTGGGGCTCAATCGTGATCGTTACGCTGGGCGTTCCGGTACCCGGAGCCAGTCTGCCCGTGGTCGTCACCGCTACGAACAGTGTCGCCAGACCCACTTCGAAGCGCGCCGTGCGCCCCGCAAAGGGGGCCAGGGCCAGGCGCGCCCACTCCTCGCGCGCAAGGAGGTGGTTGTACCAGGCAACCATGGATTCGGTGGCAAGGCGGTCGAACACGCGGGCTTCTCCGAAAGCTAAGAGGACTCGATGTCGTCGGTTAGAGGCGCACGCCGGTGTGCAGGGCGCAGACACCGGCGGCAAAATTGAGCCAGCGCACATGCGCAAAGCCGGCCGCTTCCATCATGCGCGCCAACTCCTGCTGCGAAGGGTGCATGCGGATCGACTCGGCCAGGTACCGGTAGCTCGCACCGTCGCCCGCAATGCGCTCACCCAACCAGGGCATGACTTTCATTGAGTAAGCGTCGTACAGGGGGGCAAGCGGGGCCCAGATCTGAGAGAACTCGAGCACCAGGAGCCGGCCACCGGGCCGCAGCACGCGCTGCATTTCCGCCAGCGCCCGGTCCTTGTGTGTCATGTTGCGCAAGCCGAAGGAGACGATCACGCGGTCAAAGGCACGATCGGCAAAGGGCAACTGCTCGGCGTCGCACTGCACGGCGCAAATGGCCAGGCCCGCATCGAGCAGCCGGTCGCGCCCTTCGGCGAGCATCGCCGCGTTGATATCCGTGAGCACAACCTGCCCGCTGGGACCCACCTTGCGCGCAAAAGCGCGCGCAAGGTCGCCCGTCCCCCCGGCCACGTCCAGAACCTTCATACCCGGGCGTACCTGCGCGTGCTCGACGGCAAAGGCCTTCCAGAGCCGGTGCAATCCGCCCGAGAGCACGTCGTTCATGAGGTCGTAGCGGCGCGCAACCGAGGTAAAGACCCGGGCAACGCGGTGCGCTTTTTCGGGCTCCGGGACTTCGCTGAAGCCAAAATGCGTTTTTCCGGGCTCAGCCATGGCGCTTGACCTCCTTGACCGCGAAGAGGCCCGCGGATTTTGTCGCCGTCTCGTAAGCGGACCGGTCGCGCGAGGCGCCGGAGGCCTCCAGACGCTTTAAATACTCCGCCCACATCGCGTCCTGGTTGATGCCCAGCTCGTAGAGGTAGTCCCAGGAGTACAGGCCTGTGTCGTGCCCGTCGGAGAATTTGGGCTGCACTGCGTAGTGGCCGACGGTTTCGATCGACTCGATCGTCACGTCGCGCTTGCCCGTCTGCAATCGCTCTTGTCCCGGGCCGTGTCCGCGCACCTCCGCGGAGGGCGAAAACACGCGCAAAAATTCGAACGGCAGCCGAAAGCGCCGGCCGTCATCGAACGCGATCTCCAGCACCCGAGAGGCCGAGTGCACTGTGATCTCGGTCGGTGTCGGCGAATTGGGGGAGAGGCCGTGGGTCTGCGTGCTCATAATGCGGGAGCATAACGCGACCGGCGAGCACCGGCCCCAACGCGCTCAAAACGCCCGCTTGTCACCCAGCAGGACGGGGACCGTGCGCACGAGAATCGCAAGGTCCATGCCCAGCGTCCAGTTGCGCAGGTACTCCAGGTCGCTGGCAATGCGCATGCGGATCGCGTCCACGTCGTTGCCGCCGCGCTGGCCCCGCACTTGCGCCAGCCCCGTGATGCCGGGCTTCACCTTATGGCGCAGCATGTAGTCGGGAATGAGCTTGCGAAAGTGCTCGTTGACGGCAACCACGTGAGGGCGCGGACCCACGAGGCTCATGCGACCCTGCATGACGTTGACAAGTTGTGGCAATTCGTCCAACGAATAGCGGCGCAACACGCGTCCAACACGCGTGATGCGCTGGTCGTCGGGCATTGCCGGCGCATATTGGTCGGCGCAATCCTCCACCACCCGCATCGTGCGAAACTTGAAGATGTCGATTTCTCGCCCGTCAAGCCCATATCGGCGCTGGCGAAAAAATATCGGTCCCTGCGAGTCCAGTCGGACCGCCACTGCGATGCCAAGAAGCAGCGGGGTGACCAAAAGGAGCGCAAGGCTCGAAAGGACAATGTCCTCAATGCGCTTCACAACCCCATTGATGCCAAGAAACGGCGTGTCCCGAACGGCCACAACCGGCAAGCCATCAACGGACTCGATGCGGCCGTTAATGAGCTCGGTGACGAAAACGTCCGGAGCAAAGTAAATGGACGCCGTCGTGTTCTTGAGCTCTTCCAGCAGTTTGATGATCCGCGGCTGGGTTGCCATGGGCAGTGCGAGATAGATGCGGTCCACGCCTTCACTTCGAACGAAGTCGCTCAGTTGGTCAAAGCCACCGAGGTAGTCCTTCGAGTCGATGAGCGAGAGGCGGTCGCGTGAGCGGTCGTCGAAATAACCCAGAACGCGAACGCCAAAGTAGGGATTGGCGCGCAGCCTTTTTGCCAATCCGATACCGACATCGTTAACCCCGCATACGACGACAGTCTCCTGGACGTCCGAAGCCGCAAGGACCCGACGCAACAGCGCGCG
>Ga0187780_10002437_pt1 | contig 13974 bp, 18 predicted proteins | sample 1015_Q2_SP10_20__FD_132429 | JGI IMG/M metagenome (GOLD analysis project Ga0187780, IMG submission 132429) | Tropical peat soil microbial communities from peatlands in Department of Meta, Colombia - 1015_Q2_SP10_20_MG | ecosystem: Environmental > Terrestrial > Soil > Wetlands > Peat | place... | reverse complement strand
TTTTCGTTTCTGGTTGCAATGGAGTTATCAGGTGTTTCTACTGCTATAATTGGGATGGATAGCACTCAAGATGGCTTCCGGTTGGAACAGAATTGCAGAGGGCAAAACTAAGTATAAGATGCTGGCATTTAATGGTCTTATTGTAAGTTTATTGTCTCTCTTTATTGCTGTGCTTGGTGGACTGATTGCAAATGGAAGCATTACCTTCTAAAGAGGGTGATTTCCTCTCGTTGCCAAGTGCTTTCTAGGTAGAGTGGAGAGACCCATCCCGTCTTAATATTGTTCTGTTTACGACTTCACTTTCCCATCTTCTCTCTCTTCCCACATCGCCATAAAGACTGAAAAATACGCCAAAGAATACGTTTGCTTCGGGAAAATTCAGATTCAGTCGAAATTTGATAAAATTGTTTTCCAAGGAGGTATCTGGAAATTATGAAACAGAACGGCAGGGCGAGCCTTGTAGTGCTCCTCTTTTTCCTGGCCCTGATTGTGGGTGTCTGGTGGTTCTTTGTCAGGACAGAAAAGGTCCATGACGAGAAGGCCCAGCCAAGGGCGGTGACGGCAAGGGGAGACCTGGCACAGGAAGAGAAGAGCGCAGTCGAGATATTTAAGAATGTTTCTAAGTCAGTGGTGTATATTTCGAGCATCGAGCTCAGGCGCGATTTTTTCTCCCTGAACATATACGAGATCCCTAAGGGTACTGGCTCTGGATTCATCTGGGACAGTGAAGGCAGGATCGTGACCAACTTTCATGTTATTGAGGACGCGAGCAGAATCGAAGTCATTCTGGCGGACAACACCAAGTGGAAGGCCGTGCTTGTGGGCACAGCGCCTGATAAGGACATCGCAGTGCTCAAGATATCCGCTCCTGCTGAGAAGCTCAGTCCCATACCCATCGGCGATTCCAGGAACCTGCTGGTGGGCCAGAGGGTCTTTGCCATAGGAAATCCCTTTGGCCTCGACCAGACAATGACTTCAGGAATCGTGAGCGCGCTCGGGAGGGAGATTCAAGCAGTCACCGGACGTACCATCCAGGGCGTGATCCAGACAGATGCTGCCATCAATCCAGGCAACTCCGGGGGCCCGTTGCTCGACAGCGCAGGACGGCTGATCGGGGTCAACACCGCGATCTTCAGTCCTTCAGGCGCAAGCGCAGGGATCGGCTTCGCTGTTCCTGTGGAAGTGGTGAACCGTGTGGTTCCCGAGCTTATCAGGCACGGGAAATTGATCAGGCCGGGAATAGGTATCACCATTGCTCATCCGCGTCTGGCCGAGCGGCTCGGGGTCGAGGGGGTTCTCGTGATCAATGTCCAGAAGGGAAGCAGTGCAGAGGCAGCAGGGCTGAGGGGGACCCGTCAACAGGGAGCAGAGATCATCCTCGGCGACGTGATCGTGAGCATTAACAATGAAAAGATAAAGTCCTATGATGACCTGAAGAACGAATTTGACAAATACAAGGTGGGCGATGTCGTAAACCTGGGAATACTCAGAGACGGGAAAAGCCTCACAATCCCTGTCAGACTTGAGGAAGTTCAATAACTAGCAATGATGGTAATATAATGAGTCAAAGCTTCCCCATCTTCTTCTCAATCTGCCCGCAAATTCCGTGGAGCATTCTCAGTTCCCAGTCAGTAAGGCCTGCTCTTGCTATGAGGTGCTTGAGGTTCCTCATGATCCTTGCCTCAAGGTCCCTGTTTCCTCTCGGGATATACTCAAGCAGCTTAAGGGTGGCACGAATGTGCCGGAGGAGTGATTCCAGTTCTGAACGTGTGGTTGCCTTAGGAAACTCGCCTTTGTAGGTTCCTTTGCTCAGCCCATACGCCACAAGGAGCACACTTTGTGCGAGATTAAGAGATGGCGAAGATGGGTCTGAGGGGATGGTGATGAGGAAGCCGCACTCCTCCACCTCCCTGTTATTCAGCCCCTTGTCCTCTCTTCCGAAGAGCAGGGCGACCCTGTTCTTTTTTGCGGATGCGATGATCTTTTTTGTGCCCTCTTCCAGTGGAAGGATAAGCCCCCTTGTCCTGCCGAGTCTTCTCGTGGTCCCCACAACCAAGGTCTTTTCCTGCAGCGCCTCATTAAGGTTCCCATAGATCTCAGCCTTCGCAAGGATATCAAAGGCATTGCACGCCATTTTCTTTGTCTCATCAGCCATAAAATTACGGGGCTTGACCAGTCCGAGGCGCGTAAATCCCATGTTCTTCATCGCCCTTGCAGAGGCGCCGATGTTCCCCGGCTCTTTCGGCTCCACAAGGATGAAGGAGATGTTGTCTTTCCAGTGCGCGGTCTTTGGCTTCGCAGTTTTCAGGATGTCTGTCTTTCTTTTTCTCATAACAGGTTTTTCATATTACCATAGGTACTTTTATGTGTGCGCGCTCTTTTATGGTATCATTTAAATCCATGGAAAAACGGATCCAGAAGATACTCTCTGAGCTCGGAATCGCGTCGAGGAGAAAGGCAGAGGAGCTTATCCTTGAGGGGAGGGTGATAGTCAACGGAGAGCCTGCACACCTCGGGATGAAGGCTGACCCGTCCAGGGACTCCATAAAGGTGGATGGAAAGCGCATTACCGGCACTGGAAAAGAAATACAGAAGATATATCTCATGTTCCACAAGCCGCGTGGCGTGATGACGACCCTCTCTGACCCTGAGGGAAGGCCCACTGTAAAGGATTTCCTTAAAGGTGTAAAATACCGGGTGTTCCCTGTGGGGCGGCTCGATTATGCCTCAGAAGGGCTGCTTCTGCTCACGAATGACGGGGATTTCAGCAATGCGATTCTCCATCCCTCGAGGGAAATTTCCAAGACATATCTCGTGAAGGTCAAGGGCGTGATGGAAGAGGAGAACATACAGAAATTGAGGCGGGGAGTGAAGCTCGAGGATGGTGTGACCATGCCTGCAAGGGTAAAAAAGATACGGCAGGTGGAGAACAATTCATGGATCGAGATCACCATACATGAGGGAAGGAACAGGCAGGTGAGGAGGATGGTCGAGAAGGTGGGGCACCTGGTGCTGAAACTGAAGAGGACAGGGGTGAACGGCCTGAAACTGGGTAACCTGAAGCTAGGAGAGATGAGACTTCTCAGCCCTGAAGAGCTGCGGCTCATAAAAAAAGAGATCGGCATATAGACGAGAATATGCGTATGTGCAGACAGGAGGCATTATGATGAGGGACAAGGGATGCGGGGAGCTGAGAGAGTCTGACATAGGCTCTGTGATGAGCCTCGCAGGATGGGTCTTCAGGAGAAGGGACCACGGAGGACTGATCTTTGTTGACCTGAGGGACAGAAGCGGGATTGTCCAGGTGGTCTTCAGTCCTGAGGTGTCCGGTGATGCCCATACACTGGGAGGTGACCTCAGAGCCGAGTTTGTGATCAATGTGTCTGGCGAAGTGAGAAAGAGACCTGAAGGCACAGAGAATGCGAGTCTGCCCACAGGCATGGTGGAGCTGTATGCAAACACCCTTACTGTCCTGAATGAGTCGTCGCCTGTTCCGTTCCAGATCGAAGAGGCTGCAGAAGCCTCTGAATTCCTGAGACTAAAATACCGGTACCTTGATCTGCGGAGACCGGAGTTACAGCAGAATCTCTTTACCAGACACAGGGCAACAAAGGTGATGCGTGATTATCTTGATGAAAGGGGGTTTGTCGAGGTTGAGACGCCCATGCTCACGAAGTCGACGCCTGAAGGGGCAAGGGACTATCTGGTACCCAGCAGGCTCAATCCCGGCCAGTTCTATGCACTTCCCCAGTCTCCCCAGCTCTTCAAGCAGATACTCATGGTCTCCGGATTTGAGAGGTATTTCCAGATAGTGAAGTGTTTCAGGGACGAAGACCTCAGGGCAGACAGACAGCCTGAGTTTACCCAGGTTGATCTCGAGATGTCCTTTGTGGGGAGGGAAGATATCATACAGCTCATTGAGGGAATGATGAAGAGGCTTTTCTCAGACGTCCTTCATGTGGACATTCCGGTGCCTTTTGAGAGGCTGAGCTTCAGGGAGTCCATGGAAAGATTCGGCAATGACAAGCCTGATCTGCGCTTCGGTCTTGAATTGAAGGAGATGGCGGATCTTGCAAAGAACGGCTCATTCAAGGTCTTTCTTGATGCCATGGCATCAGGGGGGAGGGTAAAGGCCATAAACGGCAAAGGTATGGCAGGGCTTTCGCGCAAGGAGATTGATACGCTCACCGAAGAGGCGAAGTCCTTTGGTGCAAAGGGCCTGGCATGGATAAAGGTGAAAGACGGCTTCGAATCACCCATTGCGAAATTCTTTCCTGAGGAGATACTGAGGCAGATGGCACTGCGGCTCGATTCTGAGGAGGGGGACCTCATGCTCTTTGTTGCTGACCAGGACAAGGTGGTCCATGATGTCCTGAGCCGCATGAGACTCGAGTTCGGGAAGAGCCTGAACCTCATGAAGCCTATATTTAAGTTTGCATGGATACTGGATTTCCCGCTCCTGGAATGGGATGAGGACGAGGGCAGGTTCCAGGCAATGCACCACCCATTCACCTCACCTGCTGAAGATGATCTTAAGACGCTGCTCTCTCTCGATCTCTCTTCTCCTGAACTCATCACTGTCCACCGTTCACAACTCGCTGCGTTCAAGGCCAAGGCGTATGACATTGTGCTGAACGGCTATGAGGTCGGTGGAGGGAGCATCAGGATACACGGAAGGGATGTCCAGAAAAAGATGTTTGAGGTGCTTGGAATAAGCGAAGACGATGCGAGGGTGAAATTCGGTTTTCTCCTGGACGCCCTCGAGTTCGGAGCTCCTCCCCACGGAGGCATTGCCCTCGGTCTTGATAGGCTCGTGATGCTCATGGTGGGCGCCTCGTCCATACGCGATGTTATCGCGTTTCCCAAGACGCAGAAGGCAGTATGCCTCATGAGCGGCGCGCCCTCTGGTGTGGAGCAGAAACAGCTGAGAGAGCTCTCGATAAAGACACTGGATGCAGCCGGTTAACAGAGACAATACAAGGGGGGAGACACTATGGTGCTTGATGTGATTGTCAATAACAGCTCAATCTCTCTACAGATCGAAAATCCCTTTCACCCTGACCTCGAGGCGATCATGGCTCGGATCGAGCGGGCTGCCTCCTCGCACGCAATGGACATCAGCGGCCTTGATATACGGGGGCTGATTCCGAAAATGATCAAGGGGATAGCGGGGTGTGAGCGGGGATGTCCTGCAAATGCGAAGGGCTTTGCGGCAAAAGGGTTCAAGAACTTTACGCTTCAGTATATAGAAGGGGGTATCCTTTCAGCGCATGCATCTATGGAAGATGGCAAGGCTGTTACGCTCAAGATGTTTCCGGATTTTTGACGTTTATCTGCACCTTCGTGCCAGTTCCTGAAAAGAGCGTTGCCAGGATTCGGAGAGGCCGGGGACCTCAAGAATTTTCTTAATTGCGCCACAATTCTTGTTGTCATGATGATAGGTCTGGTTGGCAAATGAAACGGTTATCCTGTGGGGGTCTCTCTCTTTCAGAATAAGTGTGCTGCCCTGTTCGACCAGCCCCTCTTTCAGCACCTTTAGATAAAACCCTGTATAGCCAGAATCCACCACGAGCCTTATCATGTCATCCCTCCCATATCGTGCAGCGAGGGTCTTACACGGCTGGCGGGGCTGGCTCACCTGTACAAGGGCTGTCCCCAGTTCAAAGATGTCGCCGATACAGATATCCTCTTCACGCAGGTTTGCAACCGAGAGGTTTTCACCAAATGCGGCAGCCGGCAGTTTCATTCCCATAATCTCCTGCCAGTAGGGGTAATGGTCTGTGCTATACACGCATACTGCTTTGTCAGGCCCGCCGTGGTGTTTCGTGTCTCCCACCCCGTCGCCCTCAAAGCCCAGTTTCTTGAGGAGCAAAGGTCCGGATACAGGAACCTTGCAGATCCCGGTGAGCATCTCCCTGCCATAAAATCGCTCTTTTCTTGGCAGGCCGATGTTGAGCGATTCAGTGATCATCGTCCTTTTTTTATTATATCAGACCATGATGATTGAAGGTGAGTACCATTCAGCAGGTCCAAACCAGGGGCAGGTCTAAGGCTCCCTTCAAGGCGCATGAGCTTTGGGTTCCAATAAAAAGCTGCTGTAGTAGTGCAGGTAAGAAGAATCTTTTTCTATAATCCCAACCCCGATGCCATTGTACAGTGACCTCACCACTTCCACTTTTAGTTTTGAGGTCGTGCCATTAGGGAGACGAATGATGATGTTGAGTGTGGTATAAGGTGAACATCGAAACTCCGTTTCTATGAACAGGCCGTTCAAAGAGAGATCAAGGGATATTCCCCTGTGAATAGTTCCGTCTGCCTCGAATTCCACTTCACATCTCATTTCGAATCGTGTGGATTGCCTCTTGTCCCGCATTATTTCTCCTTTCGCACGTTCAATTGCCTCTTTCGTGTTGCTCAGACGTCCCGAGCAGGGACCTGATGAACTGAACATAATTCATATCCCTTTCCATAATCTCAACCCCCATCCCGTCCTCTGTCTCATGAACCGGTATCCCCATATTATTCCTCCGGAATGTCTTGAGGAATCTTATGACCTTTCCTGCCAGTCGTGAGGTGGAGCCGTTAGGCAGATGGATCTTTATAGTGAGATATGTGCCTGGTGCTCTGGGAGAGTCTGTGACTATGAAGAGCCCGTTCAATGCGAAATTCCTCGCAACGGCATGATAGGTAATGCCGTCAGATACGAATTCCATGTTACAGTGCTCAGGAAATCTCTTGCATTGTCTCCTATTGAGCATGGTTTGTTCCAAAGTGTGATTTCCTATAGTACTCCTTTACTAATAGATGAATTTAGCATTTTCTATACCAATAGAAAACTTATTTAAAATCATGGTGTTATTTATTTTGGTGTTGTGAGGGCATGCAAACGTGGACTCTCTTATCGTACGAAAATCGAACGGTCTCTTAGGGTTCTTTATTGCAGCCCCGAGATGTGGTCGAGTTGTAACGGCGAGCGCATTCCCTGCAGCCTGTTTTTATTCCCCTTAAAACCAGTACTCGGGATATTTCCTGTTCTTTGAAAGGTTATTTACGAGAAGGGCGACGACGAGAAGGATGAGTGCGCCGAGACCTGCAGGGACAAAGGCATACAGAAAACCGAGGTTATGTATTTTGTCACCGCCAATGACCGCAATCAATGCAGTAGCCCCTGCTGGCGGATGGAGTGTTTTTGTGAGGAGCATGGCCGCAATAGCAAGGGAAACTGCGATTGCCCCTGCCATCCAGGGCGTGGCCCCGAATGCCTTGTAGCAGGCCACTCCGATGATCCCTGCAAGGACGTGACCTCCGAGCAGATTCCTTGGCTGTGCCAGGGGGCTTTTGATTGCGCCATACACCAGAACTGCAGACGCCCCGAAGGACCCTATGAGCAGGGTAAGCTCTCTTGGCTCAAAATAATTGGCAGAGAGGTATCCGCAGATGCCCACACCAATCACTGCGCCAAGCAATGACCATGCTACCTCTGTTATCCCGACCCCTGGGGGGCTCTTTGCACCACCCTTCATTTTTGAAAGATACTCCCTGATCATCTTCTCATGGCCCTGACAATATCTGCTCTTGAGATGACTCCTATCAGCCTGTTCTTTTCATCGACCACAGGGAGTCTCTTGATCCTTTTTTCGTCCAGCACTTTTGCCACATCCCTTATGTCCGCATCAGGTCTTGTGGTTATGGCAGGGGAACTCATAATCTCTCCCACACTGTTTCCCCTCCTTCGCCCCGGAAGCGGCTCTCCCAAGAGGTGGCGCAGGATGTCCTTGAAGGTGTGTCCCTCTTTGATCCCTGTCATGGAAAGGATGTCGGCCTCTGTGACCACTCCCAATACCACACCCTCTTCATCCACGACGGGAAGGCCGCTGATCCGGTGTTCGGAAAGGAGCCTTGCAGCTTCGTGTATATCCGCGCGCGTATGAATTGAGATGGTATCTTTGGTCATCACCTTGTTCACCGAAATACTGCGGGCAATCCTCTCCTGGGCATTTCTCAATGCGATGACATAAATCTTTTTCAGATCCTCCTCAGTGATATCCACATAGGTCTTGATCTCTCTGAGCGCTGCCCTCAGGTCGTCTTCAGAAATTTCACATGGTATTCGCTCCTCGGACATTGGTACCCCCTCTCCTCGCGTATGTGGCCTTTCTTCACACATTAGCCTTAACGTCCGGCCATCTGGTATGATTTATATCATAACAGATAGCCTCTTCAATGGTGGTGGGCGGCAGAGGCAGGGTGCGAAAGACTCAGATGATCTCATTGGCGCTCAATAAAGACAAGATCGATGATGTGATCAGCAAAGCTGTTGAAATCCTAAGAAATGGAGGGATCGTCGCCTACCCAACAGAAACCTTTTATGCCCTTGGGGTGAAATTTGATCTGCCTCGCTCGCTGAAAAGGCTCTATGAATTAAAAAAACGTCCCCGGAGAAAGGCCATGCCGGTGATTATAGACAGCAGAGCAACCCTTTCGGAAATCGTCTCACCGGAGTGGCTCGCACATGCACCTCAATCTGCCCTGTCGATTATGGACAGATTCTGGCCAGGGCCCCTCACGCTGCTCATTCCTGCACGAAAAGGGCTTCCGGAGAACCTCACAGCTGGCACAGACATGGTCGCGGTAAGAATGCCCGGAGAATCCTTTGCCCTCTGCCTTGCACAGCATGCCGGCTTCCCCATAACCGCAACAAGTGCGAATCTGTCAGGAGCACCCCCTTCAGACACTGCGGAAATGGTCATACGGTACTTTGACGGGGGAGTAGATCTCGTGGTGAACGGAGGTCGAACGCCCGACCGACTTCCCTCCACCATAGTGGATGTATCAGGAGGAATGGTTATTATAGTCCGTGAAGGCATGATCAGGAGAGACGAGATAGAGAGGTGCGCTTCATAGGTCTTTTATCCCTTTATCGTGAGGAGAAACTCCCTGTGTTCATGCTCCCACTTTGGAAATACAAAATCAGTTACCATGATGGGATTATCAAGGACCTGCATCCTACGATTTTCTTATTTTTTTGTTATAATACAACCGATTTTTTGGCCTGAAAAAACAATGAAAGCACTGATATTAAGCGGTGGCAAAGGGACCAGATTGAGGCCCCTCACCTACACAACGGCAAAACAGCTTGTGCCGGTTGCGAATAAACCCATTCTCGGCTATGTCATTGACCATATCAGGGACGCGGGGATTAAAGATGTCGGGGTAATCATTTCGCCCGAGACCGGTGAAGAGGTACGAAAATATATCGACGGCGGTAGGAAATGGGGCATTCGTGTGACCTATATCCCCCAGTCCGAACCCCACGGCCTTGCCCATGCGGTGAGCACGGCAAGGGATTACCTTAAGAATGACTCTTTTATAATGTACCTCGGTGATAATCTCCTGAGCCATGGGGTCAAGGATGCCCTGAAAAAATTCAGGCATGAGAGGCCCCAGGCATTGATCTTCCTCAAAGAGGTTGACAACCCCAAGCAGTTTGGCGTTGCGAAGCTCGATCGGAAAGGTACGATCCTCAAATTAATCGAGAAACCCAAGCGACCTCCCTCCAATCTGGCTCTGGTGGGGGTATACATATTCTCAAGAGAGATCCATGATGCCATTTCCCGGATAAGGCCTTCCTTCAGGGGAGAGCTGGAGATAACGGACGCCATCCAGGAATTAATCAACATGGGACACGAGGTGAGGAGCGAGATTCTTGCCGGCTGGTGGCTTGATACAGGAAAGAAGGATGATCTTCTCCAGGCAAATACCGTGGTCCTTGATGAGTACATAAAAAGAGAGGTCAATGGATCCGTAGACAGCAGAAGCCAGGTCACAGGAAGGGTCACTATAGAGAAGGGCGCCACTGTCAAAGACAGTATTATCAGGGGGCCGGTAATTATCGGAAAGGGGACCGAGGTGACCGGCTCCTTTATCGGCCCGTTTACGAGTATCGGCGAAAGGGTGATCATCACACATTCAGTGATCGAGCATTCGGTGATACTGAACAACGCCTTCTTGTCAGGTATCGAGAGACTTGAGGACAGCCTTGTGGGTAAGAACACAAAGGTCATCAAGAAGAGCACCCATCATAAGGCCCTTCGGCTCATGGTGGGGGACGATTCCACAATTGAGGTGTGAATGTTCAGGGACGGAAATATTCACGGAGTCAAGGTGAGAAGGCTTGAGGAATTTCATGACAGCCGCGGCTGGCTTTCCGAATTGTATCGAATGGACGAGCTTGGTGAGTATACACCAGCCATGGGATACATATCGATTACCTTTCCTCTTTTCACGAGAGGGCCCCATGAGCATAGTGAGCAGACAGACTATTTCTGTTTCTTTGGTACGTTTTCACTGTATCTTTGGGACAACAGGAAAGGGTCTTCAACATACGGCAACAGAATGGTCATAGAAAATGCAGACAGGTCCGTCGTGGTGGTGCCTCCGGGTATTGTCCATGCCTACAGAAATTCAGGGGAAAAGGAGGGGATGGTCCTTAATTTTCCTGACAGGCTATATGCAGGAAAGGGCCGTAAAGAAAAGGTTGATGAGGTGAGATACGAAGATGATCCCGCAAGCCCCTTTGTGGTGGCATGATGCGTCTGCTCGTTACCGGAGGATGTGGCTTTATCGGCTCAAATTTTATCAGACACATTCTGAATAAGTACCCTGACTACAGGATCGTGAACTTCGATGCCCTCACCTATGCAGGGAATCCCGAAAACCTTAAAGACATTGAAAGAGATGCACGATATACCTTTGTGCAGGGGAAGATCGAAGATGCTGCCTTGGTCAGTGAGCTCATGCAAGGTGCCGGCTGCGTGATTCATTTTGCAGCAGAAAGCCACGTAGACAGATCCATTGTTGATGCCCAGCCGTTTCTGACGACCAATGTGATGGGAACCTATGTAATGCTTGCCGCCTCAAGAGAAGTGGCGATGAGTCGATTTATACATATTTCAACGGATGAGGTCTATGGTTCACTTGGTGATGAAGGCAGATTCGCCGAGGATATGCCCCTGAGGCCCAATTCGCCCTACTCGGCATCAAAGGCATCGGGGGACATGCTCGTGAGGGCATATTACGAGACCTATGGATTACCCGCGATTATTGTCAGGCCGTCCAATAACTACGGCCCTTACCAATACCCTGAAAAGTTCATACCCCTCATGATCACAAACCTCCTGGAGCACAGGACTATCCCGGTATACGGTGAGGGCAGAAATGTGAGGGACTGGCTTTTTGTGCAGGACACCTGCAGCGCCATTGATCTCGTTCTGCATAAGGGCAGAGGCGGCGAGGTCTATAATGTGGGCGGAAATGCCGAGAGGAGAAACATCGATATTGCGAGGAAGGTGCTGGATATGATGGGAAAGGATGAAAAGGCGATCACGTATGTGGCTGACAGGCCGGGACACGACTACCGATACGCCCTTGACAACTCCAAGATGGAAAGGGAACTGGGATGGAAGCCCTCCATGGATATCGAAAAGGGCTTGGAAGCGACCATCCTTTGGTATAGGGAAAATGAGTGGTGGTGGAGACCTCTGAAGCAAAGGTTGTCTTCTGAGAGCAGGGGGTTCTGGGAGACGAAAAGACCTTGAAGGTCCTTGTCACCGGCTCAAAGGGCATGCTCGCCCATGACCTCATTCCGGTTCTTGCCGAAAGACACGAGGTCATCACCCCGCAGGAGACTGAGTTCGATATCACACAAAGGGCTTCCTCGTATGAGTTTGCAAAGAAGTCTTCTCCCCATGTAATCATCAATTGTGCTGCCTATACCAATGTAGACAGGGCAGAAGAGGAGAGAGACAAGGCCTTTCTCGTAAATGGCATAGGCGTTCAGAACCTTGTACTGATCTGTCATGAAATGAAGATACCCTTGTGCCACATAAGCACTGACTATGTTTTTGATGGTGCGAAATCCGTTCCTTATACGCCCTTTGACGCCACAAACCCCATAAATATCTATGGTGAATCGAAACTTGCCGGTGAGAAATATATCCAGTGGATCATGAACGAATTTTATATCGTAAGGACAAGCTGGCTTTACGGCAGACATGGGAATAACTTTGTATCCACGATCTTGAGGCTTGCGAAGGAGCGACCGGAACTGAAGGTAGTGGATGACCAGAGGGGTTCTCCCACATCCACAGTGACGCTTTCGCTCGCATTAAGGACACTTGTGGAGTCAGGTGCATTCGGCGTGTATCACTTTACTGATGAAACCGGAGGTGGGATAAGCTGGTTTGACTTCGCAAACGAGATTGTACGAATATCGGGTCATCAGACCAAAGTGATCCCTGTACCGACAAGCGAATTCCCGCGGCCTGCAAAAAGGCCCATGAACTCTGTCCTCGATACGTCGGTGTTCTCTGCGGTAACGGGACATGCGCCTGTTGACTGGAAAGGGGCATTGAAGGAATACCTGCGCTGAGATCCCCGCCGTGGCTCCCCTTGACCAACACAGTTGGCGGGTCACTCTAAAGTTTCGTGTGCGTTGACTGGTTCCTCCTACCTCACCAAGTCTGACCCACAAACCCACTCAGGGAGTATCGGAAAACAACCCTGCCGTCGGGCACTTCGCGAGAGTATAGTCATATTCGAGGTTGCGGTTATTCACAAAAACAATAAACCCACCAGCTGGATTCTTGGCAACAAGCACCCCGTAATAATCAAACCCTTTCTCTTTCGCGAGTGTATCGGCTTTATTCCAGATGTCAGCCAGACTTTTCACGTTGGACACGTTCGGGGAAGCGATGAGTCGCCGACCAGCATCATTAAGACGGACAATGTGAACGTGGAGTTGATCCTGGCTGCGATTCTTACCTGGCGGGTTGACCACGAGGGCGATTTCCTTCTTATTGCGGATCCGTTTCACCGCATAATCCCAAGCGAACTGCCAAATGCTAATTGGTCGCTTCGGGTCTTCTGTGCCAGTTACCTTGGTACGCGGAATAGCGAGTCCATGAACAAAAGTCTTATTGTCGAGACAATCACACATCTTTTCGTCTCGAAGAACGACAAATTCAGCGTTTTCGTCCCATAGCCCCGTACTATTTCTGCACGCAGCAACGCTGTTATCAATGGGCCAGCGACAGCGCTTGTCATAGTCGGAAACGGTAGAGTCAAGGCAATTCGTAACAATATTCCAGAGGATGTCTCTGTTAACGCAGGCCGACAACAGAGTTGCAAAGATCAGAAGCGCTGAGATGAGCGCGAGAATGCGAAAAACCTTGTGCTGATTATCTACGGACATTATTCCCCTCAATCAAGTTATTATTTCCCAACGATTATCAGGGCTATCACTAGGATCATGACCAGGTGTATTGGTTGGAACAGTCCTTCAAATATGAGATACCTCCTATTGGATCCAATCCATATCAATATATTTGATCACCGAAAATCACACGACTTCATGTTTAATCGCATCTTTTGTCTCTCTCTTGACACAATACATTAAAGTATCAGATTTTTTAAGTATCTCCTCAACTGACAAAGGTGGCGTTGAAAACGATACCATTCCTATACTGAAAGTGACATTCCAGTTGTTCCTTTTCATTTCCTGCAAAAGGAGACGGCGCATTTTTTCAACGAACCCTACTGATATGTCGTGGCTCACATCAGTAAGCAACACCACAAACTCATCGCCACCTATTCGAGCAGCTATATCAGTTGCACGAACATGTTTTTGTATCGCATCAGCAACAGCCCGTAAAACTCTGCCCCCAGCGTCATGCCCCAGGGTGTCATTCACTTCCTTGAAATTGTCGCAGTCAATATAGGCTGCGCTCAAAACCGTTCCATATCTCCTGCTTCTCTCTATTTCTCGTTCAGCTAATTCCTTGAACCCTTGAAAATTGTTTATTCCCGTCAAATAGTCTCTTCTTGCGTTCTCCTTTTCCCGTTCGAGAGCTTTTCCTAAAGAAAAAAGCAAGACACCGCACACAACAAAAAAACCGAGATGCATCAGCAGATTCC
>Ga0187780_10002436_pt1 | contig 13976 bp, 12 predicted proteins | sample 1015_Q2_SP10_20__FD_132429 | JGI IMG/M metagenome (GOLD analysis project Ga0187780, IMG submission 132429) | Tropical peat soil microbial communities from peatlands in Department of Meta, Colombia - 1015_Q2_SP10_20_MG | ecosystem: Environmental > Terrestrial > Soil > Wetlands > Peat | place... | reverse complement strand
CGCACAGGTGGGAATTCAGTTCGCGCATCCCGGCCAGCAGGCGCTCTGTCTGTGCGCCCATCTCACGTTTGTCATGGACGACCAGGCCGGCGACGCGGCCGGTGAAGCGGTCGGCGAATTCTCTCACCACTGCGCGGTCGCGCCCGTGCAAGACGTTGACGTCACGGCTCAGGTGGACGATGGGCAAGCTCGCATGAGAGGGCACGAACTGCAGGACGTACTCGAGCTGGTCCGGCGTGTGAGCGTATACTTCGGCGGCCGCGCCCATCTGGGCGAAGCGGAGCCCGGCCAGTCTGAGCAGCGCGTCGTCCCCATCGACGCGTTGCTGGAACAGGGCGTGAACGGACCCGGGCCCTGGCTGCCCCGCCGCGGTTGCCCCGGTACCGGCCTGGCCGAGACCTCCTCCGGTATGATTCATGACCCTCACTCCGCCGCGTCGCAGATGATCTTCTCGTCGCTTCCCTCTGCCCTTCGCATCCCCGTCAGAGGCAGGCCCTGGCGGTACTAGGCCGCCCGCGGCAGCTGATCCGCCGCCCGGGGGAAGCCATCGACAGCGCGCGGTATCGTCCGTCTCAGCCGCTTCAGCTGCGCACGGGCGCTGTCATGACGCATGCGGACGTAATGGACGATGCCCTCCATCGTCTTCTTCCCGTGCCGCAGTTTGCGCTGCCGGCAGCCACTCTGGTAGACCTCATCGTTGCTGTACCGCCGGCCGGTGAATGGCGGCCCGTAAGGGGTATCCGATTCCAGATAGGCTGCCTGCCGGACCCGGTACCACAGGCCATCCCCAGAACGTGCCCCGATCTGCGCGGCGATTGCCCTCGGATTGAACTCGGTATCGAGCATATGCTCCATATAATCCAGGTAGTACTGACGGTAGTCGTGGTTGCGGAGCACGTTCCGCACGAGTGGGATCTTCGGGACGTGACGGTTCACTTTTCCTGGCCAGTCGAGGATATCGGCATACTGCCATCGCGTGCCGGAGTAATCGATCCCCAGGCAGTTGTCGTAATCCCAGGGTATGAAGTGGAAATAAGGAGAGCCGACGAAATCTTCTGCCGCCCCGCTGCGTCCCGAGTTGTAGAGATAATAATTTGACGCGGAGGCGTAATAGTTGTCCCAGCTTCCGAGCAGCATGTTGACGGCCGCCCACCTCAGGAAGGCATTGACGTTCATGATGCCGTCCACCGACTCACGGAAGGGGTCCGTGTCGAATCGTGCATCTCCGCCCCGCAGCCCGATGCCGTTAATCGTCCTGATGAAACGGGCCAGGTCGTCGTACGTGCTCGCCCAGGGGTTCTTCTTGTTGGTCTGGAGCCGGTAGGTGCGTTCCGCGGCTCCCGGGATGAAGTACTGTCGCCCCGAGTCATCGCCGTCGGGCCCGGTCCGGTACGCCAGGCTCGCGCCCCCGATGTCGCGGTAGCCCGTCTTGTAAAGGTTTCCCCGGTGGTTCTCGCCAAAGTGATCCCTCAGGAATCTCTTGTCGACATGCTCGATGACCGAGAACAGGCCCCTGTAGGTTGTGTTAAAGGCCAGTTTCGCGTACGTGTGCCGGGGCGCCGGGATGTCGGCGATGCTGAACAGGCGCCAGGCCAGTGCTTCGCGCATCTGGGACGGATCATTGTACATCGCCTTGAGATTGATCCGCGTCATCCCGGCTAGCCGGTTACCGTGCCCGGAGGCATCGAGAATTATCCTCCACGACGGCTTTGGCGCGCGCAGTGTGCGGTTTCCGCTGTTTTTCAGCGTGAAATCCTGGGTACTGAACAGGACGCCTCCGCCGCCCGGGGACGGAATGCGCCGCCGGTCGGCCGGATCGGTCTTCCACACGTCGACCCGGGCACCGTGGGCAGGCCTCGCCGGCTCAGTCAGGACACCGCGCCCCGGACGGAATCCGGTGACATGGAACACGTACATGTCCGCGCCGAAGAACTCCGTCTTCCCCAGCGACGCGCCGATGTAGTCCTCGATCGCGCACGCGGCGGCCGTGGGACGCCCGGCCTCATCGAGCAGCCTCAACTTCGCGGCCGGGACGGGCTGGACCGGCGCAAGCAGCAGGTCGTAGAGCGCCAGGTACTCAGCCTTCGTGCGCAGCGACACGCCATCACGGCCGGCCATCTCGGTGGCCGCTGCCGCCAGGGCTCTGCTGCGGCCGGCGGGCAGCTCCGATACCACCACTGCGCGGTCCTTGAACAGCTGCCAGAACCGGTCCCTGCCGACGGCTGTATCCATGCTTCCCCCGATAGCTGTACCTTCGCGGCCCCCCGCGCCGCAGCACCCCAGCAGGCGGCACGGCCCGGACCTGCTCTACCTCACGGAGGTGGCGGCCAGGCCAGTGATACAACAGGAGACCTGTGCCCCGGCGGATCGTGATCCGGGCCTATTCCGGCAGCCGGGCGCGCATGACCAGCCAGGCGACGCACCTGGCGCCGCCTGGCCCGTCGGGAGAAATACGCCCGAAAGGCTCGAGTCCTCCAGGAGGCTAGTCCATGACGATCCGGCGGATGAGTTCCGGTCCCGGCCTCCCGGCCGGTTTTCCGTTCAGCCTGGCCAGCGAAGCGAACGGCATCTTGTTCATCAGCGGGATGCCCCCACTAGATGAGGATGGCAAGTTCGCCCCCGGAACGTTCGAAGAAGAAGCCGACCGCGCCTGGGCCAGCGTCCTCGCCATCGCCGCCGCGAGCGGCTGCAGCTCGGCCGATTTCCTGTACGTGCAGGTGATGCTCGGCGACATCGCCCACTACGGCGACCTCAACACCTGGTGGCGCAGGCAGTTCCCCGACCCGGCGAACGTTCCGGCCCGGCTGACCTTCCAGGCCGGCGCACTCCCGTTCGGAGCCAAAATCGAGCTCCAGGCGGTCGCTGCAGCTCCCTGATCCAGCCGGCACGTAGCGAGCTGAAGACCCGCTGACATCCTGAGTGCCCAGCCGCCAGCGTGTGCGATTGCCCGGTGTCCCGGGGCATCTGGCTACAGTGGCAGCGTGGATGAGGAACTGCTGGCCCGGGCCCGGCAGGCCCAGGAACGGCTGATCGATGCCGAGCGCGATGCCGAGGTATTCCGTGCCGAGTTCCGCTACGCCGTGCGCCGGCTGGTCTCGCGCAGTTCGTCGCCCCGGGACGTCGCTGCCGTCCTGGGTCTCAGCGACCAGCAACTTCAGGAGATCACCCAGGCGGTCGGCGGGACCGGCCGCCGGGGCCGCGGGCGCGCGTCGCAGACCGGCCTGTCCTGCTCATTTTGCGGGAGACCGCAAGGCGCGGTCCGCAAGCTGATAGCGGGCCCTGGCGCGTACATCTGTGACACGTGCGTCGAGCTGGCCGGGGAGGTGGTCAGTTCCGGCAGTACCGCCGGTACCCAGCTCGGGCAGCTGCGCGCCGTGCCAGGACAAGACAGACAATCGCGCTGCAGCTTCTGCGACAAGCATCGCCATCAAGTCACCGGCCTGGCCGCCATGTCGGCCGGGTTGGCCGGTGAGCCGCCCGGGTCTGCCGCCATATGCGCGGAGTGCCTTTCGCTGTGCAACGAGATCATCACCGAAGAACTGGGGTGACTCCGTCTCGACCTGTGCTGGGCACCCGAAAAGTCAGGGCTCGAGGGTGAGCGAGGTCCCCCCTGGGCGCTGATAGACGAGCCCGGCTGGGGTACCAGCCCTAGCGGAAGCTCGCCGGAGTTCGCCAAAGAGACATCCTCAAAACGCGGGCCGCGCGGGCCATTTCTGAAGGAGCGAGCGGTGAGAGCAGCGGGAGTACGCCGGATCGGCGATGCGGTCGAGTTCCTTGAGGTGCTCGCGCCGCGTGCCCTCCGGCCGGATGAGGTCCTGCTCGAGGTGCAGGCGTCCGGGGTGGGCAACTGGGATGAGTTTGCCCGCACCGGAGGCTGGGATCTCGACGCCCGGCGCAGGTCAGGCGCGGTGCTCACGGAGCCGCGATCGTGCTGCGGCCCGGCGCCCGTCAGGGAGCGCAGAAAGAGGCCGGGTGTTTCCCGGCCGCGGACCGCTCACCGAGGCGCAGCCGTAACCCCGTCCGGTGCGCCAGGTCCGGTGGTGTCCGGACGGGAGTGCCTACGATGACGGGTATGACGCAACCTGTACCGGCCGCACCGGCCGGGTTCCCGGTCACCACCGCGCTGGAGCTGTCGGGTATGACAGTCGAGCGGGACCTTGGCGTCGCCTTCGGCCTGGTCGTGCGCAGCATGGGCGCCATCAAGACGATCGGCGCCGGATTCAAGGCGATGCGCCAGGGCGAGGTCACTCAGTACACCGAGCTGCTCGAGGACAGCCGAAGGCACGCGATCGACCGCATGATCGAGAACGCGCGGCTGCTGGGCGCCAACGCGGTCATCGCGATGCGGTTCGACTCCTCCGACATCGGCCAGCAGCTCACCGAGGTCGTGGCCTACGGGACGGCGGTCGCGGCCCGTCCCGCCGGCTAGCCGTGTCCGCCACGCCGCCGACGCCACCGCCCAGCCCGAGGTCCCTGGTCAGCGAGGCCGACCGGGAACGGCTGCTCGGCCTGCTGCGGGAGCACTACGCCCAGGGGCAGCTGGATCTGGACGAGATGAGCCGGCGGGTCGGCGTCGTGCTCGCCGCGACCTATTCCGATGAGACCGCGGCGGCGGTGAGCGACCTCGTGCCGCTGGCCGGGATGGCTTCCGGCGCACCATCCCCGACCCGGGCCAGCCGGGCCAGGCTCGGGCAGCGGCGCCGCCACGCGCAGCAGGCAGCGCCGGCGGCCGGGTGGGTGCCGACCCCGGAGAGGTTCCGCGATCCGTCGACGCGCGCGATCGTGCGGGTCTGGATCGACCCCGCAGACCTCAGCCGGCACTACGTGCCAGAGCCGGACGGCTGACCCGGCGGCATGGCCGCGCGCATAATTGAAAAACGACGTGAAAGCGCCCGAGAATTGAAGCAGCGCACGCTACCGGCGTAGCGCAGCCCGAACCGCCGTCCCGAGGAGCTATTTGATGTCGACCGATGCCGCCGTCCCCGGCCGCCCGACGCTGCAGCACTTCAGCCTTGACGACCTGGCCGTGTACACGCAGGAGCAGGCCTTTGGCCCGACCGCCAGCGCTGATTTCCGGGTCTTCTATGTCGGCCGTGACGACGTTCACGGAGTGCTGATGTACCTGTTCACGCGGGTCACCCTGAGCGTGAAAATGAATATGTTCGGCTACGACGACGATGCGCTCAACGGCCTGCTGATGAGCCTGGTTCAGAACCCCTCGGTGATGGTCAGTGTGACGCTCGACAGATCACAGGCAGCCGGTCCGACGGAGAAGGCGATTCTCGGCACCGACATTGCGCAGGACCAGGAGGGTTTCGCCAATGACTTCGCCGTCGGCGATTCGTCCACCGGCCAGATCAGCCATACCAAGGGCGGGGTCCTGGACGGCATTGTTGCTTTCGAAGGCTCGACGAACTGGTCATCGTCGGGTGAGGGCACGGGCATCAGCCTCACCGCCGCGAAGCAGTCCCCTGGATTCAAGGCGCAGAACAACACCCTCGCCGTGTATACCAATGCGTACGAGATCGCCAAGTTCGCGGCGCGGCTGGACTACGAGCACGCCGTGGCGGCTGCTCAGAAGCAGCCGGTCGTTCCTGCGTCGTCATCCTAGCTTCGTCCCTAGGGCCACGACCATTACCCAACGGGGTTTGCCCTTCTTGACGCCTGCCGCGCACGCCTGAATATGATGCTGGCCCTCGGGTCAGCCTGGCACCAGGAGACTCGGGCACGTGACCCTGCCGAGGAGCCAAGATATGACCGGACCGATGGCCGGCCCCTTGCTGCTGCCTGGCTTCGAATACCGGCGCACGGACGTCGCAGGCACCGCCGTCAACTGTGCCGTCCGGGGCTCGGGCCCGCCGTTGCTGCTGCTGCACGGCTATCCCGAGAACCATCTCATGTGGCGCCACGTGGCCCCCGTCCTCGCCCGGGACCCATACGGTCGTCCTGGCCGACCTGCGCGGCTACGGCGATTCCGGCAAGCCCGCCCCGGACGCAGCCGGGCTGGTCTACTCCAAGCGGTTCATGGCCCACGACCAGGTCGGGCTCATGCGCCAGCTGGGCTTCGGCCACTTCCAGCTGGCCGCCCATGACCGTGGGGCCCGCGTCGCGCACCGGCTGGTCCTGGACCATCCCGGCGTGGTCACCAGGCTGGCCGTCCTGGACATCGTGCCGACGCGGCACGTGCTGGGCCACGTGACGCGGGCCATGGCCACGGCGTATTACCACTGGTTCTTTCTCGCCACGCCGAACGGCATCGCCGAGCACCTGATCGGCGCGGACCCGGCCTTCTGGGTTCGGTCCCTGATCGGCCCGCTGCTGGGGGAGGGCGCGAGCATCGAGCCTGAGGTGATGAAGGACTACATCCGCTGCTTCCGTGATCCGCGGACGATAGCGGGCTCGTGCGCTGACTACCGCTCGGCGGCGGGCATCGATCTGGTTCACGACGAGGAGAGCTTCGCCGCCGAGCAGAAGATCGAATGCCCGGTCCTCGCGCTGTGGGGGACGCAGGCGTTCGTCGGCCGCGGCTACGAGCCGCTCAGCGTCTGGCAGCAGTACGCAGCCGACGTCCGCGGCCACGCGCTGCCCACCGGCCACTTCCTCCCCGAAGAGGCACCGGACCTGGTCAGCGCCGCCCTGCGCGATTTCCTCGCCTAGCGCACGGGCCGCTCGAACCGGCGAGCACACCCGCGCGTCACGACGGGCGGCGGTACAGCTCGGTCACCATGGCGACCCCTGCGTAGGACCATCTCACTGCGCGAGCACGCCGCCGCGGCCGGTCAGAGCCCGGCCACGGTCACCTGCGCCGGGTGCTCGACGGTGAACCTGTGCCGGATCGTGGCCGTCTGCCCGGCGTCCAGCGCCAGTTCCCAGGTGAGCTCGCCCAGGTCGGTCTGCTCGGCGGGATCCGGGCTGGTCTCGCGCAGCCGTACCTTGATGTCGCCGTCCGCGGACACCGGGATGTGATCATGGACGCTGACCCGGGTCCGGTCCGGGCGGTGATTTTCCACCGTGATCTCGTAGACCACGTCGATCGTGCGCGTCCCCCCGAGCACGGCCTTGGCCGTGTTCCGGCGGCGCAGCTCGCGTTCCACCCTGACCTGGTCATCCACTCCGAGCTGCAGCTCGAACTCCTCGCCCGCGGCGACGGTCTCCAGGGACGTCTCCCCGACGAACTGGGTGTCGTGGAAGACGCGCGCCGGTCCTGGCAGCAACAGCAGCGAGGAGGTATTGGTGACGGTCGCCCGCACGTAGGCCTCGGGGGCCAGAGCCGGAACCGCGAGGTGGTCGAGCGCGGCGTCAAGCGCGAACCGGTCGATCATGGTCTTGCGCGGGCCGCCGTCAGCGGGCACGGCCAGCGGCCGCTGGACGCGGTAGAGCAGGCCGGCCCCCGACTCGGCGGGTTCGGCGGCCAGCGGCGCGGCCTCCGGCAGTTCGGCGTCCGGACCGGCAGCACCGGCCCGTGCGAACATGGCGGCGGCCGGGCCCGGCGCGGCAGCCGCCCGGGCCAAGCCCATGGCCAGCGGCCGGGGGACCGGCTGGGCGCGCCCGATGTACCAGGGATCCAGCTCGGGCAGGGTCTGGTGCAGCCCGCGCCGCGTGGTGGACAAGGCCAGCTCGACCGCGGGCCAGTCCTCCCCGGTCTGCTGGGTCACCTCGGCCAGGTAGCTGACCGTGAGCCGCTCACCGTCCAGCGCCAGGTCATACAGCGGTCGCCAGGACGCGCCGGGCACATGGTAGGACAGCTCCACCTCCGCACGGGTAGCCGCGCTGGCCTCGAGGGTCGCGGACACCTCGGCCGCCGCTACGGCATGACCCGCTCGTTTTTCCGCCGTGGCGAGGCGCTGCTCGGCGGCTTCGAGTTCCCGCTGCGCGGCGCGCCTGCGCGCGCTGATCTCGCGGCGGCGGCCGAGCGCCGCCGCGGTGTCATCGGATAGCCGGCCGGCCATCCGGGCCAGCTGGCCGTCATCGGCCCGGCCGAAGCTCACCGCCCGTGCCAGCGCGGTGGCGGCCGCCTCAGACAGGTGGCCCAGGAAGTCCAGGCGCGCCTGTTCGGCGGTGTCCTCGTCGTCAAGGGCCTGGACGGCATCGCGGCATTTGTCCGCCTCCGAACGCAGCCGCGCGGTTTCCTCGCGCAGCGGATCGACGCGGTAGCGACGGTGTACCTCGACGTTCAGCAGGGCCAGATCCCGGCCGCGGGCCGCGACCCGGACCGACGCCGGATCCACGCTGGCCGGCAGGTCGTAGATCACGACGGTCTGCAGCCCAGGCTGCACGCTCACCGTGCCGCGGCGCTGCACGCGGGCGCCGTCCGTGAAGACGGTCACGGCCGCGATCGGTGCGTCCAGGCCAACCCCTTCCGCCATCCGCTTCTCCTAACGCTTCCCGGCGTGACCGCGGGGACCGGTGGCCAGGCCGCTAGCTGCTGCAGGCCGGGTCCAGCGGCACCGTAGTCGGCGACAGCACGTGCATGTAGGTATTCAGCGAGTGGGCGCAGCTGAGGCTCCACTTCGCTTTCCCCAGCGAGTTGATCGCGTACCCGGTGGTGACGGCCTGGTAGTTATCCGTGATATCGACCGGGAAGTACGGGACGATGTCGACCTGGTTGTAGATCCGCCAGGACACGGTGATGAGGCCTGCGTAGCGCGCGGCGAAGGCGGAGTCGCCCGTCTTCGGCGAGGCAAACGTCCAGGCCTGCGGCTTCAGCGCCGTGTTCGCGGTCAGGTCGGTGACCAGGAGCGTGGCCAGCGCGCCACCCAGGCTGTGACCGGTGACCACCATCGGCAGGTCAGCAGGATCAAGGTCGGTCAGAGCGCTGGTGGCGGCGTCGGCGACGTCGTGGGCGAGGTTTTCCGACGCCGCCGACGTGCTCTCCTGCTGGCCCGGGGTCATGGTGCCGATGGTGTTGTAGATGTCGTAAAAGCCCTCGGCGACCTTTCCGCCGCCGGTGACCTGGGTGAACGGCACCAGGTCCCAGTGGAAGTCATCCCACCATTCCATGTTCGTGGCCGTGCCGCGCAACGCGACCACCGCGGTCTGCGGATCGCCGCCCACCGCGACGAACCCGTAGAAGACCCGCGACTGCTGGGTGGCGAAGAAGTCGGTCATCTGAATCGTGCGCACGAGCGTGTAGCCGGCGGGCATCTTGGTGATCGTGGCCGGATTGACCTCGCTGGGATCGCTGGCGTACTGAGCCTCGGCGGCCTGGATGAAGGGCCCGTAGCTGACTGCTGTCGCCGTGTTCATGGTGCCGTTGGACATGCCGTGTCCTCATTCTGATCGAACCGGTTGATAGCAGAACGCGAGACGGGCCAGTACCGCGTGATTCGGTTCCGTACAGCGCTCCGCGAAACAGCATTCTCTCTTCGTGCGGTCCGGGGCAAGCACCACGATCCTCCCCGTGTCGGGCCAGCCCGGGCTCGAGGAGCGGCGGGTAACTCGCCCGGCGCCGGTCAGGTGCCGTCTGCGCGCCGTTTACACGGGTTACTCACCTGGTCTGCACGCCCGCGTACAGGATCCTTATCAACCGCACGTTCTGACGCGCCCGAGAAGGGGGGCACAGCGGGGCCGCGTGAGCGGCCCCGCTGATCGGACCCTCCGAGCCAGCTGGCCCGCACCGCCTCACCCCGCTGAATTGTCCTGGGTCCGCGTCGGCTGGGCGCCTGCCCACGCTGATCCGCCGTCACGGCCTGCGCACATTTTTGACCGAACGGGCCGTGGTGCTTCGCGCCATGAAACGATCGAGATCACGGGCGGCGTTCAAGCCAGATACCGGAGGATCGCGGAAGGCCATGGTGCAGCGGGCCGGCTCCGGCGCCGGGGTGCGCGGTCATATCGTGCTGGCCTCGGCTGATAGTGACGCCTTCACGTCGCTGCGACGACGGCCGACCTCCCGGCCCGAGCGGTACCGGATGGGCAGGCAACTCCGGCACCAGGTTCCGCGTAACTCGCTGGGTGACTGGTCCGCGCCGCCAGACCGGCCCGATCCGGTGCAGTTGATCACCGAGTCGCATCAGGGCCGGCTTGACTGGCTGATCCCGCTGCGAGTCGGGCGGATGACCGCCACGCCGTACGGGTTCCTCCGCGGCGCCGCGATCGTGATGGCGGAGGACGTGGCCCGGCTGCCGTCCACCGGCATCACCCCGGTGATCTGCGGGGACGCGCACCTGGGGAACTTCGGCTTCTACGCCTCGCCCGAGCAGGATCTTGTCATCGACCTGAACGACTTCGACGAGGCGCACCCCGGCGGGTGGGAGTGGGATCTCCGCCGGCTGGTTACGAGCATCTGGGTAGCGGGCCGCCAGAACGGCGCTGGCGAGCAGGACTGTGAATCGGCGGTCCTGCGGTGTGTCGCCGGGTACCGGGACGAGGTCGCCGACCTGGCCTCCAGACCGCTGCTGGCCCGGTCCTACCAGCGCCTGGACGTCGACCGCCTGCGCCACAGCACGACGGACAAGTCGTTGCGCGCCGAGATCAGGCGGGCGGCGGCCCGGGCGCGCCGGCGGACGAGTGACCGGGCGCTGCCCAGGTTCACCGGCGAGCGCGACGGGGAACGCCGCATCGTCGAGGACCCGCCGCTGATCACCCGGGTCAGCGCCGCCGCCGCCGACGCGCTCGCCCGGGGCCTGGATGATTACCTGGGCACCTTGGTCCCGCACTGGCGCCGGGTCCTGGGCGGCTACACGCTGGTCGACATCGCCCACAAGGTGGTCGGCGTCGGCAGCGTCGGGCTGCGCGCCTACGTCGCGTTGCTGGAGGGCAGCAGCCCCGATGACGTCGTGTTCTTGCAGCTGAAGCAGGCCCGGCGATCGGTTTTCGCGCGCCACGTGCACGGTGAGTCGGCCTGGCACGCCCACCAGGGCCAGCGGGTCGTGGAATACCAGCAGGCCCTGCAGACGGTCAGCGACCCGCTGCTGGGCTGGACCACGGTCAGCGGGCATCAGTACTACGTCCGCCAGTTCCGGAACATGAAGGGCAGCGTGGCCCTGGACTCCATCGACGGCGCGGCGCTGGCCGACTACGCCGCCGTCGTCGGGCACCTGCTGGCCAAGGGCCACGCCCGCACCAGCGGCGCCTCCATGATCGTCGGGTACGCCGGCTCCTCCGACCGCCTCGACGTCGCCCTGGCCCGGTTCGCCCGGCTGTACGCCGACCAGACCGAGGCCGACCACGCCGCCCTCGTCAGGGCCGCCGACCGCGGCATCGTGCCTACCGGCCGTGACCCATGAACCTGCGAGGCCTCCGCCTCCCGAATCCAGGTCCGGAACGCCCCGGCGAGATACGCTCGCAGGCAGCGGCGGCGCCGCCGCGCCGCGGCGGGAAGGGACAGCCATGAGCGTGTTCACGGTGGACCTGAAGAACCAGCCTGGCGAGCTGGCCCGCCTGTGCGAGGCGATGGCCGGCAGCGGCATCAACCTGGTCTTGTCCGCGGTAGCCCGCGAGGACGGCGGCACCGTGGCGTTCATCGCCGACGACGAGGCCGGGGCGGAGACGGTCCTGCAGGACGCCGACATCGGGTACGCGATGCGCCCGGCGCTGACCATCCGGATGGAGAACCAGCCGGGCACCGGCGCGGCCACCTTCCGCAAGCTCGCCGACGCCGGCGTCAACGCCGACCTGCTCTTGCCGGTCCGCGTCTCCGATGACCTGTTCTTCGCCGTGATCTGCGTCGACGACGAAGACAAGGCCCGGCTCGTGCTCGGCGAGCAGGTGGTCCCCGACCGCCCCGCCCGGTAGGGCCGCCGCGGCAGCCAAGCCGCCGCCCCCGCCGGGCCCCGCATCACCGCGGCGGTGTGGCCCGTCCCCGGCGGTCCATACCGAGATGTGCGCGGGCTCGACGGCCCGGGTCACCACCGCCAGCAGGTCGGCGTACCGCATCCAGGTCAATCGCGTCCCGGAGCCGGCCCGCGAACGCGGTTACCGTCTGGTCCGCTGCGCGCCAGGCCAGCCTACGAGGCCAGCGATACGGGATCGTTACGGCCCGCGGACCGGCTCGACCACACGGCCAGCGCCCCGGCTGCGCCGACCACCGCCGCGCCGCCGGCGGACACGGCGACCAGCCACCGGCCTATCCGCGGCAGCTCGCGCCACGACGACAGCGTGGCCACCACGTCCAGGGCATCGGACAGGGCGCCCGCGGCCATCCAGGCGCTGGCTGATCCGGGCTCGGCCGCTGGCTCCCGCAGCGCGGCCAGCGCGCCCAGCCCCAGGGCGAGGTCACGCCCGCCCAGCGCGCGCCCGAACACCCGGGCGGCCAGGTCATCCGCTGCCGCGCCCACCCACGGGCGGGCCGGCACCGCGGGCCAGGCCAAGGCGGTCAGGCCGATTGCTACGCGGCCCGCCGCCACGGCCCCCGCGCCGCGTCGCAGCAGCGTCGGGATGTCAGTCGAGATCACCCGCGCTCGTCCCTCCAGCACGCCAGGACGCGCCGGTCCCGGCCCGTCCGCACCGAACGATGCTAACGGGCCGGGGCGCCGGCCGTCTCGTGCACCCGGGACCGGCCTGGATGAGACGGCCACGGATGGGTCCGGTGCCGGGCGAGGTAGGGCGGGGTGCGCAGCGGCTTTTCCTTGTAGACGAAGGCCCGGCGCAGCTGGGCGTACGGTTCGTGCGGGCCGGAGAAGTTGCGCCTCATGATGGCGAGTTCCTCGGCGCGGTATGCGGCCAGCGGCCGCTGTCTCTCGGCCGCGACGAGCTGACGCGTCTTGGCGGCCACCCGCGCCGGGTAATCGGCGCTCCGGGCCAGCTCCTCGGCCTGGGCCGTCAGCTGCGCGCGGTAACCGGCGGGATCACCCGCGATGACCTGGTCGACCAGGCCGGATCGCAGCGCGGAGGCCGGGCTGACCGGCAGGCAGGCCTGGGTGAGCCGGGCCGCCTCGGCCGCGCCGACGCGGCGGGGCAGGGTGTAGGTCCAGTACTCAGAACCGTGCAGGCCCATCAGGCGGTAGTGCGGATTCAGGACCGCGCCGGCCCGGCACCAGACCTGGTCCGCGGCCAGCGCGAGCATGAGGCCGCCGGCCGCGGCGTTGCCCGCGAGCGCCGCCACCGTGAGCCGGTCGGTGGTGGTGAGGATCGCGTGCACCAGGTCATCGATGGCGTTGATGTTCCGCCAGGACTCTTCGGCCGGATCATCGGCGGCCTGGATCACGTTCAGGTGGATGCCGTTGGCGAAGAAGTCCCTGGGCCCGCCGAGCACGATCACCCGCACCGGGCGGGCCTGGGCATGCCGGTAGGCGGCGAGCAGGCGGCGGCACTGACCGGTGCTCATGGCCCCGCCGGGGAAGGAGAATTCCAGGTAGCCGACGGCGCCGGACTCGCGGTAGCTGATCTGCCGGTAGGTGCGCCGCTCCGGTCTGGTGGTCAACGGCACCGGCGCCTCCGGCACGCCGGCCAGCAGCCCGCGCAGCGCCAGCGTGGCGGGCAGCTTGAACGTTTTCGGCCCGCCGGGCTCCGGGCGCCGCCGCAGCTGCGGGATCCAGACCGCTCCGTCCGCGGTCGCCCGGCAGATCGCGCCGTCTCGCCAGGCCAGGATCGTCCCGGGCACACCGCGCAGCTCGTCTTCCGGGTGCCCTCCGACCAGGTAGTACTCGGTGTCGCCGATCACGTCGAGAACGCCGGGGGCCGAGTCGGCCGCCCGCAGCTTGGCCAGCGCCGACCAGGTGGACTCGGCCGCCCAGTCGATCTTGCGGTCAGGTTGCCGGCACGGCGGGCGGCATCGACCCCACACGCCGGGACGGCTGTAGGCCAGGGGCTCGGGCTGGTAGCTGCCCGCCGCGAACCGGGCCACCGCCAGCAGCACCGCCTTTACCGCGGCGTCTGCGACTTCTGTGCGGTACACCGAGCTCTTGCCGCACCCGGGCATCGTGAACTCCGCGCTGGCCCAGATGTCCCCGGCGTCCATCTCCGCGTTCGCCTGCAGCACGGTCACCCCCCAGCGCTCGGCGCCGTCCATGATCGCCCAGTCCAGTGAGGACGGG
>Ga0187780_10002435_pt1 | contig 13984 bp, 15 predicted proteins | sample 1015_Q2_SP10_20__FD_132429 | JGI IMG/M metagenome (GOLD analysis project Ga0187780, IMG submission 132429) | Tropical peat soil microbial communities from peatlands in Department of Meta, Colombia - 1015_Q2_SP10_20_MG | ecosystem: Environmental > Terrestrial > Soil > Wetlands > Peat | place... | reverse complement strand
TGCGAGATCCCATCGCAATCCTGGGAATCCTTGAGGGTTGAGTGGGAGTCTGTCCTGAAACGTGAAGATTACAAATGCTATCGCCCTCTGGCAGACGTTGAGGAGCCTTAACGATAGGACGTATTCTTTCCAATCCATCTTATGGGTTGGATTCACTCCTCCGAGCCTGTAGGCAAAGCTCTCAATCGGGTATAGTATCTTGTCGACCTTGCTTGGGGCGCAAGCAAACACCCGTGCTACGTATGGCGCCAGCAGTCGACTCAGCATGATCACAAATGCAAAAATCAACGCTATGGCTAAGGTTTGAATTAGATCGATCAATTTGGTATCGTTTCTCCGCAGAATGCATGTGTGGGCTCCATTCTAACTGAATTAGCCGTCATCGGTTAGCAGTGGCTGTTATTGCGCCCCTGCTCTTGCTCCGTTTCCTGTTCTTGGCCCCTTGTGAACGTGTAGCGCGAGAGACGTTACCGTACTTCTAACGCCTTTAATTTTCAAAATTTTGTTCTTAAGGAGGTCCCGGAATTCTTCAATATCTGCCGCTGACACAAGCGTGACGATATCGAATTCGCCGGATACTTCGTAAAGTTCTTCGACGTTAGGAATTTGAGTCAGCGCTTGAACAACGTCGTCCAAGGCTGCAGATTCTACAAAAATGTCTACGAATGCCAGCAGTCCTGTCAACTTCAATCATCAATCCTGTCTCCGCTTGGTTAAGCTCGAGATTTTGAGCCCTACATGGATCAGCGCCAATTAAATATTTCGTGAAATAACGTGCGCCATAGGGAGTCTTCCACCAATTGACGATTACAGGGATCGATCGTTATTATCGTTGGGAGAACTAAGTTCTCCTAGAACACTTTTACTCGACCATTTTTATTAGCATCTACTTTTACCCGTATTGAAAGCGATTCAAATGAATATTTCAGGTACCGGCAAAAACATGGCTACTTCGATGTTACCTGATAGCCTACTCTTGCCACTTCGAATCTTCATGGGTGTGACCTTCCTCTATGCAGGATTGCAACACCTGACCGACCCGTCTTATTTCGATCCCTCGAAACCTGGGTATATCGGGAATTTGGTTACGGGCTATGCGGTTGGTTCGCCAATTCACAACTTCCTGTTGAATATTGTCGTGCCAAATGCAGTGGCATTTGGTTACGTGGTTGGAGTTGGGGAGAGTCTGATTGGAGTTGCGGTTCTGCTAGGTTTCCTCTTCAGGATAGCAGCCATTGCTGGCCTACTCCTAAACTTCACGTTCTTCCTTTCTGCGACATGGAACGCCTTCCCGTTCTATTTCGGTTCGGATATTGTCTTCGTGATCTGTTGGCTGACACTAGTGATCGCCGGACCACAGCCGGGACTAAGCATCGATGGGAAGCTATCGAAACGTATTCCTGCTCTAGGATGGTTGATCAACAGAAATGAGGTTCAGACTTCGAATGGGATCGCAACCATCAGGCCGACAGTGCCAACTCCACAGAGGGACGAAATCTCTCTGCCTAACGGTGTGAAGTTGTATCCCAAACAAGTCGCCGAAGTGAATAGGGCTTTTGATAGAATTGGCGAACAATTCGTAGCTCATGAAGAAACGAGAACAATACTTGAATTTGTGAGGGCGTTCGTGATTAGCTTGGGCGTTAACCGTGATGACGCCGTTAAGCTTCTGAGTGGACTGCAGAATCTTCTGAAACGAGACGCTTGGAAGGAGCAGATTCAGTAAGGTGAGTTTATGGCGAGCGAAGAAACGAACGAAGAATTCGCAAAGCACCTTTCGCAAGAATATGATCTGAAAGTTCCTGAGGACGTGGTCGCTTCCATCTATACTTCGAAACCTAAAATTACACCCTTGTTCGCGCGCGCTTCATTCCGATCCGGAGGAACGGTCAGAAGTAGTGAACGCGTGCGCCGGCGGCAGCGCAGAAATTTCCTTCGCAACATCATGGGTTTAGCCGCGATCTCTGTACCTGTCCTGGTTTGGTTGAAAACTGCGTATCTCAGCCCTCAAGTTCAGACTCCATCATACGTAACTAATACCGCCAGCTTACCGAGCACTGCCCCATCGGGCGGAAGATTACTAGTCAACGCCGCGAGTGTACCGCCTGGGCAGTCCATGACTTTTAGTGATCCAACGCAGGGACAATTCGTACTGATTCACTTGGCGAACGGGCAATTTGTGGCGTACAGCACGTTTTGCACTCACGCTGGCTGCCAGGTGCAGTTCGATCCTTCTAGTATGGATCTGTTGTGTCCATGTCACGGCGCAGTATACGATCCCAGTAATGGCGCACAAGTCTTGGCTGGACCGGCTCCTTATCCGCTCCGAAGTATCCCAGTTCAATACGACCAGTCATCGGGTAACGTTTACTTGACCGCTTAGCTACTGTCGCTAATTGGCAGTAGTCAGGATTGGCTTAGTCGTTTTCTGAACCATTTTGTCTACGGTCGTCTTACGAAGGGAGTAGACTAAGTTAACTTCGACTTCGGTATCTTGGAATCGTAGAGTGAATTCGTCGGTCTTGGACAATCCGATCAGATCTGCGATATCGTTGGGAATCCGAAGGTAGACCGATTTGTTGAGCCTTACAGGTTTGATTACCAGTGTCACTATTTCATCTCCTAAGTCTCTGTTAGACTTATGTTGAGGGAAAGTTCTGTAGAACTTAAGCTTACGTGACGTAAATCACATTTTGATGATTGTTTTAGTGGTCTTGAGCTTTGAAATTTAATAATGGAATGTACATTCGGTTTCGATCTATTGAGACCAAAAGTTCCGGCCGAAAGCTCATCTTGCACTCAGAGATTGATGATGTTGTCGGTCGTAGTTGTCTCACTTATCATTCGGATTGACGAATCATCCTTTTCTATAGCAGTTTTCATTTATGCGGCCGGTTACCCGGTTGTTGGTAAAAGCAGGCGTAGAAGTCTGCTACCGTAGAACTCAGTTCTCATAACATAAAATAGCCTGGTGAGCTGCATCAAAGTCGACCAGATTGACCCCAACCGCTACAGAGCAAGAATCACATTCGACGAGCCCGTTGGCCGTCTCAATTATGTACGTGCAGGAAACCGCCGCATTAATTTCAAAAATCAGGAGAATGTTGATGATCGCAGTCGCCGCTTCCATTTTGTTACTGGTGACTCCAGTATTGGTGATTATGGGGGTGACCGAGGCATTCGAAGAATTACTCCTTTTTGAAGGTGAACTAGTCTTTGGCCTACTCATTTTGGCATTGCTTGTTCCTTTGGTTATTTATTTCGCATTACGCTCGACTCTGGCGATAGATAAATGGCGCTCACGATTGGATTCCGCATCATTCGCATTGCGTTTCGAGTCGCAGGAGCCGAGAGGGGAGTCGGCTGCAGTAAGATTGGCTAACCAGACTCTCAACGCACTCGGGTCAGAAGAGAATGGCGCAATTTATGCAAACAATCATTTGGGAGAGCAGACTTACGATGTGGTTGTGCCGGACGACGTGACCGAAGCTCTTGGAGATTACCGTGGTGCGGTTGTAGTGAAACGTTTCGAGAACACGCCTCTATCTACAACTCAGTTGAAGGGTCTTGTGGGAGATGTAAAGTCCTCGGGAAAGAAGATCTGTAGATTATTGGTCGTTTCGAATAGAGAGTTTTCAAATGAAATTGAAGAGTTGCACCGCACGATTTCGAAAGTTGCTGCTTTCCCCGTTGATTTGGTCCAAGAAACGGCTGCGGGTTTCTCGATTGTTGCTTTAGGTAATTAGGACTTCGCGGCGTTGTCGCCGAAGGTTCTAAGGGTCCTCACCCATGCTAGAAACTGTTTGACCCACTTATCATACTCTAATTTTCCATCCTTTGTAATTACGTAAGCCACCGTATCGTCCTTCGGTTCCTCCGAAATCCATTTTCGCTGGACTAGTAGATCCAAAATTGTTGATACTCGGTCTTGGCGTTGACTTGGGAGTCCCGGGACGCGGTTCATCAAATGGTATTTCGTGACCGGCCCAATCGCCTCCTGTCGTACGAGATATTCCAAAATCGCGAGGATGGTGAACTCGAAACTCTGCCGGTCACCGCCTCCCATCTACATCACTATGTCAAGGCTCTGCCGCACTCATACCATACCCCTTGCTTATTATTTCATCCAAACTACGTGCAGATTTAGATGCTCCTGTAGACGCGCTGTTTTTCGAGCAATGAGCACAGCCTGGAGGATCCCTTCGGGGCCGACGAAAATGCGAAAGAGCGCCACATTTTCTCGACGTTTGCGCAACTCTTCGAGACAAATTAGCACCATGCTGCTAATTCACATGCTTAGTGATTTACATGGTTGTGATGAATTTCGAGCTTGAAAAGATAGATTTTCGTGTCGTGCCTGAGGGTGACGGATCGCATTATGGCGATTTACGACTGCTGCTTTATATGCGCCTCTGCGAACTACACGACTACGGTGAAACATTACTGTGCTGTCAAAGGAACGAATGAGATTGGCAAGATACACGCCCCTAGTTCTGGCGGTTGTATACTTAGCTTCAGGAGACTATGTCTCTCTGATACGACACCTTCACCTCTTAGTCTAAGCACACACGATTCCGGAAAGCCGCCGCTCTAGTTGTACCTACTTATTTTCGGGTTAATTAAATTGGTCTGAAGCTAACGCTTTGAGCGGCTTGGGTTTGAAGCGGTTGCTGGTGGACTGCGCCTGTTTATTCGATGAAGTCTTCAGCTTTCTGCGGTTCTGGTGGGAGTCCTTTGCGTTTTCGAATGTCCGTTATTACTTGGCCAACTAGGGATTGTGGAACGGGTGCCCAGTGTGCGAACTCTAGTCCCCAGAAGGCTCGGCCTTGGGATGCGCCTCGCATTACTTCAGAGAGGTCAAATGTTTCAGCGGTCGGGAGCTCACCTACTACGTATACTAAGTGTCCACGTTGGTCTACTGATACTATTTTTCCGCGTTTTTGTGAAATGACACTGGTTGCGGCGCCGAGGAGTTCAGGTGGTACTTTTACCGTGATCCTTTGAACCGGCTCTAGAAGTACTGGGTTGGCACTGAGGAATGCGACGAAGAATGCTCTTCTAGCCATTGGCATGATTTGTGCTGGTCCTCGGTGGACAGGATCATCGTGTAATGATACGTCGGTGAGTTTGAGTCTGACTCCGCGGATTTGTTCATACGCGAGCGGCCCTTCTTTGATGCCCCATCGATAGCCGGCGATTACCATCTCTTTCACTTCTTGGAGGTATTGCGCGCCTTTAGTTACTTCGATGAGCATGTTGCTGCCTTCGTCAATGCTCCAGACACCTTTTGCCTCATCTGGTGACCAGCCTTGTTCGCGGAGGATCTTCGCCATCTCATGTTTGTCCTGGTATTCACCTATCTTTCCTTCTTTGATCAGGTTGATGATTCCGTCCGGTAGTGGCTCGATGGATAGGTAGAGCTTGTTGTGTTTGTTCGGTGATTTACCTTCGATTGGCCCTGCAGTGCTCCTTACGCTTTCTCGATAGATTACAATTGGGTTTGATGTGGCAATCTCGAGACCTGTTTTGGTTATGAGTGTTGTAGCAATTTCAAGGTGGAGTGTTCCCATACCAGCGATTAGGTATTCGCCGGTTTCTTCATTGATTTTTGTAACTAGGTTCGGATCTTCAAGGCTCAGCCGTCGTAGTATCTCTACGAGCTTGGGTAGGTCGCGGCTGAATTTTGGTTCGACGGCCATGGTTACGACTGGCTCAGTTACGTAGTGTACGGATTCGAAGGGTGCGATGTCCTTAACGGCGGAGAGTGTCTCTCCCGCTTTAGCGCCGTCGAGTCCTAATAACGCGGGGATGTTCCCGGCACTGATGGTTCCAACGATTTCTCGGTACGGTCCCATGTAGAGACATACTTGTTGTACGCGTTGGTCAACGCGGGCGCCGACGAGGTGGAAAGTTGAGCCCTCGGTTATGGTTCCTGAAAATAATCTGCCGCTGGCTACGACCCCTGCCTGTGGGTCAACAACGATGTTTGTGATCGCCATTACGACAGGTCCGTTGTCGTCACAGTTCAGCATGGCCTGTCCGACTTCACTGTTTATGTCTCCCTTCCAAACTCTGGGGACACGATATTTCTGAGCGACGTGAGGTGGAGGCATTGCTTCAACAGCCATATTCAGAACCGCTTCATGTAACGGTGCTCGTTCGCGTAGTTCTGCGATGATGTCCTTTGTGTAAGCGTCGACTACATCTTGGAATTTGACGCCCTTCTCTTTCGCAATTTCTGCGTTGAACCCCCATCGATCCTTGGCAGATCCCATAGCTACGGTATTGCTTGCAAAACTTACTCTCCATTTTTCGCGATATTCTGGCTCCGCATAAAGTTCGATTAGACGATTGAACTCCGTTATGATGCGGCTGATTCTCTCCTGTATTTGCTCAGAGGAGAGACGAAGTTCTTTGATGAGTCGATCGATCTTGTTAATGTAAAGCACCGGTCTAACGCGTTCTTCAAGCGCTTGGCGAGTCACGGTTTCGGTTTGGACCATGATCTCTTCTACTGAGTCGACTACGACGACTGCTCCATCGATGGCGCGCAGTGAACGGGTTACTCTACCCGAGAAGTCAACGTGGCCGGGGGTATCAATTAGATTGATGACGTATGGAGTCCCGTTTCTTTCGTGTAGCAAGCTCACGTTCGCGGCTTTGATGGTCATTTGCCGCTTCTGTTCTTCCTCCATGAAGTCTAGTGCTAACGCTGTGCCTGCCATACCGGGCGAAAGAAGACCTGTAGCGGCAAGGAGGGAATCGCTCATCGTCGTTTTGCCATGGTCGACGTGGGCGATTATTCCCATATTTTCCGGACAGAGGTTTTGGCCTACGTCTTACGGATCTGTTCCTTGTTCGCTATGATCTTTTGAATTTCTGTCGTAGATTTGTAACGTGGCATCTGTTCTCAACTTACTCTGAAATTTCGAGATGGCAACAGGGCTTGATGTCTTTTATGCATTATGCTATCTGCTACGGATACGGCTTGGGATTGACCTCCAGATCCGTTCGTGTCTTGAGCGAGCTTGATTATTCTAGGGCCAACAAAGTGAAGAACGCGGTATTGTTGATTGCGGCTGTGATAGGACTGGAGGGATACCTGATAAAATCGTCAGCATGGTCCCTACAGCAAATTTAACGTCTACTGACATAGTTATATTACCTGAGGAGCGGACCAGTCAAATTGAGGATCGACGAGAAGCCTCCGTTACTAAATTATCTGGAACAAAAAGGGATCGAAATCGACGACCTCATTGACACGGCCTTGATTCTTTACGTTCCGCACCCAGGAGTCGAAGACCGTGAAAAGGCGGTTCGAATTATTCGTGAGGAATTCTACGACGCATTGTCAGATGTCAACATATCTTGTCTTGTTGTTGCTTGTTACCGCGTCGAGGAGGACGCGAAGAAGGGACTTGTACCAGGGCTCTCGCGCGAACGTTTCCTAGGTCGACCAGGCTTAGTGACCGACGAGCTCCTGGGGATGACAATCGCCAATTACATTGCAGGGGCTCGAGGAATTTTCGAGTTTGTAAGATTTGATCAAGCTAAACCAGGTATACTCGCGAAATTGGGTCCGATTACCAATGATGCGATTGGCGGGTTGGTCGCTGGTTGTTCTTCGAATATGTACACGCGGGCAACGCGAGAAAGTTCAGGATGATTCAGATTGAGTTTTGTTGCGGGATTGAAGAACTGCATCGCATTTCTGAGCGTCATACCCGTCGGGATGGATGATGACGGTCTCATTCAAGCCGCGCGGTATATGGCAATCTTTCCAGCAGTCGGAGCCGGTCTCGGTCTGATCGAAGGCATTGCGATTTGGGCTCTCTGGACAGTGCTACCACCGTTAATCGTTGGGATGATCGGTGTAGGATTAGTAATCCTACTGACGGGAGCGCACCATACCGACGGCCTACTTGATTTCGGTGATGGTATCATGTGTCATGGAACTCGGAAGGAAAAGATTCGGGTGATGCTTGACCCACGAACTGGAACTGGCGGATTTTGCTTGGGTTTGATAGTGCTTGTCACCACAGGATTCGGGATCGCGTCTCTTAATCATGGTCTCATAGTGCAGAGCATGATAGCCGCTGAAGCGTCCGCAAAATTTTCGATGGTTGTCGAAGCTTGGGCCGGTAAATCGGCCAGAAAAGGATTGAACACTCCCTTTATCCAGGAAATGCACGGCCGTATGCTACGATTCATCGCATCCTTTGCGATTCTGGGCGCAGTTCTGGTTCTAACTGTTAGGTCGATTAGTCCATTAATTGTTATCGGGGACTTGATCGTGTCTGCTTCTATGCTCTGGATTTCATCACGTCATTTTGGCGGCGTCACCGGGGACGTTATGGGTGCAACAAACGACCTGGCTCGTTTAGTCGCGTTGCTGCTGATCGTGGGCTCCTCATGGGCGTAGCAGCACTCATAATGGCCGGCGGCAAAGCGACCCGAATGAAAATGCGGTTCGAGAAACCACTCCTGAAGATTGGGCCAAGAACTATGCTTGAGTGTGTAATCGACGCATTACAAAACGCCCACCATGTCAGCAGGATCATCGTTGTGGTGAGCCCTCGAACCCCGATGACGGCTCGTAAAGCGATTCGACTAGGCGTAGATGTGATGGTAACTCCGGGAAATGGATTCGTAGAAGACATGCAGTACGCAGCCAAGGAGAGTAATGCACGTGAGGTGTTAGTAGTATGCTCCGATCTGCCATTTCTCACCTCCTCACTCGTGGATTCCGTTATAGAAGAATTTAGAAGAAACCGCAAACCGTCGTTGGCAGTAGTAGTGGCTGCCGAAACTGCAACAAAACTCGGAATAACCTCGACCCAAGCGATCGATGTGGAAAGGAAATTAATCCCAGTTGGACTGAATATGATCAACGCGGAACATATTCGGGAACCGGAACTTGATCAGTCGTTGTTCCTCGTTGATTCAGAGGCATTAGCTCTCAACGTGAACACGCCGAGAGAATTGCGGCTAGCTCGAGACAGAGCGAGGCTTTCTTCACATGAGCAACAGACGAATCGTGACTGAAGCTGTCCCAGAATCGTACCGGCTAGCAAGGATCGCCGTTTTTTGCGCGCTGTCCGTGATCGGTTCATTTATTCGCCTTCCAGGACCAATGCCGACAGTCGCATTCGACTCCGCTCCCGGTTTTTTCGCGGCACTATATTTCGGACCGATCGACGGAGCAGCGGTAACTGGTATTGGACACATAGCGACCGCAGTTATCAACGGTTTTCCACTCAGCGTACTCCATTTTCCAATCGCGTTGGGGCTGGCCTTAGCGGGAGCTGTCATTGGTTGGATCAATCGGTTGGATTCTCGGTTTGGCTACGTTGAGGGAATCGTTGCAGGTATTATGATCAATACGGCATTGATTATTTTGGTTATCCCAACTATAGGATTGGCTGCAGCGATCAGTTTTCTTCCCTTCCTGTTCTTCGCTGCGTGCATCAACGGTATAGTTGCTGTGGCAGTTTACTTGACGTTGAGAGGGAGAGTCAGAATCTGAGTCTGAGAAGCATCCAAACTCGTCGAGATGTTCTCATAGTCCCATTAGTTGGGGATAATTTGCTGACTGTCACCTGCGATAGTAGTGGAGGAGTCGGTCCCAAACCGTACGATAGAATTCATGTTGACGGACGTACGCTAGGCAAGTTCACCGCACGCGTTGCACTCATGGAGACGTTGGCGATCGGAGCACACGCAAAATGCATGTCCGTCACGCTCCCGCTCGAAAGAGGAAAGTTTGGGTTAGATATTCTCAGTGGTATTCGCGCAGAAGTATCGTTACTAGCTTATGATGTTCCGATTATTGACAGCACGGAGAATAATTTCAAAGTAAGACAATCGGGCGCTGGCGTAACCGTGATAGGGATCGTAAATCGTGCTTCAATTCGGTTAGGATATTCGAGGCGTGACGATGTGGTTCTCTCAATAGGATTACCTTCAGTTGGAAGAGAAGTTCTGTTAGCGGAGAAGAGAGGGCATGTCGCTGACCTGAACGACGTCTTGGAGCTCGCCAGGTTACCATACGTGCATGATGTCATCCCTGTAGGATCTCGGGGTATTCATCACGAAACAGCAATACTCGCCAAGGATTCGCATCTACGCTTTGTTGGAAGTCAGAAGTCCACAATTAAATTGGAAAAATCTGCAGGGCCGGCTACGGTCGTCTTATGTTCTGTTGCCGCGGAAAATGTTCCAGCTGTAACGAGAGTCATCGAAAAGCCCGTCAATGTGATTGGCGTGCTGCGCTGATCAATGGAGGTAAACTCTTGGGTTTCAATCTTGCACCGATAATCGTGAAACGTAGGCTCACCTTTGAGGAGCTTCGAGGCCGGACCCTTGCAGTTGACGCTAATAACCTGCTTTACCAATTTCTTTCGTTGATTCGGTCGAAAGATGGCAGTCCGCTCACTGATTCTCAAGGCCGAATAACTTCACACATAATCGGGCTAGTGATGAGAAGTACTCGGCTGATGGCTGAATATGGAATACGCTCCGTCTTTGTATTTGACGGCAAACCCTCAGATCTGAAACATGCAACTCTCGCTGAAAGACACCGGTCGCGGGAGAAGGCTCGCGAAGAATGGAAGCAGGCAGTTGGACGTGGGGACTATCGTACCGCATGGTCAAGAGCTGGAAGAATGAACAGCCTCACACAAGATATGCAGAATGATGCGAAGAGAGTGCTTGAACTTCTTGGTATCCCAATCGTACAAGCAACCCAAGAAGGCGAAGCCCAAGCAGCATACATTGCCGCCAACGGGGACGTTTGGGCTGCCAATAGCCGTGACTACGATTCTGTACTCTTCGGTTCACCAAGACTCGTTCGCTATTTGACAATCTCCGGGCAAGAATACTTGCCGAGCAAAGGGATCTCCAGACCATTAACACCTGAGCTAATTGAACTCGAGAGACTTCTGGATTCTCTAGGCCTAACGAGAGAGCAACTCGTTGACCTAGCCATACTCGTAGGAACCGATTTCAATGCAGGAATTCAAGGAGTCGGACCAAAAAAAGCTTTGAAATTGCTTCGGACCCACGGTGACTTGGATAATCTCCCGCAAGGCCTCAAGGAGAATCTTCCAGTGAATCTTGACGAAGTGCGCGAGGCATTTCTTAACCCCTCCGTAAATCACGATTATGATTTGCAGTTTAAGCGACTTGACGAGCAGGGTTTGATACAATTTTTATGTAATGAACGCGGATTTGATCACGAGCGAATCTCTCTAGTAATTAATCGCATGAAACGATTCCACACCTCGAAGCATTCCGGCCTAAGTCCGTGGCTGTGAGTGAGAAATGATGACTCGATTTTCTGAGTTCGCGAACATGTGCAGAATTTTGGAAGCAACGAGAAAGAGGACTGCAAAAGTCGAGGTTCTCTCCAGATTTCTAACCTCTCTTTCGCCAGAAGAAATCGTTCCAACCGTCTCCTTCATCACTGGGCATCCGCTTCCTGAATCCGATGATCGAGTACTTGACGTCGGCGCTCGAACGTTGTGGAAGATCGATAAGTCATCCGGCCAATCGACTCTCGGTTCCAATCCTATAACTATCTTAGATGTCTATCGTCTGTTCGAGAAGATTGCGAACACCTCCGGAACTGGCTCGAGAACGAGAAAGGAACAAATAATAAGTTCCTTGCTTAATCGAATGCCCAAATCTGATTTCGAATACCTTTATCGAATCATTTTCGGCGAGATGAGAATCGGAGCCGTGGAAGGCCTCGTTCTTGAGTCAGTCTCGAAAATCTCTTCAATCAATTTGGAAGAAGTTAGACGAGCCTACCTTCTGCTAGGCGACCCCTCGCTCGTCGCCAAACTCGCGCTCACGGAAGGACGTGAAGGAGTGCGTCAAGTCGGCGTACAACTCTTTCTTCCTATCCGACCAATGCTAGCTGAGATGGCGAATACTGTAGAAGAGGTGCTAAGGGAACACCGGGGGATTTCAGCCTTCGAGTATAAATACGATGGAGCGAGAATTCAGATCCATCGCAAGGATCAGATCATTAGAATTTTCAGTCGAAGATTAACCGACGTAACGCGTAGTCTCCCTGACATCCTGGATCAGGTTAAGACTAAAGTGAATTGCGTTGAATTCTTAATCGAAGGTGAAGTTGTCGCTCTAGGGAAAAATCAAAAACCGCTACCATTTCAAGATCTGATGCGCAGGTTCAGAAGAATCCACAATGTGGAGCTCATGTCTAAGGAAATCCCATTGCAATTATTTCTGTTCGACCTGATCTATCGTGACGGACGCTTGCTAATTGATGCACCCTACGAAGAGCGCTGGTCTCTGTTGCAAGAGATAGCCCCAAAAGAGCTTTTGACAACGCGAGTTATAACGACAGAACCGGATGTCGCTAAGTCGCTGATGGAAGCCTCAATCGAAGCTGGGCATGAAGGTCTTATGGCGAAAGATCTTAAGAGCACTTATACGCCTGGCGTTCGAGGCAAAAAATGGTACAAGCTTAAGCCAGCTGAATCACTCGATTTGGTGATAGTGGCTGCAGACTGGGGTTCCGGAAGAAGACGAAGTTGGCTGAGCAATTACCATCTAGCTGCCAGGGATTTGGACACAGGTGAATTCTTGTTGGTCGGTAAGACCTTCAAGGGCCTTACAGACGAGGAATTCGCGGAAATTACAAAGAGACTTCTCGAACTTAAAATTCGCCAAACTGATTATACTGTGTTTGTGCGGCCAGAAATGGTAGTCGAGGTCGTGTTCAATGAAATCCAGAAAAGCCCGCACTATAAATCAAAGTTCGCTTTACGATTTGCTAGAATAATCCGGCTGCGAAATGATAAACGAGCCGAAGATACAGATTCAATCCAGCGACTTCAAAGTCTTTACAAAGACCAATTCAAGTTCAAAGCGATGGGCGACTTCTAGAGGTTGTTCGATGAAAGTTGTATCGCTCTTCAGCGGGGGGAAGGACAGCGCGTTCGCTTTGTGGTGCGCTCAGATGCAAGGATGGGAAATTCAGGCGTTGATTACCGTGATTCCAAAATCACCTGAATCATGGATGTTCCATTATCCAGCAGTTGAATGGACAAATCTGCAGTCCGACACAATGGGAATCCCGCACGTCAGAGTCAATTCTGAAGGTAAGAAAGAGTGCGAGCTTGAAGACCTCAAGACAAGCTTAGAAGAGTTAATGGGGAATACTGAAGTCGATGGGCTGATTTCCGGAGCGCTATGTAGCGAATACCAGAAAAGTCGGCTCGACTATCTCTGCGAAGATTTAGGACTGAAGAGTTTCGCGCCCCTCTGGCTAAAGAATCAAGAACAACTCGTAAGAGAAGAGCTTGACGCAGGATTTGAAATCATCATAACTGCCTGCAACGCAATGGGCCTCGACGCGAAATGGCTCGGCAAGAAACTCGATACGTCAGACTTACAACGACTGATCCAGTTAAAGGACAAGTATGGACTGAATGTTGCCTTCGAGGGAGGTGAGGCTGAAACATTCGTTCTCTGGGCGCCAATGTTCAAGCGTAGGTTGAAAATAATTACCGCCACTCGAAATTGGCGAGGGGATTCCGGTTCTCTTAACATCGCCGAAATGGCTTTCGAGTAGCCTAAATCATTTGCGAAACAGTTGACTGATCTGTTGCTGGCTCGCGGCAATCACAGTGCGTAAATCGAGTGTTTTCATTTCTCTGTTTTGCATGAGTATCTTTCCATCGACAATCGTAGAATCAACATTTCCACTTGAAGCTGAATATACAAGATCAGAGACCACGGTGTTGGCGCCATGTATAGGACGCATGTTCGGCGTTTCGCAATCAACCAAAACAATATCAGCGCGCTTACCTGTCTCCAAGCTACCTAACTCATCATTTACTCTAAGCGCTCTTGCACCTTCGATAGTCGCCAAATCAAGCACCTTCTGCGCATTCAGTATCGTCGGATCCCATCGGTATGCCTTGTGAATTAACGCACACATCTTCATCGTATC
>Ga0187780_10002431_pt1 | contig 13999 bp, 22 predicted proteins | sample 1015_Q2_SP10_20__FD_132429 | JGI IMG/M metagenome (GOLD analysis project Ga0187780, IMG submission 132429) | Tropical peat soil microbial communities from peatlands in Department of Meta, Colombia - 1015_Q2_SP10_20_MG | ecosystem: Environmental > Terrestrial > Soil > Wetlands > Peat | place... | reverse complement strand
ATAAGGGATAATTTTCGGTATACGTCGGTTGTTATGAAGCGTTTGTCGCGTAGTCCTCGTAGTTTGCGTCGTATTGAACGGATTCTGATAACCCATTCTGGTTTACTCGGTTTTGTTCCGCCTTTCCTGTGGCCAGGCCCTTTGTGTCGTCCAGCCAGTAGTTCCTGTCTACGTGTTCTTTTCCGGCCTCTACTAATTCCCGTCTTTGGGAGTTTAGCTATGCTCCCCTCATGTATGAGTTTCCGGATTTCAACTCGGGTAATTGCTGACGCGACTCGGTCCGTGTCATCAGGATCGACCCAGACTCTGGTTGTTCCAACTTTGAGTAGTTCGGCTGCTAGTCTCTTTTGGCTAACTAAGCTCATTTGGTTCCCTTCTTCTCTTTCTTGGCTTTGGGTTTCAACTCGTCCCTTCCTGGTTCAGTCTTCGCTGTTTCCGTCTCTTTTTCCGCCTCTTCAATGGGTTCTGGTACGGTGGCGGCCTCTTTCTTCGGGCCTGGGTTGAGAATACGGATGCCTCGTCGTTCAGCTTCGTCGAGTATCAGAAGACGCTTGTTCTCTCCTACTGTGTGGCCAATTCTAGCTACGGAGACCTTCGGGTCGATCTGTTCCAAGTCCTGCGGTCGATGAACTATGACTTCTCTCATCCCTGATGGATGAAGGCCCCTTATCGATGCTGGTCGTGCATATCCGATTTTAACTAAGGGTGGCCATCCTTCTTTACTACGTCTTACACGACTTGACTTACCGCGCGCGATTCTCCAGGATGGTTTCACTCGCTTGTACCGCCAGCTTTCTTGTCGAGCGAATTTCGGTCGCGTGTAAGTTTTCATTTACATGCCCTCCGATTTCTCGAAGATATATACACCGTCGAGGAATACGCGTTGATCCTTATCGCCAATCTTTGTTCCCGTCTGTATATTCGCGGCAGTCTGGCTTACATCTCCAAGGTTAGTACCTTGGACATGTACTTCGTCTCCAACGACTTTGACTTTTGCTGAACCGACAATTCTAATTACTCTTGGAGTCTTCTCTCCAGTGAAGTTCTCTATTGTCAGGTTCTTTTCCTTCTCATGAACCTTTATGGTGACCGGAAAATGAGCATAGACCACTTTGAGTTTGTACGTATACCCTTTTGTTACGCCGCGAATCATGTTTCGCACGTGAGCTAGCGCAGTGCCTACCAACGCGACTTCACGTTTGCGCGCCCATGAGCTGTAGACTCTGAGAGTGCTTCCTTCGAGGGTAAATTGAACTGGCAGGTGCGCAAAGTCTTCCTCAAGGACTCCTTTTGGCCCCGTCGCCTTGACAAGTCTACCGTCTATGGATAGCTGCACGCTTTGTGGAATCTCCAGTGTTCTTTCTGCAAGTTCAACAAGTACCATCCATTTACACCTTACATGTACTTCTTAAATCCCAAACTTGGAGCGAGTTCGCGGAAGCATTGTCGGCAGAGCATCAATCCGTATTTCCGTATAACTGGACCGTACTGTCCACAGCGACGGCACGGCCTGCTGCCCTTTCCGTATTTTCGGACTTTCTTTACTTTGATTTTAGCCATTAGGTTAGGCTCCTCTGATTTGTATCGCGAAATTTTCCGTTACGAACTTGATCGCCTCATCTTTCGAGATGCGATGTGATTTCCCAATCGGAGCCGGTCGAATTCGGCGTCGCTTGATCCTGAATCCTGGTCGTTCAAGTGTGCTGATTATGTCCATGCCAAATATGCCAAGCTCCGGGACGTACTTAGTGCCAGGAATCTCAATATGCTCCTTCACGCCGAAAGCGAAGTTACCGTTCTCGTCGAAGCTTGATGCTTTGAGTGAGTTACTTACGGCTTCGAGTCCGCGTTTAAGGAATGCTGCGGCCTGTTCTCCCCTAAGAGTGGTCAGGCAAGAGATGGGCTCGCCTTCTCTGATGTTGAAGTCTTTGAGGGTCCGTTTTGCCTGTTTGGTACAAGGCTTCTGGCCGGTGATCTCTGCAAGTACCTTCCTAGCTTTTTCTAGTTCTTCTCCTGATTTCCCCACGCCGATATGAACTGTCACTTTTGCCAGTCTTATTTCTCTCATGGGATTTGTGGGTTGAGTTGTCGGCTCAGTCACGGTCTCCATTAAGTCATGCAGCCTCCAGCTTTATTGCCGGCTTATCAGTTCCCACAACGAACGTGTAGTCGACAATTGTATCGAACTTACTTCCAGCTTGATCCTCTATGGTGACCATGGCCGGTCGGGTGGCTGTTCCGCTCTGTAGCTCCACTATCTTTCCACTCTTTCCGGCATTCCTGCCAGCGACTACCAGTGCGAGGTTTCCTTTCTCAAATTTGATGTGATTGAGAATTCTTTGCGTGGGTACGCTAACTCGGAGAGTGTCATTAGTCTTGTAGGGCGCAGCACTCTCGTCCTTTGGAATGCTAACATTTCTTCCGTCGTGAACTCCGAATTGTACTGTGCCCTTAGGTGCGGTCTTCTTGTCCATGACCTTACAGAGTTTGAATTTCGCTTCATCCTTTGGTATCCGCACTATTGTGAGTCCCTGCTTTTCGACTGGCAGTATTCGGTAAGCTAGGTTGGCGTCTGCGAGTTCGATGACATCCATCAGGCCTACCGGGTGGTTTTCATCGTATCTAGTTCGACCGTCAACTTTCACTTTTCCTTGGGAAAGAATGCGGGCGACCTCTCGACGGGTCTTGGCCACATGCAACGCGTCGCGCAGGATTACCCCCAGGGGCAAACACGATCTGGCTGCGTGCGCGCCTGCATTGGGTTTCGGAGCCCATGCCGCCTCTTTTCGATGAATTGGCCAGTAAAACGGAGCAGGTAGTCTCTTTAGATGTTTACGTCCTCCTTTACTTCCCATCGTTAAGCCTCCTCTTGCGAATTCTTGGTCACTGGGACGACTCGAATCGATTCAGCCCGCCATTTATCATCCAGGTTGAGTTTGGTTATCATCACTTTTGAGCAGTGAACAGAGACATTGGTTGAAGTGCCAGCCACTTTCTCGCGAGAGACACCTTCAACGAAAAGGCGCTGTCGCTTCGTATCGATATTTGTTATTTTTCCTTCGATCCCAGCGAAATCTCCTCTAAGAATCTTGACAGTATCACCCTTTCTCACTGGATACGAATTACGTCCTTGACTCGTCTTGAGCTCTGTCGATAGTGAAGCTGATAAGATTCTGTGTCTTCTATGTGAAGGTGCGTTATAGAGTTCCGCTCTTTGCTTGGAAGGTTTAGTGGAGAGGATACGCTTCATCTGATCACGCTCAAATGATTATGCTCGCAAGATTGGCCACTCTTGGCCATCGTTCCGCGGCTTCTTTGGCGACGGGACCACGTATTTCTGTTCCCTTCAATTCTCCTTCGGGGGTCATAATCACTGCGGCGTTATCATGAAATGCTAGCCTTGTTCCATCTGGTCTCTTGAATAATCTTCTCTGGCGCACTACGACCGCGGGAAACATTTGTCGACGCAAGTCCGGCGTTCCCTTTGAAACGGAGACCATTACCATGTCGCCCACACATGCAGAGGGAACTCTCCTAAGTCTGCTGTGGTATCCGATCACTTGGATTACTTTAAGCTCCTTCGCGCCGGTGTTGTCAGCGCAGTTGACACGACTTCCATTCGGGAGACCACGAGAAACATGCGGCCGGTACTCTACCATTCCTTTGGCGCTGACTGCACGTGTCTTAGGTCCCGGCATCAGTTCTCACGAGGCGCTGCAGAACGCAGCTTGCAGCAAATTAAGGTTACGTTAAGTAATCCTCAAGCTTCGCCTGTCAATTTCTCGACAACTACGAAGGCTACTTCTTTGCTTATGGGTCGACATTCAGCGATCTTAACACGATCTCCTTCATGCACTTCAAGGCACGGTGGGCTGTGAGCCATAATGCGGCTTCTTCGCTTCTCGTATCGCGTGTACTTCTTCACGTACTGCAGATAGTCACGCTCGACTGTTACCGTCTTCGTCATTTTTGTACTCACGACTTTCCCGTCGAGGAATTTCCGTCTGACAGAAAGATGTCCATGATACGGACAGTTGCGGTCGTCACATGATTTCTTAGGTGATCTTCCTTCTAATCCGATATCTGACATTACCATCGCCTAATCTTGGTTTTCAATCTGCTCTCTGGCCTGCCAAGTAGTCTGGCTCCATCAACGTCTACGAGGCGTCCGTCAGCAAGCTTGAATCTGAATGTAGCAACACTCTTTGGAATTAATACCTTCCTTCCCTTCTTTGACAGAGTCAGCATATTCTTGCTTTCGTTGACAACTAGTCCACTTCTTCCCTTAAGGGACCGGTTAGGTGAACGAACGATCTTTACATTGAGACCTATGAGTTCGTGTCGCAAGATATTTTCTGGAACGGCTGCGCTCATGCCTTTACCTCCGTCGGTTCAGTTTGGCTCTCGACAGTGAGTAGACGGGCGATCGTCCTCCTGATTTCTCTGATTCGCCCTGTGTTTTCTACGTTACCACCTGACTTTACGCTCGTTCTGAGCTTCACCAACTCCGTTCGCAGTTCAGCAAGCCTCTTCTCACGTTCCGCTGGAAGAAGCTGCTTGAGTTCACGCTTTCTCAGAATCGGCAACTTCTGCCACCTCCGGAGTGACTTCGGGTTCTTCAGCCGTGGACGTGACTTGTTCAACTATTATTGGCTTTGGTGTAACTACTGGTGCGTCACGAATGACTGGTCTATCTGGCAAACTCATATTGGGCGGCATCAACTTGACGCTGATGCCGAACAGTCCTTGCTTGAGCTGAGTGTCTACAACCGCTGTTCGTACTATTTTACTGATGGCTTCGCCTACTGACGGAAGATATCCTGACTTGTATTTCTCATAGCGCGCTCGATCAGTCGTTAGTTTCCCACGAATAGATATTTCTACGCCCACAGCTCCTGCTTCAATAGTTCTCTGTAGGGCCCAGTATGCCGCGCGTCGAAAGTGAATTCCACGCTGTAACGCCATGGCTATCTGAGACGCGACGACCTTTGGATCAAGTTCTGGTACTTCTAGAGTCGCCACAGAGATTTGGGGGTTCTCAACTCCGAAGCGTTCTTCGAGTATCTTCGTAAGATCACGAATGCTTTGGCCACGTCGTCCGATGACCAGCCCGGGCTTAGAAGCATAAATCACAACTCTAGTTCCGAGTGGTGTCTTGGCCATCTCAACCCGGCTGTACCCAGCACGTTTTAGTTCCTGAGAAAGATATTCGTCGATCTCTGCGCGACGCGCATTTTCCTTTACGAAATAATTCTGAATCGGCAACTACTCTGCGACCTCATATCCCATTAGTTCGATATGGACTAACGTGTTTAGATACGGTGTAGCTCTTCCGTAAGCTCGGGAGATATGACGCTGACTTTTCATTCCTCTTTGAGAAGCTGCATGGACGATCCTCAGACGATCAACGTCCAGACCTTTGTATTCCGCGTTGGACTCGAGTTCTTCGAGCAAGAAGAGAAACGTCTTTGCAGCCTTTATGGGATATCGTCCAGCGTACCAGGCTTCGTCTATACTATGATGCGGTATTTCCTTCTTGTACCTTCTGAACGCTATCGCCCGTTTCTTTTTTTGTACTGCCTCCATGAGTTCTTTTGCCTGATCCAACCTCATCCCTCGTATCTTGCTGCAGATCTCGGTGGCGGCTTTGGGCGAAATATTGAGCTCTCTACCTGAGCATCTGACCGCTCTATCAGGGTCAAATTCCTTCACCGAGTATCCCCAATTTGGCATTCATCTACACCGTGGGCCCGAGCATGTGCATAGTAACACTAAAAAACGTTGTTTGAGGCGGATTTTGATAAATCAAGAGTTGTTGTTACCGCAAGACTCAATTCGTAACGAAGCTGTCACCTCATTGGATGTAGTTGTCATCAGACATCAGTGGAATATCGAAGGAAAGCGAGATTCACGGGACCACACTTCGAGTCTACTGGTTTCTGTTTAGAAACGGTAAACCAGTGGGTGTTCGGGAGACTCAGCGAGCGCTTTCACTCTCTAGTGCAAGCGTTGCACTTTATCACCTAGAAAAACTCCGTGAGATCGGAGCTGTTGAGAAGGATGAAATCGGACAATATAGCCTCAAAGAGAAGGTGCAAGTTGGGTCTCTCAAGATGTTTCTGCGAATTGGTCACGTCATATTACCTCGTTATCTCTTCTACGCAGTTCTCATGACAACTGCACTCGGAGTCTACCTGGGACTGGAGATTGCATATGGAGAAAACTTCCAAGCCTCAGCAGTGGCATTCGGGTTAGCGGGGGCGGCCATTTCATGGTATGAATGTTTCAGAATGTGGCGAGAGCAAGTCATATGATTGACTGTTCGAAAATGTAGACTTAACCATGGCAAGGAGCTTCACGTTGTGAGCGAAATGAAGAAGATTATGCTTGCAGCGGCGTTTTTCGGGATACTGCTTGGGGCAACCATCTTCTTTTCGTCACCCTCTGTGGCGGAACCCCCGCAGGCCATGTTGCAGAATAGTGTCTTGCCGCAGGCTAGGTCTGATGGGGTTGCAGTTCATGAGAAGCAGGCCGTTTGGCCTACCGCGATAGGGTTCCTATTAGGGGGACTGATCGGTTTCAGCGTGTTTCTAATTGCAAAGCGGCGTGCTTAGATGTCTATTTCAATGGAACATACATTGAGCTTCTTGAGGCTCCTATACCAGGAGTACCGTGAACCACTTTCTTATTGGTGATGACGAACTCACCGAGATAGTGCCCTATCATTTCTGGCTTTATCTCTATAGATTCGAACTCCTTGCCGCCGTGTACGAGAAGATTGAGACCGACCATCTCTGGTAATACGACCATATCCCTGCAATGGGTTTTGATGGGTTTGCTATCCTTAGACTTGGAGCGGCTCGAACCGCGAATCAGTTCCATTAAGATTCTTTGATCAGCAGTCAAGCCTCTCGTTAGGGATCTTCGTTGTCTGGACGGAAGGATGCGGATGAATTCGTCCATGGACATTTGTTGTAGCTCGTCGAATGAATGCCCGCGATAGGAGAATTGGCGTGGCAAAGTTTACACTTGCTGATTTGGTTCGAACCTGGGCTAATTAATGTTGCTGCTCTGCTTAGAGTATGCCTAGGCGGACAGCTAAGTCGGCTGCTTTGAAGTCTGGACTTAACTTAACGAAGGCCTTCTTTTCGCCTTCGGGTGTTAGGAGTGTGTTGACTTCTTTCACTCGTACTTCGTAAAGTTCCTGAATTGCTCGCTTGATGTCATGCTTGTCTGATCTGTTGTCGACGATGAAGGTTATCTTGTTTTCAGATTCGAGTAATGTGACTGCATCTTCAGATAAGAGCGGATACTTCACTACTTGGATTGCAGTAAGCTTTGTCAACTTGCACTACCCCCGAGTCTTGTACCCAACGATTTGATTGCTGATTGGGTCCATATTGTGAGCCTTCCCGGGTGAGTACCGGGGGCGAGATCACAAACGTTCAAGCTAGCTACATCGACTACTGTTACTCCCTGAAAGTTTCTGAAGGCTCTCTGCACGCCCTGTTTCTTCTCTACAACCATTAGCACACTGACAGAGTGTTTGTGTGGCCGTCCTCGAATACTACCGCGTCCTCCGCGGTATCGACGTTTCGACGCATATTCAACATCGTCCCAGATCTTGAAGTTCTTGAGGATCTTCATTGCTTCAGAACTCTCGGTCAATTGTTCTACGTCATTCGAAACAATTAGTGGCAATTCCACGTCCGGTGGAATGCGATGCCCTCTTGCTCTAACTAGCTCTCCTGAGGTTGTCGCAGCAACGGCGGAAAGCATTGCCAGTTTCAGTTCTTTTCGATTTACCTTCTTCCGCAAGGTCTTTGAGGAGACGGGAGGCCACGTTAGTCTGCCTTTGACTGTGTTAGGAGCAAATGCAGCGAGGTTTCCTCTCGGATATCTATCTCCCTTCACCCTAGGCACACGCGACATCGCATGTCCGACACCAATTGATTGAGCAGTTGTGCGTTTGCCTGCCATGGGATCCCTCCCTTGGGGTTGGAAGGTCCCGCTTTGTATAGCTACAACGGCTCTCCTGATCAAGTCTCTGCGCAAGGGAGTGTCAAAGCAGTTTGGAAGTTCTAGTTTCCCGATCGACTTACCTTCTAAGTCATAGATGCTGACGGTTTTCGTCAATTCTGGTCTCACATACTCCTCATAACATTGAATGTTGACAAACTGAGCGCGACAGCTTCCTCAGTTCTCACTGTTAGAGTCTCCTGATTGGGTACCGTGTTGACGTAAACGTCGAACACATCTTCCGGGTTTTTCCCTTCTCTTTGTAGAATTTCGCCGAGACCAGCTTTAGGTGAACCAAATGCTATCAATACTCTTCCCTCATAATTCAGTAAACCCAATAGTTTCGACCAGACATCCTTCAATTGTTGACCATACCGAGAAGTCCCGATTCTTAGATTATACTTCTCCTTTTCTAATATTGTCCCGAGCGCGGTTTTTTGCGCTCTAACCCGATACCCCCAATATATGCTTATCTTGGTCCGATCGACGAGTTCCCCCGCGAGCTCCTTGATCGTGGTGAGCTTCACAGTGACACGCGTTCCAACCGACAAAGCTCCTTGGCACTCAACCAGCGACTCCAGTCCAACATCTACTTTGAGGACAGATCCTGATCGAACCGTGACTACTCCCTCACGGAGATCACCAGGTGCGCAGTCCTGTACCCTTCGCGGAACATTATGCGAGGGAATCTGTAGTGGAGGAAGAATCCCTACGAACTTCAGGACAGGACCTATGGAGAATAATCGCCTGCGAAGATACTGCGGTGTCTCGAGAAACTGAAGAATTTCGGTGCATGTATAGAAGTCCTGTTTCTGGTTTTGGGCAGGGTCGTCTCCGTAGATTATGATCTGGTCTATGCCAAAGATTGAGCACGAAAGAGCAACACTACCGAGTTTCGCAGTCTTCTCCCTCAAATGTGGAGTATCAGAAACAATTGATGCTGGGAGCGCCACGGATATCATTGCACACATTATTCTCGATCGGTCTATGGCTTAGGCTACCAATAGTCTTACCTGCTCTTGGAACATCTGGAAGTGATCTGGAAAGAAGAATCTTATTGACTGAAGCCGCGTATGATGTATCTATGAGCCTTGATGACGCAGCCTTACTCAAGCAATTTGACCGCTCCAATATGCTTCGTGAGATGGAGAACACGCCAAGTCGACTGAAACCCCCTGCTGACGCTGAAAGCACCTTTTCTGACTCATTTGATGAGCCTCGAAGTATCGTCATAGGAGGAGTGGGGGGTTCAGGAATTGCGGGCGACATTGTGGCGGATTACCTGAAAACTCGATCAACTATCCCAATCAGCGTTTGCCGAGCATACGATCTCCCGAGCTATGTCGACAAGAACACATTCTTCCTAGCAATTAGTTATTCAGGCGAGACACGCGAGACTCTTAACTTGTTGGAGGAGGCCAAGAAGAGAGGGGCCGTGGTGGCAACCGTAAGCTCCGGGGGAACTATGCTCGCTACTTCGCTCGCCAATAACATTCCCTACCTGAAGGTAGCTTCTGGGCTTCCCCCCCGAGTAGCCCTCCCTGAGTTACTAGCGGCGGCATTATTCGCATTAGGGAAAGCAATCCTATCGGAGGACCCACATGCAATCTTAGACGTTGCTTCGCGAGCTCTCGTTTCAGAGATTCAATCGGTAAAATGGGATGTGCCAACAATTGAAAATCGGGCGAAGCAAATGGCCGAGCACCTGTATAACAGACTGCCTCTGCTCCTTGGGCCAGAGGATCGCGTAAGCGTTCTAAGGCGATTTAAGAACGAATTGAACGAGAACAGCAAAATGCCAGCCATCTACATGTCTATTCCTGAATGTTACCATAATGACATTGAAGGGCTAGAATCTTTGAGCAGACTCTCATCTGTTCAACCGGTCCTCCTACGGACCGAGGCCTCGGGAAAACAAACTAAAACAATTGAGAGCCTTTATTCGTTATTAAGGGAACTTGGAGTTCCACCAATCTTGACTTTCCAAGGGCAGGGAAAAGATGTCTTTAGCGAACTCTTGACTGCGATAACTTTCGGGGACTTTGTCTCCGTATATTTAGCTCTCCTTAGGCGGACGGACCCCACCACCTTGCTCCTGATACCCAAGTTCAAAAGTGTGACCGGCTAAAGATCGAGGATAAAACGGACTATCGTTTGATCGTCCGCCCGTGAAACCTCCATCCTATGCAGCGTCACCGCCTTAACCTCAACCTTTGCACCATGCTTCTGTCTATCATACGTTTCCCCTGAGGCTCTCACATCCAATAGGAGTTTGCCACTCTGATGAGTGATCTTCAGCATGCCGAAGTGTGAGAAGACTCTGTGCTCCAGCTCGAATTTTAGGAGAAGCAACTCCAACCAATTGTAAAGGAGAATAACTTCGTCTGGAGCTTCAACGTGTAGCTCCTCGTTCATAGATCCTGCAACAGCTTCAACATTGCACATACTGTCTATTAGTGCAATTGCAGCATAACCGAATGCTTCTTCAATCGTAGACCCTACGGCTTGGACATATGCATCAGTTGTATGTGGGAGAAATTTGTAGCCGATTGTTGTCTCCAAGAGACTCTTGCGAGCATGCAATACTGGAACTTAAATAATAATCTGATAGCACGATTCGAGTTGGTATGAACTGGTGCCCATCTTCCAAACCTAAGGCTCTTGTACTGGACAGCCAACCAGATAACGTAAATAGGAATCGGCTTAGGGCAATACTCGGCAGCCGGGATGGCCGAGCGGATTAACGCCACAACGATCCAGAGGCGCAGGCCTTGAGTGGACTATACACAACGTGAGCCTGTGGCCCTTATGGGCCTCGGGGGTTCGAATCCCTCTCCCGGCGCCAAAATCGAAAATGAGGATGAGAAGTTGACCAGAGGCAATACAATAGTGGTCCTGCTTCTCGCACTCACGCTTATCACAAGTCTACCTACTCACGTCCATGCCGCGCCTGCATTGTCCACCGCACAATCGCTCTACACGATGAGAGATTCTCAAGTAACTTTGATCGGAAACGGGTATTCCAATGTACCCTACTTTATCTGGGCTGAGGGCCCAAATGATAATCACACTACATACACAGGGATAAGTTTCACACCAGTCTCAGGGTACATTCCTCCAGGTGTCGGCTTACCCATTACTTCACAATCCTCGATAGGCACGTATATGGTAAGTATCTCGACATCTTCCAGCAACGACAATTCAGAAGCAACAGCTCATTATGGCATATGGGGCACCGTGAAACCCCTCTATCAAAGAACTGAGGCCGCAAAGATCCTAGGGGGAGGTCTCTTTGCTGGGACGAGCTTCAAAATTAGCATCAGAAACCCTGCTGGAGATTATGTGATAACTTCTTCTATCATCGTGAATTCGAACGGCGACTTCAACTATTCTTGGCGAATCCCAGTTGACGCAGTTCCTGAGACGTATAAGGTACTTATAGATGGAACTGGAACCTACGATAACGCACAGCAAGACTACGTTTCCGAAGCCCGATTCAGCGTGACGCCCGCGACGCTTTCTCCAGCGATAAGTGTACAGCCAAGCCAGTCATATCAGAGGACTGAACTCGCGAAGTTGTCATTAGTATTGACCTATCCCGACGGCAGTGCAGTTGCAAACGTATTGTCTGATACTCACCCAGTAATCCTCCTACAGAACCAATCCACAGTTGCGTTCGCCTCACTATCTCTCTCCGATCAGACTAATGGCATCTGGACTGTGGCGACCAAGCTCCCTATCAACGCCACCATAAGCTCAAAGTATCGATTCGAGTTGCCTGCACTCTCCTTTGACGACGGTTTTGGCAACAAAGGAGGGTTAACGGACACATACTCTGATTATTTCACCGTTAACAACGCCAGCCTCACAATCACGAGCTCAATAAACGGCACTCAAATTCAGATTCCTTTCGGAGCCGTCAGCGTAATATCAAAAGTCTCCTATCCAGATGGAACCCCACTTACTAATAATGCAACGGTGTCGGTGATCGTGTCCACTGGATCCTCAACATCACTTGTAACATTAGGTTATGATCCAACGATCGCAGCGTGGCGCGGTTCATATTCAAGTTCTTTTCCCGATCTGTGGCACGTGGGAACGTGGACACTTAAAGTGAAAGCCTCTGATTCTTACGAGAATACAGGGAGCGCATCTTACGAAATCAGCGCACAACCCTATCTAATCGTTGCAGTTATTGCGGTCGTTGCGTCCCTCGTGCTCGTCGGAAGATGGGTTTACGCTCGTTACGGAAGAAAAGCGTATTTTAGAACCCGCAAATTTATCCAGAGGTTCCGCCGCGTCGATCAGAACTTATGAAAGAATCGCACCCGTGTACCCATGAATTGCTAACTTCCTCGACTGACCCTTCCACACGTATTCAGAGACGTAAGACGGCATCAGAAATTCGGTTAGCTCGTTAACTTGAAATCGATTATTCAGAATTTTCGAGAAAGTTGTTGGCGGTTTCACTATCAATGAATGAAGTCGCCGAATAAGATCCTCTTTAGCCAGTGAACCCTTGATTATCTCCGCGTTGGGGAAGACGCGATTCAAATCTGTCATGGCGATTTTTGTTAACGGTACATTGCCTTCAAAGAAGGCTTCTGCCTCCAAATCCTCTTTGCCGTCCGAATCGACAAACAAGGAACTGTCCTTGAACATGTAAGCTAGTTCAGTAACTTCGCTGAGTCGAATTGATTTTCCCGCGGAATCGTGCCTACCTAAGATTCTCTTGGTCAGACTAGCTATCTTCTTCGGCTCAGTCGTATCTTCACCAACGAGGTCTCGGACTCTACCTTCCACTTCAACAGCTATCACGTCATCATGCAGAGGTACCTTGTACGAGTTGCCTCGGAAGTAGAAACATTCATGAAATCCTCTGATTCGCCAAAATGGGATGAAACGTAATCTGGGAGGAGCGGGCGAGTTGACATCTTCAACGTTTGGCCTTAGAAAGGTCATTCGGTTTCCGAAAAGCGAACGTTTGCGAGCCTCAGCGATCCGGATGATATCATTGAGCGGCCTCGGTTGTACATAGTAGGTTTCCACCTCAATCTTTTCAGGTGTCCAGCCATTTCCGACTCGTGTCTCCTCAAAACCGCTCGCTGATTGGAAGAGGGATTGAAACTCACTTAACGTGGAATCGAGAAGTTTCCTTATCTCCTCGAAACGATCGTCCTCTGTCAAGATCGAGCACTGGCCACGCGGCCTAGAATCGACAGAACCGACTATTCAACGGTGAGCTTGCCGTATCTTCCAACGTTGAGTTGGATTTCACCGCGAAAGCTGGTTACGTAACCGTTCTCCACCTTGACTGAGTTGTCTACTTTGACTTGGCCGATTTGCTCGTTCCATAGCGTTAACTTCACGCTTCCTGATTCGTCATTTACAACAGCAGTAGCGACCTTCATCTGTTCGCCAGTCCTAGTAGTTACGTCCCTAGCGTCTGAAATTTCAGTGACTTTTGCGGCGATATCGACACGTCGCATTCCCGGTCTTAATTCAGCGATTTTCATTTGGACCGTGCGATAGAAATGCGCATTTGGTATTAATCTTATTGATAGCAATACAAAATCTCGATGTGTTATGTCTTCGGTGTCAGGGAATGCATTTTGACCAAGTCAGTCTTGAAGGGCACGAGACTTTTTGGCACATCCATCTCCAGTGAGTCACGTAGAGCCAAGTTCCTCTCCTCCTTGATCTTCCATACCTCCTTGTTGAAGGCCAGCATCTGTTCGGTGTATTTGCAGTAGGTTCGAGACCAAACGGGCTTAGGGAAGTTCTCCATGTGAACAGAATCCTTCGAATATAGGTGTCGCCAGACGTAGTCAGTCATGTACGGGATCAACGGAGCCAATAGAATCAGTACAGTCTTGAGGACGGTATGAAGGGTATACCAAGCAGCTCTTTGCTGGGATTTCGTAAATCCCTCGCCGTATGCACGAGGCTTTATCATTTCAAGATAGTGTGACGCAAAAGT
>Ga0187780_10002430_pt1 | contig 14000 bp, 15 predicted proteins | sample 1015_Q2_SP10_20__FD_132429 | JGI IMG/M metagenome (GOLD analysis project Ga0187780, IMG submission 132429) | Tropical peat soil microbial communities from peatlands in Department of Meta, Colombia - 1015_Q2_SP10_20_MG | ecosystem: Environmental > Terrestrial > Soil > Wetlands > Peat | place... | reverse complement strand
ATTCCCTGGCGGCCGCGCGGCGCGCCTTCGCCAAAATACTTCCTGGCCGCTTCGTCCGTCTCTGTTCCTTCGCCTTCGTGCTCGACGTGCGTGTGCACATCGATCGCAGTCAGGCGATCTACATCCATCACTTTTTCGTTGGCCATCGGGGGCTCCCGGTATGGATTTGGATTTCGAGGAAGATGCTCGATTTTGCCCTGCGATTATCTGTTTTTTGGGGATATTCCTCAACTGATCGAGGTGTTTTGCTCGTTGGGGCGAATCGAAGGCTCAGGTTCGGCAAGACCCATCGGAAAGGACGATTTTCGGCCACCAAAAGTCCCCAATTGCAAGGGGCCGATTCCGTGTAGAATAGTTTGACGACTTGCAGTACCCGCTTTCTCTCCAGCAGAAGGCGCCAAGCCAATTCAAACTAGAGGTGACGTGTATGAATCGTATCTCTATGCCCTTGGCCTTGGCAGCTTTGCTGGTTCTCCCCGTAGCTGCCCTGTCGCCTGTATTCGCGCGAAATCAAACGACTGCTTCGGCCGCGCCAAACGAGGTCTCCTCCGGCACCCGATTTCTCATCCGGATACAGAAGACACTCGCAACGAATGACCTCAAGGCGGGCGATGCTTTCACGGCACGGACGATCATGCCGATTGTCAGTGCCGATGGGACGACTTTGCGGGAAGGCGCCGAGATTCGCGGCCATGTCGACCGAGTCGTACCGGCGAACAAGGCCGGGCGGGCTCGGTTGTGGCTGGCCTTCGATGACATACGAACTCCCGGCGGGTGGATTCCACTGGTTGCTATGGTGGACGACGCGCCGGGCCTGCACTCGATACGCGTCGATTACAACCGCGAAGGTGAGATCGAGATGAGCGCCGATAAACGGCAGGAAGCTCTCCAGGCGGCCGCGGCCGCAGCCATTGTCGGAGCTGCGCCGGGCGTCCTCAAGCGTGATAAGCGAGATGCTGCGATCGGCGCAGCCCTCGGCGGCGTGACGGCTTACATGGCGGCAGCCAGTCTCGGCCAGGAACTCACGCTCGAAAAGAACACGAAGCTGGAGCTGATTCTCGAGCGCTCCCTGTTCTTCGGTCGAACCTAGCTGTCCGCGCACGCAGGCCGGCGCTGAGCCTGTATCTCTGCCTGGCGAGCGCTGCCGAGTGCATTTGGCTTCGGCTGCCTCAATAAATCAGCGGGTTGCACTGCGGCCGGGCGATTGAGGGTGCGCCTCGCCTTGGAATTCCGCAGGACTGCTGGTAGATTCAAATGATTGATGGCCACCGAGAACCTATCGCTGCAACGCATCCTCATCGTCGAGGACGAAGAAAATGCCCGCAAGGGCTATGAGGCCCTGTTGTGCAAATGGAACTGCGAAATTCTCGGCGTAGGAAGCGGCGAAGACGCACTGGCAAAAATTCCGGACTTTCACCCGCAGGTCATTCTGGCCGACGTGGAACTGCCGGGAATCAATGGGCTGGAGCTGCTGCGTCAACTGGGTGAGGAGATACGGGAGATTCCAGTCATCATCATCACGGGGCGCGGCAGCGATGAGCGCGTCGTGCAAGCAATCGAGGCAGGCGCCTTTTGGTACATCGAGAAGCCGCTAAAACCCCCCATTTTGCGGGCGCTGCTGGACCGAGCCCTGGGACGGGTGCGCGACCGGCAGGCGGTCGCTGTCCTGACCCGGCAATTGCGAGAGGCGGGAAAACTGGGGGAGCTGGTGGGGTCGTCGGCGGCGATGCAGGAGGTGATGCGGCATGTCGAAATGGCCGCGCCTTCGACGGCCTCGGTGCTGATCACAGGCGAAACGGGTTCCGGCAAGGAGATGGTGGCGCGGTCCATCCATATTCTGTCGCCGCGCGCCGAGCGTCCGTTTATTGCCATCAACTGCTCAGCTATCCCCGAGTCGTTGATGGAAAGCGAAATTTTCGGCCATGAGAGAGGCGCGTTCACGGGAGCCGCGGAGCGTCGCGTCGGCTGCTTCGAACTGGCACACGGCGGTACGCTTCTGCTAGATGAAATCGGCGAGATGCCCGCGCCAACCCAGGCGAAATTGCTGCGTGTGCTCGAAGATCACAAAATCAGGCGTCTGGGCAGCCGAGTGGAAACGCCGGTGGACGTGCGCGTGCTGGCGGCGACGAACAAGAATCCCGAGCAAGCCGTGGCCAGTGGGCAGTTGCGTCAAGATCTCTATTTCCGGTTGAACGTGTTCCACATTCACCTGCCACCCCTGCGTGACCACAAAGAGGATTTGCCGTTGCTGATCGAGCATCTGCTGGCGGACATATCGACAAAGCATGGGAAGCGAGTCACCGGTGTGGCGGCCGATGCCATGGATCTATTGCGGTCCCATCCTTGGCCGGGCAATGTGCGCGAACTCCGCAATGTACTCGAGCGTGCCGTAATCGCCTCCGACCGCGGAACCGTCAACCGACAGCACCTCCCGCCGGATTTCGGCCATGCACCTGCGGTGAGCACCTCGGGGCTCAGCGGCCTTCGCTTCCCGGTCGGCACGACGGTGGACGACGCGGAGCGTGAGCTGATCCTGCAAACTCTGGCGGCCACGAGCCACAATAAAACGCGAGCGGCAGAGTTGCTCGGCATCAGTCTGAAGACGCTGCACAATAAACTGAAAGAATACGAGGCGGGGCGGAACGATGCGTCTCAGCCTGAAAACTAAGTTCACGCTCGCCACTTCCTTGCTGGTTTTGCTCGTGGTGACGGTCGTGTCCAGCCTCTACCTCGCGCGGCTGATGCGACAGACCTTGCGGCAGGCGAACGATACGGCGGGATTCGTGGCGCAGCAGGTTCTGGATGCCTGCGGAAACGCCTTGAAGGAGGCCGCCGAGCAGGGTGAGGCGCCCGCTTCGTTTCATAGCGCGGACCTGCGCAACTACGTCCAACGCGTCTTCGACAACAGCAGCACGCTCACTTCTCTGATCGAGTCGGATGTCGGAATCTCGCCGACGATTTACGAAATTACGATTAGTGACTCCAATGCTACCGTGATGATTTCGAGCGATGCGACGCTCAGGGGCCAGAAAATCGCAGGGCGCCCAGCCATCCGGTCGCTCGCGCGCGGCGGATTTTTCCAGCAGATGCGTGAATTGCTGGGACCGCCGCAAACCTATGAGTTCTCTCTTCCGTTCCTGCTCGAGGGAGTGCCGTTCGGAGATATCCGCGTCGGGCTGTCGTCGGCGCTAATCCGCAAGGAGATCTTGCCCGGGCTTGAGTCGGCGGGCTCCTGGGCGCTGGGCTCCGTGTTGATCTCCACGCTGCTGGCCTTTCTCGTCAGCTCGATCGTTCTGGCTCCCGTCGCCCGCATCTCGGCACAATTGGACCGCATTTCCGCAGGGCAATTCGACGCCGAGCCGGTTGTGGCGCGTGGCGACGAGCTCGGCGCAGTGAGCACAAAGATCGTGGGGATCGGGAAACAGCTGCGCGATGTGCGCGAGGTTTTCAGCACGCTCCGAGAAAACCTGGACCAGGTAATGAGCGGACTCGAGTACGGCATGCTGCTGTTTAACGCCCAGGGCCGCGCGGTTTTGGTAAGTCCGGCTGTCGAAAAATTTCTAGGAAGAGGAGTCGAGGAACTGCGCGGGCTCTCGTTGGCGGAGATTTTTCCCCCGCGTCACCCGCTGCGGGGCGTGTTGAAAATCGAGGGCGATCAGATCGAGCCCGCCGAAGGGAAGGAAGTGACACTCGACGACGGCTCAGGGCCGCGACGCACCGGTGTAAGCGTGCAATTGGTGCGTGAACACGGAGTGCGCATGGGCACTTTGGTTACGCTGCGGGATGTCGGGTCTTTGGAACGCATCGGTAGCCAGTTGCAGCTCTCCGAACGGATGGCGGTGCTCGGCCGGCAGACGGCCGGCGTGGCGCACGAAGTCAAGAATCCGCTGAACTCCATGCGCTTGTGGCTGGAGGTGCTGAAGGCCAATATGCCGGTCGACCCCGAGCCCCAGCAGGCGGTCAAGATGCTTGACAGCGAAATCGACCGGCTGGACCGAGCGGTCAAGACATTCCTGAATTTCACGCGGCCCCTGGAACTCAAGCTCGAGGAATTGGATCTCCGAGTCGTAGCAGAAGATGTATTGGATGCAGCGAGGCCGGCGGCCGTCAGGGCCGGGTTGGGGCTTCGTTCTGAGGCACCGCCTGACCTTCCGCCGGTATTCGCGGACCGTCAGTTGATTCACCAGGCGGTTCTGAATCTCGTGCTGAATGCGTGCGAGTTCACCGATCGCGGCGGGACCGTCTCGATCAGCCTGATGCGCGCCGGCGAATTCGCGGTAATCGCCGTCCAGGACACCGGGCGAGGGATCTCGCCGGCGGACCAAAAGAAAATCTTTCAACTGTTTTTCACGACGCGGCCTGGAGGCAGCGGAATCGGACTCGCGAACACCTTTCGATTTGTACAGTTACACGAGGGCCGGATAGAATTTGAGTCGGAGCCCGGAAGGGGAACGACCTTCCGTATTGAGCTTCCGCTGGCACGCTCAAGCAAGGCGCCTGCGGAAAAGGCAAGCGAGTTCAACCCGAGACCCCTCGCAGCTGAGAAGAGATAGTGCCCAGCCGATCACGCAGCGATCTTCGAATGGCTGCCATTCTACTGGCATGCGGGTCTGTCTCCGCACTCAGTGGATGTGCGGAAAAGCAAGTTCGGGCCGTTGCACCTGCGGCGCCCGTTGCGAACGAAGGGGTACGGCCGATGACGACGGCGCCAGATACAGACGCGTCTCCACCGCCCGAGCAGGCAGCCATCGCGGCACCCACTCTGCCGGTGGCCTCCACGCCGGCGCCGCCAGTTGCCATTCCGGCAACAAAGCCGCCGGCGCCGCGCAAGCCCGCAACGGAACAGACTCCGGCTGACGCCGAGGCGGCCCCCTCGCATCTGCCGGCACCGCGAATCTCACCCCAGCTTTCACCGGGAGACGAAGCCGCTTATCAACGCAAGACGAGCGAGGATGTTTCTGTGGCCGAAAACAATCTGCAGCAGACAGACGGCAAGCATTTGAACGCGGCCCAATCCGACCTCACTGAGAAAATCCGCAGTTTCCTGACGCAATCGCGGGACGCCAGCAAAAACGGCGATTGGGCGCGCGCACAAAACCTTGCGCAGAAGGCCCGCCTGCTCTCGGTCGAACTGATCAATTCGCTCTGAAAGTCAGAAGTTCTGACTGGGTAGGACCCACGTAGGCTGGTCGATATTCACAACTCCACCTATTGGCGCAGGCACTCATTTGTGGTAATAGTCAGCCATGTGAAACACTCCACACAACCAGGAGGGAAGGAATGGCCCTGACCAGCCAGGATATCCGGCAGTCCCTGTTGGCGAATGACCCCGAATTTCGGAAGCTTGTCGAAGAACACTCCCGCTGCGAATCACAGCTAGATCAAATCCTCAAATCCTCCTACCTGAATTCAGAAGACCTCATGCGCGAGACAGCCCTCAAGAAGCGCAAGTTGCATTTGAAAGACCGCATGGAGCGGATTCTCGCTCAACGTCAGCAGGCGATGCGTCCCTAGGCTGAGCAGCCGTTTCTCTTCTGTCGTACAATACCTCTGCATCTGCGGCAATCGAGCGCGCGGCAAGCAGAGTATGCGCCGGTCGCCACGTTTCCAGCAGACTTTTCCATCCTCCTATGGTCAGGGAAGCGTACAAATTTGCGATTCCGCCCCTGGTGGCTGGGGCGGCATGCCTAATTCCGGGCTGGAAGTGGGCCGCGGGGATTTTGTTCTTTCTCGGTCTATTCGTGTTTTACTTCTTTCGTGACCCGGAGCGCACGATTCCCACCGATCCGGGGCTCATTGTAGCGCCCGCCGATGGGCGCATTGTGGAGGTTGTGGACGAAGCATTCGATTCGTTGCCGGGTCAGCGCATCAGCATCTTTCTCTCGATCTGGGACGTGCATGTGCAGCGGGCGCCCGTTGCTGGGCGAATTTCGAAGATCGATTATCGTCCGGGTAAATTCTATGGGGCATACCGCGCAGCCGCCTCGCGCGAGAACGAACAAAACGTGATCTATATCCATACGTCGACGAACACGATAATCGTCAAACAAATCGCCGGGGCGATCGCCCGGCGCGTGTTATGCTGGAAACGACAGGGAGACGAAGTCAAAATCGGTGACCGCGTGGGAATGATCCGGTTTGGCTCCCGCGTGGACATCTGGCTTCCCAAGGATGCAGAGGTCGGGGTTCGACGGGGACAGTTCGCAAAGGGTGGAGAAACGGTGGTCGCAAGATGGAATTCGACAACCTAGACCCGATCGGCCAGGATGAGGGCGCACGACCTTTCCGCCGCCACCGCCTGCGGCGCGGCGTATACATTCTTCCCAGTATTTTCACCGTGGCAAATCTTCTCTGCGGATACTACGCGATTCTCGCCACGCTAGAGGGCACGCCCACCGACATGGACAACGCAGCGCGAGCCATTGGCTTTGCCATCGTTTTCGACTCGCTCGATGGACGCGTGGCGCGCGCCATGGGCACGAATAGCGAGTTTGGAAAGCAGTTCGATTCGCTGGCCGATGTGGTGAGCTTTGGAATGGCACCCGCCCTGCTGGCCTACGCTTGGGGGGTTCACTCGGCTGCGGTTCTCGGCGCCCTCGAAGGCTCTCACCTGATTCAGTTGGGTTGGTTGGTTGGGTTTTTCTACCTGGGGTGTTGCGCCTGGCGGCTCGCGCGTTTCAATATTCAGGGCATGGCGCCGGGAGGCAACCGCTTTTTTGCAGGCATGCCGACGCCGGCTGCAGCGGGCATGATTGCGGCGACGGTTCATTTCTTTGAGAATCCCGTTTCCGACCCACGGCTCGCGGTGCTGTGGCTCGCACTGCTGGTCGTGTTGGGCATACTGATGTCGAGTACAGTGCGTCATTACAGCTTCAAGGATATTCCCTGGACGCGGCGCTGGCCCTCGCTGTTTGTCGTGCTGATTGCTTTGCTGATTGGCGGAATCTGGTTTTTTTCCCGACCCACGTTGCTGATTGTTGCGGCTGCCTACGCCATACATGGCGTTGCGCTGCAAGTTGTTCGATCCGCTCGCCATCGCCTCGCTTCACGCCATGCCTGAGCCATGCCCTCCGGGCTGGGAAAGTTCTATCGCGTAGCCATCGTTGGTGCGTCTTCTCTTCTCGGCAAGGAACTGAAGCAGGTCCTAGAAGACCGTAACTTTCCGGCACGTGATATCGTCCTGCTCGATGAAAGCGTCATGGCTGGGACTTTGACGGAGGCCGGGGGAGAAGCGACATTCATACGCGCGCTCGAGGAAGACAGCTTTGAGGCTGCACAGTTCGCTTTTTTCGCGGGCAGTCCGTCCGATGCGGAACGAAACTGGCCGGTCGCCGAGAGATCCGGCGCTACGGTCATCGATCTGAGCGGTGCCCTAGGGGCATCTGGCGCCTCCCCAAACTACGTGATTCCTTCTCTTGCTCCGGTGTTGCCAGCCGAGGCGGGAGCGTCGGGAAACGGGTCGATTGCACGCGCAGCATACTCTTCACCCTCTTCAGCCGTCATTATCGCTTGCACGCTAGCGGTGGGACTGAACGTTTTTGAAACGCGGCGGATTTCCATGGTGTTGTTTCCGCCGGTGTCGGAACGAGGTCAGGCTGGCGTCGAGGAACTAGAGAGTCAGACAGCCAGTCTGCTTTCGTTCCACGAGATCGCGCAGCCCGTCTTCGACGCCCAGGTCGCCTTCAATCTTCTGCCGCGCTACGGCCAAGGGAGTAAGCCAAGTCTTGCCCAGATGCGCGCCGCCATTGCGCGTGACGCGGGGCGCTATCTTGCCGGCCGAGCACCGGTGCCGGCAATTCAACTGGTGCAAGCGCCGGTATTTTACGGGTATGCTTTCGCTGCCTATGTGGAGATGCAGTCACCGGTAGCACCCGAGCTAGTGGAAGCGGCGCTTGCCAAGCTAGGGGTAAAGATTGGTGGACCGGACGATCCACCCCCGACCAACGTCAGCGTGGCGGGAGAAAGCCACATCCAACTCATGCGAATCGAACCGGATCTGAATGTCGCAACTGGCATGTGGATCTGGGGAGTCACGGATAATTTACGCCTGGCGGCCAACAATGCCGTCCGCATTGCGGAGGAGCTCGTTGCCAGTTCGGCGCACTAGGATTCCACTCCGGCTCATTCTGTCCTCGGTTGCCGTTTTTTCTGCGCTGACAGGCGGAGGTTGTGGGTATCATGTCGCCGGAACGTCCGCGAATTTGCCGTCTGGGTGGAAAACGATCGCAATTCCTGCGTTTAAGAACGACACTACGAGCTATCGCATCGAGCAGCGATTTACGCAGGCGGTCATTCGAGAATTTATCACCCGAACAAAATATCGGATCGTGCAGGACTCCGCCTCGGCCGACGCCGTATTGACCGGCGAGGTGCTATCGATCGAAACCAACCCGGTGTTATTCGAAGCAACGACGGGTCAAGTTACCACCATACTCGTCACCGTGCATACGAAGGTGCGGCTCGTTGACAATCACACGGAAAAGCCTGTCTACAGAAATGATGATATGGTCTTTCGTGACGAGTATCAGATTTCCACAGATGTGGCCACTTTTTTCGAAGAACAGGGGCCTGCGCTGGACCGCATGTCGCGCGACTTTGCATCCCATCTTGTCGCCGACGTACTGGAGAATTTCTGATGTCCACGGCTTCTCCGGAAAAGCTGCTCCAACGGCTTGCCCAAGGTAAGCCGGTTGCGGCGATCGTGCTGGAAGGCACCGATATCTATCTGCGAACGCTATGCCGCGCCAAAATCATCGAAGCGTTCGTGCCGCAGGAAGTGCGCGACTGGGCCGTGCTGCGTCTTTCTGCGCGCGAGGTGGGCTGGGACGAGATTCTAGGTCGAGCGCTGACGGTGCCGATGTTGGCGCGGCGCCAAGTCCTCATTGTCGAAAGCGCCGAGTCCGTGGAGAAGCTGGGCGAAAAATCACGGGACGAAATTCTGAAGGCTCTGGAGGGATATTTTGAATCCCCCGCGCCTTTTACCGTTCTGGTGATCGAGGCGGAGGGACTCGATGGCCGCCAGCGGTTCGCGAAGTTGCTCCATGAGAAGGCTCTGGTCGTCGAGCTAACGATCGGTGCCGGATCGGCTCCGCTCATGGCAGCGCAGATGGCGCATGATTTGGGTGCGGAAATTGATCGCGATGCAGCCGTGGTGCTGGCTGAAATGCTGAATGGGTCACCCGCGCGCATGCGCATCGAACTAGAAAAACTGACCAGCTATGCACGCGGCAGACGCATCACAAGGGCGGACATTGAGACGTTGGTCGTGGCGGCGCGCAGGAACACTGTCTGGCAACTTGCCGAACTACTGGCCAATCGTCGATGTGATGAAGCACTGGCGTTTCTTGAGACTTTATGGCGTAACGGCGAACAGCCAGCCGGCATTGTTGGCGCGCTGGCGTGGATGTATCGCAAGCTGGTCGAAGCTCGCGATTTGCCCATGCATACCCGGGGCTACCAAGCGGCGCGGCAGTTGGGCATGAGCCCTGAATCTGCCGAGACGGCCATCCGTCAAGCACACCGCATTGCCAAGAAAGATCTGCTGGCGGGCATCGTGGCACTGGCAGAGGCGGACAGTCAGCTGAAATCTGCGAATCCGGATCCGCGCGCAACGCTCGAATTCCTGATCGCTCGCCTTGCATCGCCTATCACGCGACCGGCCGCTGGCTCCGCCTGAGCATTTGGTCGAACCACCAGCCCTGACAACGAAAAGGAGTGTAGCCGAAGGGGAAGAGCCCTTAGCGGTAAAGGTCTACTTCTTTGCTTTCAGTGCGTTGATGGCCAGCGCCAGCCGCGATTTGTAGCGGTTGGCCGTGTTTTCAGACAGAGTACGCTTGCGGACCGCTTTGTCGATTTCCGAAAACGTTGCGGAGGCCAGTTTCTGGGCTCCGGCCGAATCTGCAGAGCTAAGAGCCGCGCGCATGCGACGAATCGCGGTACGGACGCGGGTCCGGTTCATACGGTTGATGGCCGCTCGTCGCTCCGTGTGGCGGATATTCCTCAGGACGGATTTGGTCTTCTTCTTGTGTTTTACAGGCGTACCCTGAGCCATTCAGCGCTCCTTCCAGGTGGGCTTCGAATCACCCAGAATATCCGAGCTAACAAGCTCTGTCAATTTTGGACATTCCGTGGAACCGCCCTGTCACATCGGATCCCCCCTGTGAGGTTGAGCGCTGAGCGATAAGGGGCAGTTGGAGTTAGTCGCCCGGTTGGGGGGAGAGCCGGGCGCGGTACAGGGAACGCCTTGCAAACACGAGGCACGCGGCTTAGGCTCATTTGTTCGGAGATCGGGAGGGGGCGGTGGCAGAGCCGAAGGCGCGTCGGACGGCGGGCCGTGACGTGGGCACGGGCTGCCTCTACGTAGTGGCCACGCCCATCGGCAATCTCGAAGACATTTCGATGCGGGCGCTGCGTATCCTGAAGGAAGCAGACGTAATCGCTTGTGAGGATACGCGGCAGACCCTGAAGTTGCTCTCGCACTTCGGCATTTCGAAGCGGCTGGTCAGCTATCACCAGCACAATGAAATGACGCGCGCGGCCGAGATCGTGATTGAGCTAGAGCAGGGTGCCAAGGTCGCGCTCGTTAGCGACGCAGGAACTCCCGCGATTTCCGATCCGGGTCACCGACTGGTGAGCTTGTGTCTCAGACACGGGATTCATGTGGTGCCGGTTCCGGGCGCATCCGCCTTTGTGGCCGCCCTGGCGGCCTCGGGAATGCCCATCGAACAGTTCGCTTTCATTGGGTTCCTGCCGTCGCGGCCCACAGAGCGGCGCAAAGAACTCCGCGCTCTCGCGAACGAACCACGGACGCTTGCGCTTTACGAGGCGCCGCACCGGCTGCTCGACACGCTTGAAGACGCTCTGGAAATCCTCGGCAACCGTCCCGCCGTGATTGCACGCGAAGTGACCAAGGTGTACGAGGAATTCCAGCGCGGGCATCTCGAGGATTTGATCGCGGCTGCAAGGAAAAAAGCGCCGCGAGGGGAGATCACGCTGCTCCTCGGCCCGCCCGACGGTCACGAACCACACGCGGCCAACGCCGAGGCGGCCGCGAGAGAGGTGCCACTGGCCAGGCGTGTCGAGGAGATCATGCGCGAGCGTGGCGTAGATCGGAAGCAGGCTCTGAAGCAGGTCGCGCGCGAACGCGGCATCACGCGCCGTGAAGCCTATAAACAACTGCTGGTTACGCGCGAGCCATAGCCGCCGCCTGCCCAGCTCCCTGGTGATTACCGCGGACGCCCGCAGTTGGCGCCGATGAAGAAGGCGTCGACGCAATCGAGAATTTCACTCACCGTGTGCGCGTGGTGAACCTGCTGGCGCAGCTCGCTGCCGTTTGCCACACCATGCGTAAACAGAGTCGCGAACTGCTTCATCTTGCCGATCGCATCTGGCATCTCGGCGTTGCGCAAGCTAAGGAAGTAGCCCGATAACAAGCGATAGCGATCGGATTCAGTGGGTTCCTTGTACTGGCCGGTCGAGAGATAGTCGGCGATCTGACGGAAAATCCAGGGATTCGAGGAGGCCGCGCGGCCGATCATCACCCCGTCGCAGCCGGTTTCCTCGATCATTCGCACGGCATCCTCGGGCTTGCGAACGTCGCCGTTTCCGATCACGGGAATCCGCACGGCCTGCTTTACGTCGCGGATGATTTTCCAATCGGCAAACCCGGCATAGCCCTGCATTCGCGTCCGCGGGTGGACGGCGATCGCATCGATCCCAATCTGTTCCGCCATATGAGCAACGTCAACGGCGACCACACTGGTTTCATCCCAGCCGGATCGAATCTTGATCGTCAGCGGGATCCGGACTGCGGCCCGAACGGCGCGCAAAAGCTTTTGCAGATGCGGCAGATCGCGCAGCAAACCCGAGCCTCCGCATTTCACCACTTTCTTTACGGGGCAGCCGAGGTTGATATCTGCCTGGTCAAACCCCAAATCTTCGATGAGCGCGGCGGCTGACGCCATTACCTGGGGATCGGAACCGAAAATCTGTCCAGCAATCGGATGCTCATCCTCATCAAAGTAGAGATACCGCAGTGTGCGCGCCGATTTGCGTGTGAGGCCTTCGGAACTGGTGAATTCGGTCATGATCAAGCCGCAGGCTCCGAGCGAGCGGATCACACGGCGAAAGACGGTATCGGTGAGGCCGGCCATGGGTGCGAGAACAGTGGCCGGGCGAATTGCAAGGTCACGAATCTGAAGTTCGGCGGGAAACATTTAGTCGAATCCGGCAGCCGGGCCTGTGATGCCGCTCGTTCGCCCTTCGGTTTTCGGGCGGGAGCCGTTGGCGGTTTCCTCGGCGACCGCAACCGCCACGCCTGCTCCGAGCTGCGCCAGCAAAGCCTCTTTCGAGCCACCGAAGAAATTCTCAAGGATCTGAGAAAGCGCCTGAGAACGGGCGTCTTCGGCGGCAAGTTTGGCGCGATACACATACGCTCGACCAGCCTTGCGGCGCTCGACCACTCCCTTACGTGCCAGGCGATCCATGATCGTCATGATTGTCGTGTACGCACGTGTGCGGCGCGGCGTCAGTCGGTCGCGGATCTCACGTACGGTCGCTTCGCCCAATGGCCAGAGCGTGTTCATGCACGCAAGTTCTAGCGGGGCGAGATCGAGGAGCGAATGACGCGGGGATGGCGTGTGTTCGCCCATGAAAGCCCTATTCCTTTCCTATTCCCGCTGCGGGCGTCGTTCGCGCCGCCGCTGTGCCCGGCGCTTCCGGAATCGCCAGATACCTAGCGGCGCGAAGCAAAGCGCGTCGGAGAGAAGGGTTGCGATCGGTCCAGTTTCCGGGCGAACCATTCGCCGATGCTGCCTCCAAAGTTGCCCTCATGGCAGCCATCTTGGAATCCATGTCGTCGATCAAATGCAGCATTACGGCCTCGGGGGTTTGTGGCAACGAAGGCGATCCAAATTCATAAGTTCCGTGATGGCTGACGATCAAATGCTCAACCAGCACGGCGAGCGGAGCCGGGAATCCCTCAATCGCACGGCATTTCTCCTGAACAAGGCGAACGCCGATTGTGATGTGTCCAAGCAACCGGCCTTGGTCCGAGTAATCGATGCCCCGAACGTAGCGAAACTCATCCAGCTTGCCGATGTCATGCAAAACGACTCCTGCGAGAAGTAGGTCGGCATCGAGTTCGGGGTAATGCGCCGAGACGGCGGACGCGAGACCGATGAGACTCACGACATGCTCGAGCAGTCCGCCCAAATACGCGTGATGCATGGTCATGGCGGCAGGGGCGCGCTTCAGTCGAGGTGCGATGTCCGGATCTTCGACAATCGACGAGAGCAGCTGCCTAAGCCAGGGATTTCTCATTCCCGCAATGGCGGCTTTCACAGAAGCGTATAATTTTTCGACGTCGTGTTTCGTGTGCGGCAGGAAATCGGCGAGATCATATTCGTTATCGGACGTCGGAACAATCTGCTCGAGCGTCAACTCCTTCTGGCCGTTGTACACCTTCACTCGCCCACGAACGCGCACGACGTCATCCAAGTCAAAAGTCTTGGCCAGAGTTTCGAAGTTGTCCCACATCTTCGCGGGAATGCTCCCGGAGCGGTCCGCCAGGTTGAGCTCAAGCCAAGACTTACCCGAGCGCACGGAGGTTCGAATCTCTTTTTCGCGGACGAGGAACAGAGAAGAAACGACCTGGCCGTCCGCCAGGCCGGCAATGAACTGGAGTTTCATTAGCTGCTGACTTTCGGAAGAGGGGCTTTTTTCTTGGATTTCTTTTTGTCCGGGGCGTCGGGCGTCGGAGCAACTTCCTGAATAACCGTGGCTCCGGGAACCGCGGCCGTATCCGTATACCCGGGCTTCACTTGCACGTAGCTCTCTTCGCGCAACTGCGCGAGATAGGTGCGCAGGGCCGGTTCCATCTTTTGCCGGTAGAGTACGTTCGTGATTTCGCCCTCGACTTTATCGAGGGGTTGCAAGCCCGCCTGGAAGTGGTCTTGCACCTTCAAGATCTCAAAGCCCGTTTTGGTCTGCATGACATCGGT
>Ga0187780_10002429_pt1 | contig 14005 bp, 16 predicted proteins | sample 1015_Q2_SP10_20__FD_132429 | JGI IMG/M metagenome (GOLD analysis project Ga0187780, IMG submission 132429) | Tropical peat soil microbial communities from peatlands in Department of Meta, Colombia - 1015_Q2_SP10_20_MG | ecosystem: Environmental > Terrestrial > Soil > Wetlands > Peat | place... | reverse complement strand
GGAGAGTTGTCGACCGAGGAGTGGATGCGCGTGCTCGGCGAGGCGCGTGCGCTGGGGGCTGTGCAGCTTGGCTTCTCGGGCGGAGAGCCGCTGACTCGCCGCGACCTGGAGGCTCTGGTCGCCGAAGCCCACCGGCTTGGCTACTACACCAACCTGATCACCTCCGGCGCGGGCCTCAACGCGCGGCGGCTCGGCTCGCTCAAGGCGGCCGGCCTCGATCACATCCAGCTGTCGTTCCAGGCCTCGAGCCAGGAGCTCAACGATTACATCTCGCGGACGCGCACGTTCGATCTCAAGCGCCGCCTGGCGTCGGAGATCAAGGCTCACGGGTTTCCGATGGTGATGAACTGCGTAGTCCATCGTCTGAACATCGACTACGTCGAGCGGATCATCGACCTGGGCGTCGAGATCGGCGCCGAATATCTCGAATTCGCCAACGTGCAGTTCTATGGCTGGGCCTATCTCAACCGGCAGCAGCTCATGCCCACTCGCGCCCAGCTGCGCCGAGCCGAGCAGGTGGTCAACGACTACCGCGCGCGGCTCGGCAATCGCATGCGCATTCTCTTTGTCGTGCCGGACTATTTCGAGACGCGGCCCAAGCGCTGCATGAATGGCTGGGCCACCACTTTTCTCTGCATCAGCCCGGATGGGACGGCACTCCCTTGCCAGGCCGCGCAGTCGCTCCCGGAAATGACCTGGCCATCGGTACGCCGATCGAGCGTGCGTGACATCTGGTACGACTCGCCGGCCTTCAACCGCTACCGCGGCGACGGCTGGATGCCGGAGCCGTGCCGGAGCTGCCCGGAAAAGACCCGCGACCTCGGCGGCTGCCGGTGCCAGGCGTTCTTGCTGACGGGTCGACCGGACGCGACCGATCCGGTGTGCGACAAGTCCCCGGATCACGGGCTGGTGCTCGCGGCGATCAGCGAGGACGCTCATGCGGATCCAGCGACCATCGTATTTCGCTCGCTGGAGAATTCGCGCGAGTTGGTCGCCGGCGGCACGCAAGACAGCGGACCGTGAGGCGCTAGAGCTTAAATTCTCGTGCGCGGCGCAAGCGCGCCGGCACTAGGGAATCGCAACACCCCACGGCCGGGTTCCGACCGGGATCGTCTGTGTCACGGCGTTGGTCGCCGTGTCGATGACGGAAACGCTGTCCGAGCGCCCGTTGGCCACGTACAGCTTGCGGCCATCGTGGGTGAAAGCCATGTTCCACGGTCGCTGCCCCACCGTGATGGTCGCGACCACGGACTCCTGCGCGGAATCAATGACCGACACGGTCCCGCTGCCACCGGCGCTCGCGTACACGCGACGGCCATCGCGCGCCACGGCTACTCCCGCCGGCCGGACGCCGATCGGGATCGACTTGCTGACCCGCCAGTCTTTGGTCGCAACGACGTCCACTGTTCCGGCGGTTTCATCCGCTACGAAAACTTTGCTGCCGTCCGGCAAGAAACCCATCCCACGTGGAGCCCCGTCGGTCTTGATCTCTCGCACCGACTTGTGCGACGCGACGTCGATGACATCGATGCTATGACTGTTCTCGTTGCTGGTCAGCAGCCAGCGGCCGTCCGGCGAATAGACGCAATGCTCGGGGTTGCTGCCCTGCACCGGGATGCGCAGACGCTCGGTCAACGTTGAGACGTCGACGAGAAGGGCTTCGTTGCTGTCCTCGGCACACACCGCGAGAGTCTGTCCGTCCGGTGCAAGCTGAATCCCTTCGGCGCTTTTGACGTTGGGCAGGGTCTTGCGCAGCTCGCCGGTCGCGGCGTCGATAACCAGCAGCACGTTGCGCTGCGAGTCGACCACAAACAGCGTCTTGCCATCACGGGTGACGGCGAGGCCCCGCAGTTTGTCGCCCATCGAACCCTGGCGCGGGATCGGGCTGTCGGCAGCCTCACGATCGGTTGCAGTATCGATGACTGTTACTGTTCCCGCGCCTTCGTTGGGCACGTACGCGCGCTCGGCCATCGCTCCCGCGCTGGCCAGCGCGGCTGCGAACAGCATGGCCATCCGGCACAGGATCACGCGCGAATGCCGGTTGCTGGGTGAGCGATTAAGCGGCGCTCGTGATTCGTGTCCCGTCAGACGCATAGCGGCTCGGCCTCCAGCATTACCTTCGCCACCGCTCGCGCATCGCACACGCGGACTCGCCGCCGCCATTCCCCAGCCAGCGCGACAGGCCTATGATAGTCGGCGTCCTGAGCACTGCCGCGCGCGCCGCAGGCAGTTCAATGGTACATCAGCGCCGCAGTCGGACGATCGCTCGTGAGTCGCCCGACGGCCAGTCGACCGGGTACTCCGGCATCGGTTGATCCCGGCACCGGTCAGTGGGACAGCGAAGCCAAATTTGCGGGCCGTCTGATCGTTGCCGACAACTGAACTCGAAAACCTCTGGACGTCGAGTTCAAACTTGAAGCGAGGAACACCTATGGCTGCCGTGGCAATTCATCCTTCCGTTGACTCCGGCGTGAAGAAAGGTTCGGCCAACTTCGCCGGCGGTACTCTGACCTGCAAATGCGGCTCGAACGCAGTGACGGTCGCAATCGGATCGAACGTGGCGTTCAACCATGTCTGCGGCTGTACCAAGTGCTGGAAGCCGAAAGGCGCGATGTTCTCGCTGGTCGGGGTCGTGCCTCGCGACAAACTCAAAGTCACCGCGAATGGCCAGAAGCTCAAAGTCGTAGACGAGAAAGCGCCTATCCAGCGCCACGCCTGCACTGGCTGCGGCGTACACATGTACGGGCGCATCGAAAATAAGGCACACCCGGTCTATGGATTCGACTTCATTCACGTGGAGCTCAGCAAGGAAAGCGGCTGGGCGGCACCGGACTTCGCGGCATTTGTGTCGTCAGTGATCGAGTCCGGCGTCAAGCCCGACCAGATGGGAGCTATCCGCGCGCGCCTCAAGGAGCTGGGGCTCGAGCCGTACGACTGCCTGTCACCAGCACTGATGGACATGATCGCCACGCACACGGCCAAGGCCAAAGGCGTCCTGGCCGCCTAGCCAATCGATCGCTGCCGCGGGCCGCGGCGTAGGGCGTACAGAACGCTCGCCGCGGCTGCGCACGCTGTACCCATCCGCGATCGAACGGGCGGGTCCTTACTCGGCCGCACCCCCTGATGAATATTAACATAATGCTGATTATACGAATATCTATCTCTAATTGACTGATATTAATGCGTTAATTTGTGCTCAATCGAATTGTAATTCGGAACGCTTCGGTTGCGTAGCATTAAAGAACGCCCTTCGATAAGTTAAGCATCCGGCGTCCACCACGGAGCAAGCCACATGCGCCTCCTCAGCACGATCACAGCGGGCGCCGTCGGCGCTCTTGCTCTCATGACCGGTTACAGCGCGCCGGCAGCGGCCGGTGGCGCGTATTTTGTTCCGCACTTCGGTGTCGCAGGCGCGCTGGCCAACGTCGTGGTGGGCCTCGCGACACTGCCGTTCACGATCGCCGCCAGCGTCGCGGGCGCGGGGCAACCCGCACCCGGATACGCGCCGGGCTATGCACCAGCGCCCGGTTATTACCCGCCGCCGGCCTACTATCCGCCGGCGCCCGTTTACTACGGCGCGCCCGGCTACTACGCGCATCCCGGCTACCATTACCCGCACGCGTACGGACACGGCTATGGCGGTTACCCGCGATACAATGGCCACTTCGGCTCTTACGCCGCCCCGCACGCCGGCCACAATTACTATCGTCGTTGAGGGCGTACCGACACGATCATCATCCGCGAAGCGGCGTGGTGGCCGACCGCCGCGCTCGGCGGCGCTCAAGCTCCGCGATCAGATTCTCGACGTTGCCACGGAGCTCTTTCTCACCCAGGGCTACGGCCTGACGACCATCGAGGCCGTCGCGCGCCGTGCCGGAATCTCGAAGCGCACGTTCTACCACCGGTTTACAGATAAAGCGGTGTTATTCGGCGCGGTCGTCCATCACATCATCGAACGCATGCGCCCGGCACCCGGAGTGCCATTGCTCGAGGGAGCGACGGTTGACGATCAGCTGCGGCGCCTGGCTCAAATGATGCTGCGCGCGGCGCTGTCGCCGCCGGCAATCGCTCTGCACCGGTTGATCATCGCCGAGTCGGCGCGCTTCCCCGAATTGGCTCGGGCCGTTCACTCCGAGGGAGCGAGCCGCGAGGCAGTCGTGCTGGTCAGCGATCTTCTGGATCGGGAGATCAAAAACTCCGCGCTCACGGCGGAAGCGCGCGAAATCGCCGCGCAACAGTTCATCCAGCTGGTCGTGAGCGTTCCGCAACGGCGCGCGATGGGTCTCGGCGAGCCGATGTCCGAAACGGAAATCGAGGGCTGGGCGGACTCCGCCGTCACGCTGCTGCTTGACGGATGCCGTGGCTGGAGGCGCTCGCCCAGTATCTGAGGCTGAGACCGACCGACTCAGAGCGCGCCGCGGCTGATCTCGAGATCGCGGACATCGACCAGCGCCACCCACCGGCCCCAGGCACCGTGGGCATGCGACGCGGGTGGATCAATTGCCTCGACCAGGCGGTTCCACCCCGAGCTCGACAGAATCCGGACCATGCCCCAGCGTCGGTGCGAAGCGAGAGCTCCAACCGGGCACTTCACGAATTCGTGCGAGTTCCAGCGGATGATCCTGGCGCTGCGGTTGAGCATGTCGGGCATTCCCAACGCAACACTCCGACGCACGCGGCGCCAGGGCCGTCGCTTGCATCACAATTCTTGCGGGACGAATCGGCCCAGCTGCTTCGGAGTTGATGCCGCGAGACGCAGCGCACGTTCGCAACTCAGTTATCCCGCGGCGCCAGACTCGCGGCCGCGGTCCCGGACGCGCACAATGGCATCTCTCGCTCTTTTCAGGGACCTGCCATGCACCGCAGTCAGCTCGCCGGGTTCATCATCGACTGTCAGACCAGCGATTTGAAGACGGCCGCGGAGTTCTGGTCGAAAGCGCTGGGCATGGAGCAGAAAGCGCTGCCTGGCCAAGAAAAATACATGCAGCTGGTCGACCCGCGCGATTACGTGCACGTCGAGGTCCAGTCTGTGACGCACCCGAGCCGTGTGCATCTCGACATCGAATCGGACGATGTTGAGGCCGAAGTTCGGCGGCTCGAGCAGCTGGGTGCCAAGCGAGTCCAGCAGGTGCGCACCTGGTGGGTCATGGAGGCGCCTACCGGCCAGCGCTTCTGCGTCGTGCGGCCTCAGTCCGCCGGCTTCGCCAACTCCGCCCATCGCTGGCCCTGAGCAACAAGCCGAGGAGTGACTTATGACCTTCCCATGCATGCCACGGGCTCGGCTCAGCGCGTTGGCGTTGATCGCTATCGGCGCCAGCCCCGGTGCCTTCGCTGAGGAGCAACACCCGCTGGCTGCGCAGGGACCTATCCGCCAGGCTTGCTCGGTGGAAATTCAGAACTACTGCGCGGATGTCACACCGGGCGACGGCCGGCTCCGGGCCTGCCTGGCCTCGCATCGCGATGAGCTAACCCAAGCCTGTCGCGACGCTCTCGACAGCGGCAACTCGCGCGGCGATTAGCGTCCGCGCGAGGCGTCACGGCGCTGGTTCGGCGTGCTCAGGTAGCCGCTAAACCAGCTGCGAGAGTACCCACTCGACGAACGACCGGGTGTGCTGTTCCATCGGCGTGTATGGGCCCGGCTCGTAATACCGGGAGTGAACACCCTGCTGATTGAGCTCGATGATGCGCTTGTCGGCTGCGCTCGTGACCTTCCACAGCCAGGTAAGACGCTCCACGTCGTAATCCACACCGGCACGCAGACCGCGCTTGACCAGCCAGATCACTTCCATGTCGGTCGAGCTAGCGGACTTGGGTATGAACCGATAGATCAGGCCGTGATCGGGGTATGCGAGAAAGTCGCTCGTAATTCCCACGTCAAAGAAAGTAACGCCGCCGTCGTAGTCCGGGAACTTCCCCATCAGCGGCGCCACTGCGCCGCCGTCGCTGCTGCCACTGACCGTGCCTTCGGCGAGCGCCGAGCGCATGCTGGCCGCTGCCTCCTGCCCGGGTGAAGCGCGCCGACCCAATCGATCGAGCTCGATAATCTCGAGCCCGAGCTCGCGCGCTCTACGGCGCACACGTTCATCCGCTTCCCGGTTCATGGCCGCAGGCCGCGAATACAGGTGGTATTTGGAGTACTCCTCGTGCGCCGGGCCGCAGTGGTAGCACTCCATGTAATTTTCGACGGCCAGCTTCCAGTTTGCGTTGATCGGGTAGGTTTCCCGGTGCGCGACCTCGGCATCCGCCCAACCGTATATCCGCGCCGAACCGCCCAGAACCTCACGCACGTGGTCGAGCCCCAGCGGTGTCTGCGCGAACGAGATGAAAATCAGCCCCTCGATCAGCTCCACGTGCACGGGCTTCAACCCGTGCGCCGCCCGGTCAAAGTCTTGCGGCATCTGCGGCGCGGCGCGCAGTCGGCCATCAAGCCCGTAGCTCCAGGCGTGATACGGGCACACGAATCCACCGCCCCGGGCCTTGCCCGAGGAGAACGTGCAGATCCGTGAGCCGCGGTGGCGACAGACGTTGATGAGCGCGCGAACCCCGTTATCCTGACCACGTACGACAATTACCGATTCGCCGCAGATGTCGACCGTGAAATAGGCGCCCGACTCCGCGACCTGCGACTCGTGCCCTGCGCAATGCCAGTGCCTGAGGATCAGGCGCTGCGCTTCGCGCTCGAAGATCACCGGGTCCGAATAGAACTCGCGGGTCAGGGCATGGCCGGTGCGCTGATTCCGCACGATACGCGCGACGTAATCGTCGGCGGTGCGCGCCTCGCCGTTTTGGCCCGATTCCATGCGACGCTCGCTCAATCGACCTCGCTCGCCCCTGTCGCGCGGCAGACGACCGGTCTGGGGGAATTGTAGTCCCCTCCCCTGCGTTGGCGCCCGTGGCACGGCTGGACCGGCCTGTTAACCGATGGCATGCTCGCCGCCCTTGCTACTGGCCAGCGCATGTTCGGCATTCACGACTACTGGCTGTTCGTTCTGACAGGCGTCCTCCTCAACCTGACGCCTGGCCAGGACACTTTCTTCATACTCGGCCAGAGCATCGGCGGCGGTCGTCCAGCAGGGATTGCCGGGGCGCTCGGAATCACGGTCGGCAGCATCGGCCATACGCTCGCTGCTGCGCTCGGATTGTCCGCCGTACTTGCGACGTCTCCGGGTGCGTTTCTCATCGTGCGGCTGGCCGGCGCGGCCTACCTGATAGCGATCGGACTGCGCGCGCTGATGACGGCCGGGACGCTGGCTCCGTTGGCCGGTCCGCCCGTGCTCACGCAGCCGCGGATCGCGTTTCGCCGCGGTGTGCTCACCAATCTTCTCAATCCCAAAGTCGCGCTGTTCTTTCTGGCGTTGATGCCGCAGTTCATAGCACCGGATAGTCCGACCAAGGTCTTGGCGTTCCTCGCGCTCGGCGGAACATTTCTCACGACCGGCCTCATCTGGTGCCTGGTGCTCGCGTCCGCAGCGGCAGAGATACGCAAACTGCTTCTGCGCCGACCACGGATTGGCGCCGCACTGCCGCAAATCGCGGGCGGACTGTTTGTAGCTCTAGGCCTGCGCCTCGCCGTCGCGCGCGCCGCCTAGAAACCGCAGTGCCGCAAACGGCGGCCGATCACGGGCTGCTGCCGCGGATCACCTGTCCGCCCTTCATCACGAAACTGACGCGGGCCAGAACGGTGACGTCCTGCAGCGGATCGTCCGCGACCGCGATCACGTCGGCATACTTGCCCGGCGCCAGCGATCCGACCCGGTCTTCCCATCCGATGGCTCGCGCGGCGCTGATCGTAGCCGCCTGGATCGCCTGCATCGGCGTCATTCCGTACTTGACCATGTAAAAGAACTGGCGGGCGTTGTCGCCGTGAGGATAGACGCCGGCGTCGGTGCCAAATGCGAGTTTGACGCCGCCCTGAAGCGCGCGCCGGAAGTTCTCGCGCTGCTGCTGGCCGATCTTGCGCTCCTTCTCGATCGACTCGGGCAGCATCCCGACCTCAGCACCATGCTGCAGAATGTAATCGTCGTTGTAGATGTCCATCACGAACCAGGTGCCGCGTTCGCGCGCCATCCTGATACCCTCATCGTCGACGAGGCTCGCGTGCTCGACGGTATCCACTCCCGCGCGGATCGCGTCTTTGATCCCCTGTGTGCCGTGCGCGTGGGCTGCGACCCGGCGACCCAGCTTGTGGGCCTCCTCGACGATTGCCTGCATCTCCTCCAGCGTGAACTGCTCTGCGCCCGGCTGGTCGCCTTTCGACATCACGCCGCCCGTGGCGCAGATTTTGATCAGATCGGCGCCGTACTTGATGATTTCCCGCACCTTCGCCCGCGCCGCCCACGGCCCGTCCGCGACGCCCTCGTTTCGGTATGGGATGTCCTGGGTGAGCAGATTCTCATCGCAGTGCCCACCGGTAATGCTCAGCGGCGGTCCTGACACGAGCATGCGCGGGCCCGGCAGCTCACCGGCATTGATGGCATCGCGCAGCGCCACGTCACCGTAGCCCTCGGCCGCGACGTTGCGCACGGTCGTGAACCCCGCATCCAGCGTGACTCGCGCCGCATGCGCGCCGTACAGCGCTCTTCGAATGTAGGGGACGCCGAGTTCCGCGTAGCCGTTGATCGCGGCGTTACTGGTCAGATGCACGTGGGCATCGATGAGGCCGGGCAGCACGGTGGCCCTCCCCAGATCGAGGACGCGCGCGTCGCCGGGAATGCTCACGGTCCCGCTCGGCCCGAACGCGGCGATTTTCTCGCCATTGATGACCAGCACGCCGTCGGTAACCGTTGTGCCCTTCTCGGTATCGATCATCCGCGCCGCCTTGATGACGAGCGGCGCAGTCACGCCGGACTGGGCACGGGCCCAGGGCGTGACGGCGATCGCGCCGCCCAGCAGGAGACCCAGCGACAGGCATGCGCGCGGCCAGTAATTCATGGTCAGATCCTCAGGGCGCGATCGATTCTGCGTAGTTCGAGTGATTCGGGTTGGGTTCGCGCCCAGACAGCGGGGTGCTGACGTACCGGAGCACGGCGCGACGGACTCCCCTCCCCTCTCGGCACTGCACCCGCGCGGATTGTACCGAACGCGCCGGCGGCGACGCCGAAGCGGCGTGCGCAGGCTGGTAAAGTAGCGATCTGTCATCCGGCGCGGAAAACTCATGCGTCCCCGACCTCACGCCAATTTACCCAGCCCGTCCGGCATGGCGATCGCCACGCAGCTCCCCAAGGTCCAGTGGGGCAAAGGAATCTACGTACACGATGCCAGCGGCAAGACCTACATCGACGCGTCCGGTGGGCCGGCGGTGTTCTGCCTAGGGCACGGCCACGAGGAGGTGAACGAGGCGATCAAACGCCAGCTCGACCGCATCGCCTACGGTTACCGCTACACGTTTACCAGCGACGCGCTGGAGGAACTGCGCAGCCTGGTCGCGGAGGCCTGCGGACCGGGCCTCGAGTCGATGCTGTTCTGCTGCGGCGGCTCGGAGGCCGTCGAGTCCGCGCTCAAGATCGCGCTCCAATACCACGCCGCGCGCGGCGAGATGACGCGCCGGCGCTTCATCGCCCGCCGCCGCAGCTGGCACGGCAACACGCTGGGTGCGTTGTCGGTATCCGACTTCCTGGTGCGGCGCGCGCCGTTCGAGGGTGCGCTGATCGAGGCGAGTTTCGTGTCCGCGGTCCGGGCCTACCGCCCGCCACCCGGTGTCGCGGTCGACAACCTGGCAGAATTCTGCGCCCGGGAACTCGAGAGCGAGATCCTGCGGATTGGGCCGCAGCGTGTCGCAGCCTTCATCTTCGAACCGGTGGTTGGAGCCGCCGGTGGTGTGGTTCCCGCCCCGCCCACCTACGCTGCGCGCGTGCGCGAGGTCTGCGACCGTTATGGCGTGCTGATGATCGCCGATGAGGTCATGTGTGGTGCTGGCCGCTGCGGAACATGGCGCGCGCTCGAGCACGACGGCGTCGTGCCAGACCTCATGGCCGTTGCCAAGGGACTTGGCGCCGGCTATCTGCCACTTGGAGCGACGATCTATCACGGTAGGGTCGCCGAGGTCATCGACCGGCACGACGGCGGCCCTCTGACCGGTCATACGTTCACAGGACACACCGCCGCCTGTGCGGCGGGAGTGGCCGTACAGCGCATCGTCAAGCGCGACGGACTGGTGGCCCGCGTCCGCCGCGATGGTCCCGCACTCTTAGCGCGCATCACGCGAGCGCTCGAAGGGGTGGAAGCGGTCGGCGACATCCGCGGCCGCGGGTTCTTCGTCGGCATCGAGCTGGTCGCGGACCGGGACAGCAAGGCGCCCTTTCCGCCCGCGCTGCAGATCGCTACCCGGATCGGGCAGGCGGCGGCCGCGAACGGCCTCTTGTGCTATCCATCGAGCGGCAACATCGACGGGGTCAACGGCGATACGGTGATCCTCGCCCCGCCCTACATCACCACGGACGCCGAGCTCGACGAGATCGCCGGTCGGTTTGGCGATGCGGTGCGGCAAGCGCTCGGAGCCGTCAAACGCGGGTAAGCGCGGCGGCCTGCATGTGAACCGGCGCACATCCTGAACATCCGGGTCAACCAGGAGCGGCACGCGGCCGTTCAATACCCTGCCGTGTCGTCGCGCATTGACATCGTCGGCCGCGCCCTGGTGATGGTGCTGGCGGCAACCTTCCCGGTGGGTCACGCCCTCGCTGATCCTTACGCTGCGGTCAATCTCGCGCGGCGGTCGGGCTGCGGCCTTACTCATGTGGCGGAGCTGCGACGTTCCTTTCGCCTGGATACGGTCGCCTGGCACATGGCAGGCGGCGAGCCACTGCACCGCGCGATGCTCGACAGCAGCTATCGCGCGAGTACCGCCTCTGCGATGCATCTGGTCGGCACCACCAACGACCAGTCGACGGTCAGCGCGCTCTCCGGACACTACTGCGAGGATCTCTCGGATTCGAGCCTGAGCGAGATCGGAGTCGCGCAGCGCGGCTACGAGATCTGGCTGGTCGTTGCCGCGCCCCTCGCTACTCCGAGCCCCGGCTCCGCACGGTCGGCGAGCGACCGGGTGCTGACATTGGTGAATGCCGCGCGCGACCGCGGTGCGCGCTGCGGGGTTCGCACTTATCCGGCGGCCCCGCCCCTGATACTCAACCCGGCGCTCACTGCCGCCGCGCGCGACCACTCCAACGACATGGCGCGCTACGACTATTTCGATCACCAGGGTCATGACGGCAGCGGCCCCGCGGACCGCGTGCGCCGCACCGGATATGTGCCGCGGATCGTCGGTGAGAACATCGCCGCGGGCGTCGCGACTGCCGACGAAGTGGTCTCGGGATGGCTGGCGAGCCCGGATCACTGCGCCAACATCATGAGCGCGCGTTATACGGAAATGGGGGTGGCGTACGCCACAAACGTGCGTTCAGACGAGGCGATCTACTGGACCCAGGTGTTCTCGGCGCGGCATTGAAAGACTTCGAGGCGCTGCCGAGCGGGAAGCGGCGGCTTTCGCCGCCGCTTCCGTTGTTTCAACGGTAGACGCGCACTCCGACAAACGGCACCGGCGCCACCACTGCAACCGCAGGTGCAACGTAGGCCGGCCGCGGTGCAACGGGCACCATCACACAGCCGCCGAGTGAGAGCGCGACCAGAATCAGCGTCGCAAATCTGAAGCGAGTCATGTTGGCATCTCCACCGCGACCCACCGCGGTCTTGAGCCATAGAACGCGGGGCACGGTCTGCGGCAGACGCCCGACGATTAACTTCCCGTCATCGGATAGTTGCCATAATCCGGACCGGGTTTCGCCTCAGAACACGTACACGACCCGCACCGGCGTGGCCGACATGCGCGTGATGTGCTCGGGCTGCACGTAGCCACGCCGCTCACCGACCACGCACAGATGCACGTCGCCGCTCTTGGTCTCGGCGGTAACGTGCGCGCGACCCTCGCCGTTCCTGAACGTCAGCCGCGAGCCAGGGCCGTACTTGGACTCGCTGGGCTTGGGGCCGAAACAGTTGTCGATATCGCCGCTGAAGGTCTGGATATCGAAATCGCCGCTGGGCGCACTCAAGAAGTCGAAGTGCAGGTCGCCGCTCACCGACTGGCTTTCGAGCTGGGCATCGGGCGCGAGCATGAGCTTCGCGGTCACATCGCCGGACACGGTCTTGATCCGGCCACGAGTGACCGCTCCGAGTTCCAGAGTCACGTCGCCGCTCACGCTGGCGACTTCAACATCGCCGCCAGCGCCGGTCAGCTTGATGTCGCCGCTTGCCGAGCGAATGTCGACAGCCCTGGCATTGTGCGCAGCCAAAATCACGTCGCCGCTGACGGTCGTGACGTTGAGATTGCCGCCGACGTCGCCGCTGACGTCGCCACTCACGGTCTGAAGCCGGACCTCGCCAGATACGTTGGAGATCTTCGCGTCCGCGCTCACCAGCCGGGCCACGATCGCGCTCCTGGCCGGGACGTGGATCAGGAGACGGGCGGTAGAGTTGTCGTCATGACTAAAGCCGGAATGCGGGACGACGTGCACCGAAACCCGCCCGTTGGCTGAATTCAGATCCACGTGGTCGACCTGATCGCCAACCGAGCCGGTCACTTCCACTTCCGGCTTGTCCCAGCCGCTGATCTCGACTGAACCGGCAACACTCACGATTTCGACCGTGCCCTGCGGATCGGCGGCAACATGCTCCTGGACGGACTTGCTCGCCTGCACTAGCGACCAGGGGGCTACCAGTGAAAAGAGAACTCCAGCCGCGAGATAGCAGCGGCGGCGGGGTCGTGAACTGAGTGCGGTCAACATGGTCATGTCCTCGAAATGGCGGGTTGCGTGCCACGCACGACGCCTTCGTAAAGATCGATCTCGTCGTGGCGGGTGCTGTCCAACAGCTCTTGAAGCACCGGGCTGGCCGGGTCGGCCGCCAGGGCTTTGCGGATGTCGTCCTGAGCATTGCGGATCACGAGCAGGCTCTGCTCAATGCGCGCCCGCGTTACAGGTTCGAGCAGCGCCAGGCGCTCGTGGAAGCTGTGCTCGAGTTCGGCGCGGGCGGCGACATAGCTCGGGTCGGCCAAGTCCGCGGCCGGCCCGGCGAGCGCCGCCTGCGCCGGCGCAGGCACGGAGCTCGGCCGGTTGTGCAGAATCGCCCAGCTCAGCGCCGCCGCCAGCAGGGCGCCCGAGGCCGCTGCGGCCAGCGCCATCGGCCAGCGCTGGCGCGGCGCCGGACGGATGGCGCGCGAGATTGCCGGCCAGAGGTCGCGCGGCGGAGCGATCTCGCGCGGGAGTTGCGCGAGTTCGCGATCGTCGGGGCGGAGATTCTCGCTCATGAAACCTCCCGTCCCATCGCCGAGGCGATGAGTCCGCGGGCCCGATGCAGCTGAGCTTTGCAAGTGCCTTCGGCGACACCCAACATCGCCGCCGCCTCGCCGTGCGTGTAACCGTAGATTCCGACCAGCACCAGCACCTGCCTGGCGCCCTCGGGCAAGGCAGCAATTGCCCGCTCGAGGTCCACCGGCGGAGGACCAGCAGCTCTGTCGACCGCGTCCGGCATAGCGTCGCCGGGAGTGGCCACCTCGTAGATCGCACTCGGGCGGCGGCGGCGGTTGAGCACGGTATTGACGGCAATGCGGTGCAGCCATGTCGCAAACCGGCTGCGGCGTTCGAAGCTCGGCAATGCGCGCCATGCGGCCACAAACGTCTCCTGCGTGCAATCCTCGGCGGCCGTGCGCTCGCCCGTCAGGCGCAGGCACAAACCGTAGACGGTCGGGGCAAACTGGCGATACAGCCGCTCGAACGCGCGCAGATCGCCGGCAATTGCTGCGGCGACCACAGCGTTCGGCTCTCCGTTGTCACGTTCCGCGAGCTCAAGCACTGCTGTTGCCGCCCTAAGCCCCTGGATCATCATCGTGCTGGATTGGAGGCGCGGGCCGTGAGAATGGTTTAAATGCGGACGCGGGACCCGCCCGGGCGCGCCTGCGCGGCGGAGAGTCGTCCCCGCGATGGCGCCGTTCGCGGCAAGCGGTTACGCTTTGGCCCCT
>Ga0187780_10002428_pt1 | contig 14006 bp, 14 predicted proteins | sample 1015_Q2_SP10_20__FD_132429 | JGI IMG/M metagenome (GOLD analysis project Ga0187780, IMG submission 132429) | Tropical peat soil microbial communities from peatlands in Department of Meta, Colombia - 1015_Q2_SP10_20_MG | ecosystem: Environmental > Terrestrial > Soil > Wetlands > Peat | place... | reverse complement strand
CCGACGACTTCATCGAGCCGCGCTTCGTCAAGCAACTGGACGACGCCGGCCTCATCCGCCGCCTCTACGGTCCGTAGGCGACCTCCCAGAAAAAACGCGTCCGAGGGGAGTGGCCCTGGTCATACCAGTGCCCGTGCTGTCTCCGGCCTCCAACTTTTTTGGCCGATCTCCTACCGTTGTTCGTTGCCGCCACACAGAGTCTCCTGTAAGGTGACAGCCCACCATCGAAGAAAACTCGAGGAGGCCACCGGCGCGGGACCACCGGCGCGTGGCCGCCACACGGTTCGGGAATTGGAAGGAGGGATCGCGCATGACCGGGCATATGCCGGAATGGAAGACCTTGGTGGAACGGCTGGAGAGGCTGGAGCGGCAGAACCGCAGGCTGAAGCGCGGGGGGATCTTGGGCCTGGCGCTCGTCGGGGCCGCGGCGCTGATGGGCCAGGCGCCGCCGGCGGGCCAGACGGTGGAGGCGGAGGGATTCATCCTGCGCGGCCCGAACGGGAAGGCGCGCGCGGAGCTGGCCATGCGCGGGGGCGAACCCAGGCTCATCCTCCGGGATGCCAACGAGAAGGAGCAGGTGCGGCTGGCGGTGCTGGCGGACGGGTCCCCGGCGCTGACCTTCTATTATAACGACTGGCGGCCGAACCTCATGCTGAAGGCGGGGGGCGTGGGCCCAGCCCTGACGCTCTACGACAAGGAGGGGAAGACGGCGGCCGTGGTGGGCGTCTACTCCGACGGCTCGCCCAGCCTGACGTTCATGGACAAGGCGCAGAAGACGCGCGCCATCCTGGGCATCCTGTCGGATGGCTCGCCCGGCCTGGCCTTTCAAGATAGGGCCGGGGCCCGCCGCACCGCCCTGGGCGTGATGCCGGACGGCTCGCCGGCCCTGACCTTTGGCGACACGGGCGGAAGGATCATCCGGAAATTGCCCTAGCAGGCTGCTGAAATAGGCCCACCTCTCCATTGCGGAATGCGGATTGGGGAATCCGCGCGCCGCCTTGCATCTGGACCTTTTTGAGCAGCCTGTTGACAAGCGCGAGCGCCGGGGCCCCCCTACAGGGTGGCGCTCGTAGAGATGGCGAGATTGCGCGGCCCATCGCATCCCGTCGCGCCGGGATGCCCGACGGGTGAGGAGAGAAGCCGGCCGCGGACAACACGTCTACCTGGGGCGTCAGACAAGAGGCTATAGGATGGGCAGCTAATCGCCGAAACAGATGCCCAGGTCGCGCGCGGTGAGGATGCTGTCGCAGTCCGGGGGCACCACCTTGAGACGTCGCGTGGCCTGCTCCAGGGGCACGTACCGTACGGTCGGGGGATCGAGGGCGACCATCACCCCGGAGTGCCCCTCGGCCAGGGCCCGCACGGCCGCCGCGCCGAAACGCAGGGAGATCAGCCGGTCGAAGGTGGTCGGGGTGCCGCCCCGCAGCAGGTGGCCCAGCACCACGGCACGGGACTCCTTGCCGGTGAGTTCCTGAAGCTGCCCGGCCATCCTTTCGCCGATCCCGCCCAAGCGTTCGGCCCTCCCGGCCTCCCGCTCGATCACCGAGACCGTGCCGCCCCGGGGGCGGGCCCCCTCCGCCACCACCACGATGGCGAAATGGCGGCCCCGCTTCGCCACCTCGCGGATCGTCTCCGCCACCCTGGCGATGTCGTACGGGATCTCGGGGATCAAGATCACATCCGCCGTGCCGGAGATGCCCGCGTTCAGCGCGATCCAGCCCGCGTACCGGCCCATGACCTCCACCACCATGATCCGCCGGTGGGCCTCGGCGGTGGAGCGCAATCGGTCGAGGCATTCAGTGGCGAAGGACACCGCTGTGTCGAAGCCGAAGGTGATCACGGTCTCCTCCAGGTCGTTATCGATGGTCTTGGGGACCCCGACCACCCGGAGGCCTTTCCGATGAAACGCGCTGGCGATGGAAAGCGACCCGTCTCCGCCGACGGCGATTAACGCATCGAGGCCGTGGGCCCTAAACCCTTGGAGGACCTTGTCGGAATAGTCGCGCTCCACGAGCGTGCCCTGTTCGTCCGGCGTGGCGTATTTCAGGGGGTTGCCCCGGTTGGTCGTGCCGAGGATGGTGCCGCCCAGGTGCGTGATCCCCCGCACGGTCTTCCGCGTGAGGGGGACGACGCCCCCGTCGGGGTATTCCTCGGGCAGGAAGAGGCCGCTGTATCCGTCCCGGATGCCGTAACACTCCCACCCCCGGTTGATGGCCGTGAGCACCGCCGCACGGATCACGGCGTTCAGGCCGGGCGCGTCCCCGCCGCCGGTATTGATGGCGATCCGCTTGATCTCCATGCCGCTCCCCTCCGTCCTGTCCCGCCGAACTCTCACAGGCTGCTGAAAAGCCCGCTCTTCCCCCGGCCGCCCAAGAAGGTCCAGATGCAAGGCGGCGCGCGGTGTAGGGGTACTCACCGGACATCAGTCTGGGGCGTACTCCGGTTATGGTGCAGCGCCACCGCTGCGGCAAGGGCCTCACAGGGAAGTTGTCCGAGCGCGCCAACGCCCCAGCTTGTCCGCCCCAGGCGGGATGGGCCTCTTCTGGCGGACTGCCGTGCGGCATGGGTCAACCGCGTGTGGGCGGGGGGTCGGCCCACTCCAGCAGCGAGACCGATTCGATGTGGTAGGTCTGGGGAAAGAGATCGAAGGGGCGAACCTGGGTGATGGTATACCCGTGGCGGGCGAAGGCCTTGAGGTCGCGGGCCAGGGTGCTGGGGTCGCACGAGACGTACACGATGCGGCGCGGCTGCAGGCCGGCCACGCCGTCCAGCACGGCGCCCTCGAGGCCCTGGCGCGGCGGGTCCACCACCACCACGTCGGCCCCATCGCCCCACGCGCGCGACGCCGCCGCCCGCGAGACGGACGTGCAGAGCACGCGGGCCTTCCCCCCTGCCCCGGCGGCCTGCAGGTTGAACTCGGCGTCCCGGGCCGCCCGGGGGTTGCCCTCCACGCCCACCACCCGCGCCGCCCGCGCCGCCAACGGTACCGCGAAGGTGCCCACCCCGCAGTAGAGGTCCACCACCCGCTCGCCGCCCTCCGGCGCGGCCAGCTCCAGGACCGAGGCGATGAGCGCCTCGGCGGCGGCCTCGCTGGGCTGGAAGAACGCGCCGGCGTCCACGCGCAGGCGGTGGGCGCCGGCCTGCATGGTGAGGTGCCCCTCGCCGAAGCGGTCCAGGAAACGCGGGGCCGCCTCGGCCCGTCCCGCCTGGCTGCGATCCGCCCCCCCCGCCCCCATCAGGACGAGGCCGGTCAGGTGCGGCACCCGCTCGCGCATCACGAAGAACAGGTGCCGCAGGGAGGCCCGCTCCGCCCGGCGGCCCACCAGCGTGAGGAGCGACTGGCCGGACCGCGGGCTGGCCAGCAGCCATACCTCGCGGAGGCCCGGCACCAGCCGGCCCAGGGGCGGGGTGCGCTGCGCGGCCAGGCCCTCCAGGACCTCATTCAGCATCGGGTGGAGGAGCGGGCAGGTCCCCACGGGTACCACGCGGTGCGAGGCCGGCGCGAAAAAGCCGAACTGGGTCCACCCCTCCGCCTCCCGCACCTGGAGCTGGGCCCGCGTGCGGTAGCCGAGCCCGCCGGTGGGCCGCACCAGGGGGGCGATGGGGACATCCCGCAACCCGCCCAGGCGCCCCAGCTGGTCCCGCAGGATCTCCGCCTTCCAGTGGCGCTGGGCCTCGTCCCGCACGTGCAGCCACTGGCAGCCCCCGCAGCGGCCGAAGTGCGGGCACGGCGGGTTCACGCGATCCGGCGAGGCGCCCTCGACTCGCTCGATGGCCCCCCGCAGGTAATCGCCCCGCGATTCCACGATCCGGGCGCGCACCACGTCGCCCGGCGCGGCGTAGGGCACGAAGACCACCTGGCCCTCGGCCGTGCGGGCGATGCCATGTCCCCGGAAGGCGAGCCCCGTCACCGTGAGCTGCAGCGCCTGCCGCTCGAGACCGGGGCCAGCCTCCGCCTTGGCGTCCTTGCCGATCTTGGCGCCTTGGCGGTTTATGCCCTGGCGGTTCATGTCTTGGCGGTTTACGGGCATCTCGTCTCCCTGGAGGATGCAGAAAAGCTCTCCTTTGCCCAGGCTGCTCAAAAAGGTCCAGATGCAAGGCGGCGCGCGATGCGCCGAGTGAGGCGTACTTCGGGTACGCCGCAGCGAGCGCGCGAGCGCGCCAACGCCGCAGATGGGCCTTTTTCAGCAGCCTGCTACGCCCCCACGCGCAGCAGCCGATACACAAACCAGAACATCCTGCGCCCCTCGCCCAGGTAGAAACTCCAGAGGCTGCCCCACGTGAGCGGGGGGAACTCCGGGCGCACGTGGCGGAAGCCGCCCAGCAGGACCAGGTGGACGCGCGCCGGGTCGGGTGCCGCCTCGGCCAAGCGGAGGCTCTCCGTGTACGGGATGAATTCGTCGGGGTTGCTGTGGGCGATGAACAGGTGCGCCCGCACGTCCTTCACCACCCGGGCAGGCGAGAGCCGGGCGATCTGGGCCGCCACCTCCGGATAAACCTGGCGGAGCAGCGCCGGCACCCGCGCCGGATCGCGGTTGCCCATCAGTTCGTAGAGCGCCCTTCCCTCGCTGGTCAGGTTCGCGGCCAGGGGCGCCGCCTCCGCCAGGGGCCGCTCCGCCTCGTGCCGGGCGATCTCGCCCAGGAGGGCGCGGTCCACCGGGTCGCCCAAGAGGTCCAGGTTGTACTTGAGGAAGATCCAGCGGTTGTACGGGTTGGGCGCGAGCTGCCCCCGTTCCCCACGATACTCGTAGCGGCCGGTAGTCACGAAGGTGATGACGTTCGCCAGGTCGTAGTACCCGCCGAAGGAGACCACGAACCGCAGGCGGTCCCGCACCGCCGGTTCGGCGGCGGCCACCACGGCGGGCCCGGCCCCGTAGCTGAAGGCCACCAGCCCCACCTTGTCCGGCCGGCGGCCCGGCAGGCGCGCGTCCAGGAAGCGGACGCTGGCCACGATCTCGTCGATATCGCTGGCCCGCAGCGTGAGAGACTTGAACCCCGTAAACTCCGGCGTGAGCACCATGAACCCGGCCCTGGCCAGCAGGTCCGCCACCCAGATGATGCGGGGGTCGTTCTTGCCCGTTTCGTTGACGCCGTGGATCAGGACCACGCCGGCACCACGGACGGCGCCGGCGGGGCGGAAGAGGGTGGCCGCCAGGCCCTTGGCGGCGAACGGCACCGTGAGGTCCTCGCGGGCCGGCCCGGCCGTCCAGCGCGTCAGGGGGCCGGGCTGCAGGGGATGGGCGAGATGTCCCATGAGGGCGAGGGCGAGGGCAGCATCCCGGGCGAGGGGCCAGAGGGCCACCAACACCACGGCGATGGCCCCCAGGATCACCCACCGGCGCGCCGAGACCTTCACACCGGCATGGTAGCACACGCCGGGAGGGCCGTCAGCCCGCAGCCGCGGGCAGAAGGTCCGGAGGTCGAGACCAATGGAGACGGAGCGGGGGCGAGAAAAAACGTAGGGACAGAGGTGAGGTCGAGAACCTGTTAGCGGCCGCGACCGCCTTCGAAGCCGCGCTGACGCCAGCCCGCTCCCTCCGGGCGGTCGAACCGGTCCGGGCGGTCGGCGGAGGCGCTGCGGTCCGACCGTTCGAACCGGTCCGGGCCCTCGCCGCGGTCCAGTTCGCTCCGGTCGCGGAGACCCTTCCGCTCCTCCAGGCGCTGGCGGAACTGCCGCTTCTGCTCCGGCGAGAGCCCCTCCCACCGCTCGCGGAGCTGGCGCTTCTGGTCGGGCGACATGGCCTTCCACTCCTGGCGGAGGCGGCCCTTCTGCTCCGGGGTCATGCTCTGGAAGCGGTCGCGCAGGGCCCGCTTCTGCTCGGGCGAAAGGTCCTCGAACCGGTCCTGGAACCGCTCGCGGAGGTCCTTCTTCTGCTCCTGAGACATGCCCTGCCACGTCCGCCGCAGCTCGCTTTTCTGTTCCGGCGACAGCGTCCGCCAGCGCTGCAGGTTCTCGCGGATGGCCTTCTTGGCCGGGTCCGGCAGCCGCTGCCACCGCTCCCAGTTGCGCAGCACGCGCTCGCGCTGCTCCGGCGGCAGGTTGCGGAACTCCTGCAGGCGCTCCCGGAGGGCCTGCTTCTGCTCCGGCGGCAGCTGCTGCCATTGCTGGAACCGCTCCCGGAGCTGCTGGCGTTCCTCGGGAGACATCTGCTGCCAGCGCTGGAGGTTTTCGCGGACGCGGGCCTGCTCCTCCGGCGAGAGCTGGCCGAGGCCCTGGACCCCCGGGGCGGGAGACTGTTGGCCCTGCGCCCAGGCCGCCGGCGCGGCCAGCGCCATCCCGGCCAGGAGCACCGCCACCGCCACCGGGCACCGCGGCCTCATGGGGCTTTCCCCGGGCGGCCCTTCTGCTCCGTGCGCACGGGCCCCATGATCTCGTCCATCTGGCGGATGGCTTCCAGGTCGCGCAGCATGTCGAGCATGCGGATCAGTTCCAGGTCGGCGATCAGGCGCGCGTCCACGTCCGGCGGGGTCTCGCCGGGCTGGGCCGGCTGCCCCGGCCGGGCACCGACCGTCGCCGCCAGGATAACCGCCATGATGTACTCCGTCAGCGCCATCGCCGCCCATCGGCTCAGGCGCCCCGCCGCACCATGGCGAGGAGGGCCGGCAGGCGCTCGATCACGTCCAGGTCCTCGGGGTGGTCCACGGCACGCAGGACCTCCAGGTCCTGCGCCAGGGCCAGGTCGTGCCCCGGGTCGAAGGTGCTTTCCGGGGGCCTCTGCATGCGGATCACGCCGATGGCCAGCAGCACGGCCACGGCGGTGGCGGCCGCCAGCGGCGGGAACGGCGCGAACGACAACCGGCCGAACACGCGCCCCCAGAGGCCGGCACCGGCCAGGGCGGACCGGGGCTGCCGGGGCGGGGGGCCGGCCGGGGCCGCGCGGCCGGCCGGCTCCGCCTCCTCGGCCCGGCGGATCTTTTCCCGCACGTCCAGGGCGAACCGCTCCCAGGTACCGGGCGGAGGCTCCGGCACCACGTCCGCGTGCACCAGGGCCAGGGCGGCGCGCAGGTCGTCCCGGACGGCGGCGCAGCGGGCGCAGCCGGCGAGGTGCTCCCGCACCTCGGCCGCCGGGCCCGCCGCGAGCCCGCCGTCCAGGAACTCCATCAGCAGATCGTCCACCTCGTGGCAATCCATCGCGTTCCTGCCCTCAGCCATCAGCGTCCCGCCGGCCGGGCAAAGGCGTTCGGCAGTTCGGCCGTTCGGCAGTTCGGCCGCTCGCCCAACCCGAGCCAGGGTACGGCCGAACGGTCGAACGGCCGAACGGCCGAACGCTCTTTCCGCCCCCTGCGCACGCTTCCCATGGCGCTAACCGACGTCGCGGAATCGGGCCAGGCGGGCCTGCAGTCCGCGCACTGCATGGAAGTAGTTCGCCTTGGCCGTGCCCTCGGAACAGTCCAGCACCTCGGCGATCTCCTTGTGGGAGAGGCCCTGGTGCACGCGCAGCGTGAGCGTGGCCCGCTGCTGGGGAGGCAGGCTCGCGATGGCCTCGGCCACCGCGCGGTCCCGCTCGTCCCGGGTCAGGACGTCCAGGGCGTGCTCGCGCGTGTCGGGCACCCGGTCGTCCACCTCCGCTGGGTCCACGCGCGCCGCCCCCTTGAGGTGGTTCAGGCACAGGTTCACGGTGATCCGGTACAGCCAGGTGTAGAAGCCCGACTTCCGCTGGAAGCCCTTGAGCGACCGGTAGGCCTGGACGAAGGCATCCTGGGCCAAGTCCTTGGCGTCTTCCCCGTTGCGCGTGATGCGGTAGGCGAGCTGGAAGACCTCGCGCTGATACTTGCGCACGAGGTGATCGAAGGCCCCCTCGTCGCCCGCCAGACAGCGATCGATGATGTCGAAGTCGGTCTGGGCCAACGTCCGCGCTCGGGCCGGCTAAGCGAGCCGGGGCCCCGCGCCCCGCCCGCCCCCCTTCCGCTGCACCGGGGGAACACCACGTGCTCCGAAGATGAGCCCACAGGCAACCCATAATTCAGCTTCCGCCCCACCCCACAGCGGGTCGGACCTCCCTAAGGACTTACCGAATAAGGGTTCGGCTCTCCGCAGTACCGGCAGGAACCCACGGTACCCATGCCTGGCCCTCCATGCCGCATGCCCCCCATTCGCCCAGTTAGACAGGAATTGCTCCAAAAGGTTAAAGGCCCACCCCCCTGGAGCGCAGAGGGGTGGGCCACCCTGGAGGGGCTTGAGAAGGCGGATGAGCGGACCCGGCCCCGCCGTCCGCCGGACGGCCGGGGGGGGCGCGGGCCGGGTCCCAGGCTTATTTGCGGCGCTGGTGGCGCATCCGCTTGCGAAGTTTCTTGTATTTGTGCTTCCGGATCTTCTTGCGCCGCTTCTTGACGACGCTCCCCATCCCCTCCCCTCCTTTCTTCCGTGGTGTGCGGCAGGCGTCACGCCTCGGCGCCTCCGGGGGCGGCGGCCTGCTCGTCCCGTTCCCGGCGAAGCTGGAACTTCTCCAGGCGGTATTGCAGCGTCCGGTAGCTCAGGCCCAGCAGCTTGGCCGCGCGGGCGATGACCCAGCCAGACTTCTCCATGGCCTGGCGGATCAAGTCGCGCTCCACGGCCTCCAGGTCGATGCCCTCCTCCGGCAGGGCGAACCGTCCCGCGCCCCCGGGCCGCTCCGGGCCGGCGGGGGACTGGGCCGGCAGGTTCCAGAACCGCACCTCGAAGGGCAGGTCGTAGGCGTCGATCTCCCGCCCCTCGCAGAGGAGGACCGCCCGTTCGATCACCGCCTCGAGTTGGCGCACGTTGCCGGGCCACGGGTATCCCAGGAGGATCCGCATGGCCTCGCTGGTGATCCCCTTCGCCGCCCGGCCGCTGGACCGGCTCACCTTCTCCATGAAGTACTGGACCAGCTGCGGGATGTCCGTGCTGCGCTCGCGGAGGGACGGCAGGGTGAGGCTGACGACGTTGATCCGGTAGTAGAGATCCTCTCGGAAGCGCCCGGCCCGCACCTCCGCCTCCAGGTCCTTGTTGGTGGCCGCGATGATCCGCGCGTCCACCCGGATGTCGTCGCGGCCCCCCACGCGCCGGATCTCCCGTTCCTGCAGGGCGCGGAGCACCTTGGCCTGCATGGCCACGCTCAGCTCCCCGATCTCGTCCAGGAACAGCGTGCTCCGGTCGGCCATCTCGAAGAGGCCCACCTGCCGGGCCGTGGCCCCGGTGAAGGCCCCCTTCTCGTGCCCGAACAGCTCGCTCTCGATGAGGGTGTCGGGGATGGCGGCGCAGCTCACGGCCACGAAGGGGCGATCGTGCCGCGGGCTGTGGCGGTGGATGGCGCGGGCCACCAGCTCCTTGCCCGTGCCGCTCTCGCCCGCGATGAGCACCGTGGAGCTCGACCCGGCGATCTTCTGGATCCGGTCGAACACCTCCTGCATGCGGAAGTGGCTCCCCACGAGCCCCTCCACGCGGAACCGCTCCTCCAGTTGCTGCCGCAGTAGCCGGTTCTCCTGGATGAGCCGGATCCGCTCCATGGCCCGGCCCACGGTGAGGAGCAGCTCGTCCCGCTCCAGGGGCTTGGTGAGGTAATCGAAGGCCCCCCGCTTCACGGCCTGCTCGGCCGAATCCAGGGAGCCGTAGGCGGTCATGAGGATCACCAGGGTGGGCGGGTCCTCGCGGGTGAGCCGCTCCACCAGCGCCAGGCCGTCGGGGCCCGGCATGCGCAAATCCGTGAGGACCAGGTCGAAGTGGCGTTCCCGCGCCAGCTTCAGGGCGGCGGGGCCGGCGGGCGCCGTGGCCACGGCGTAGCCCTCTGCGCTCAGGATGGCCCGCAGGATGTCCCGCTGGGAGCCCTCGTCGTCTACGACCAGGATGGCGCCCTTGCCGGTCATGCCGCTTCCTTCGTGCCGGTGGCAGGGCGGCCGCCGCCCGCCGGCTCCGCCGCGGGGGCCCGCGCCGCCGCGCCATCGCCCGCGGGCACCACGGTGGCGGCGGAGTCCGCCACCGGGAGCCGCGGGGCCGAACCATCGGCCACCGGAGCCACCGTGGCGGCGGAGTCCGCCACGGGAAGCCGCGTGGCCGAACCATCGGCCACGGGAAGAATGACCGCCACCCGGGTCCCCTCTCCCTCCCGGCTTTCCACCTTGATGCTGCCGCCGTGCTCCTCGACGATCTTCCGGGTGATGGCCAGACCCAGGCCGATGCCCGCCTCCTTGGTGGTGAAGTACGGCTCGAAGACGCGTGGCAGGTCGCCGGCGGGGATGCCGCCGCCCGTATCGCGGAAGGCCACCTCGATGGCGTGGCTGCCGCCGCCGTCTTCGGGGACGGCCGTGGCGGCGATCTGGAGGCGGCCCCCACGGGGCATGGCCTGGAACGCGTTCACCATCAGGTTCATGAAGCAGGTCTTCAGTTGCGCCCCGTCGGCCACCACGGCCGGGAGGCCCGCGGCCACCTGCTCCTCCACCTGGATTTGCTGGGCCGCCGCCTTCTGCCGGGCCACCTGGGCCACGTCGTCCAGCAGCACCTCCACGCGGCACGGCTTTCGGTCCAGCTTCAGGGGCTTGCCCAGGATGAGGAAGTTTTCGATCATCCCGTTGAGCCGGTGGACCTCTTTCTTCACGCTCTCCACCAGCCGGTCGAACTCCTCCCGCTCCGCCCCCGGCGGCGGGGCGTAGCGGCTGCGCAGGAAATCGATGCTGAGGTTGATGAAGTTCAGGGGGTTGCGCACCTCGTGGGCGATGCCCGAGGCGAGCTGCCCGATGGCCGAGAGGCGCTCGGCCTGGTGCAGCCGCGCCTCCAGGGCGCGGTTGGCCCGCAGGCGCTCCACCATCTCGTTGAAGCTGCGCTCCAGCTCGCCGATCTCGTCCCGCCGCTCCGCCGGCAGCGTCTGGCTCAGGTCGCCGCTGGCCACCTGGCGCGCGGCCTCCACCACCTGCTGGATGGGCCGGGTGATCCGCCAGGCCAGGGCCAGCGAGCCGGCGATGCCCACGCCGAAGACGAAGAGGGTAAGGAAGATCCGCTTCAGGAGGTTCACCTGGACGAGGGTCGCGAAGTCGTCCAGGATCATGCTCACCAGGATGTAGCCGCGCGGTTGCGCGCCCACGGTGATGGGGACGATCAGGTTATAGGTCTTCTGCTCCCGCTGGCCGAAGGCCTCCTCGCCCAGCCGCGCCGTGATCAGGAGGTCCCGCTGCCGCGGGTCGATGCGGGCGCCCACCCGCCGCGGGTTGGACGAGGCGATGACCTCGCTCTCGTTGCTGAGGATGGAGATCTCCCGCACGCCGCGCCGTTCCAGGCGCTGCACGTAGTCCTGGAGGCGGGCCTCGCTGGTGCGCCCCTTGGAGGTGAGCTGCTCCACACTCACCTTGATGGCCGTGGAGAGGTCCGTGGTGTGGCGCTCCACCTGGGCCACCAGGCGGCGCTCCGCCTGCCAGTACAGGAGGAAGAGGGAGGCCAGGCTCAGCAGCAGCAGCAGGAGCATCATGGCCACCAGCTTCGTCCGGAGCCGCAGGTTCTCGAACCAGCCGCGCATCGTCTCTCCCCGCCGCGCCTCGTGCCTGGAGTCTAGACCGTGCGCCGGACCTTGTAAAGGCGCCCCCCGCCGGCGGCCCGGGGGTCGCGGCCATGGGCCCTGCGCCGTCTCACGCCGAGACCCGCTCGCTCAGTTTCACCTCGGGGCCCGGCCGGAAGGCGGGGCGTACCGCCGCCACCAGCAGCGCGCCCAGGGCGGCCAGGCCTGCGGCCAGGAGGCAGGCCGAGGCGAAGGAACCGCCGGCGTCGCGCAGCCGGCCCGCCACGGGCGGCCCCAGCACGCTGCCCAGCATGGCGAACCCGTTCATGAGCCCGAAGGCCACGCCGTGGATGCGGGGCGGCACCACGTGGGAGCAGAGGGCGTGGATGGCCGCCCAGGGCCCCCAGGTGAGGGCCCCCACCAGGGCCACGAAGGGAACCAGGGCCCAGAAGGGAGCCCCGCGGGAGATTCCCCAGGCGATCACCCCCATGTCCGCCGCCAGGGCAAGATAGCCGCCCACCGCGGCGAACTTCCGCCCGTGCCCGCCGGCCGCCAGCCGATCGCTCAGGGCGCCGAAGACGTACAGGCCGGGCATGGCCATCAGGCCGAAGAGGCCCGCGTAGAGGGCGGCGCGGGGCATGTCCCCCGCCCCCGCCTCCATCAGGATGGCCGGCCCCCACGTCCCGATCACCCACTGGGCGAAGCTGGGGGTCAAGCCGGCCGCGTACAGCAACCACAAGTCGCCGCTGACCAGCGCCGGGCGCACGCCCAAGGGAGCGGCGCGCGCCAGCCCCGGCCGCGCGGGCTCCGCGATCCGCAGCGCGATCAGGGCCGCGGCCGCGGCCGGGAAGAGGGCCAGGACAACGAAGACCCCCCGCCACGGGAGCCACCCGCCCAGGAACCCCGCCGCCGCCGTTCCGAACCAGACGCCGAAGCCCAGCCCTGCAAAAGACAGGCCTTGGCCCACTCCCATCCGGGCCAACGGCGTGTGCGCCGCGATCAGGGGGCGGTCGCTGCCGAAGAACATGCCATGGGCCGTGCCCACGCCGAGGCGGGCGGCGAAGAGGGCCGCGGGGGACCAGGCGGCTGCCGTGCCCAGGGTGGCCAGGGTGGCGAGCGCCCCGCCCCACGCCAGCACTCGCTTCCGCCCCCAGCGGTCTCCCAGGTAGCCCCCCACGAACTGGACGGCAGCATAGGCGAGGAAATAGGCGGTGGCGAGGTCCCCGGCCTGCCCGAAGGTGAGGGCGAACTCGGCGCGGATCGCCGGGAGCAGGGGGGAGAGGGCGTTGCGGATGATCCCGGTGGCGAACCAGCCCAGGAAGAGGATGCCCCACACGGTGTAGTACGGCTGCCATCCCGAAGAGGCCATGCGGGCTCCCCCTACACGAAAACGCCCCCCGGCCTACCTGAGAGGCCACGAGGGGCGCGCGGGGCGGCGCGGCGGAAGGCGGCGGGCTACCAGTACCGTTCCTCCTTCCACGGGTCCGCGGTGTTGTTGTACCCGCGCTGCTCCCAGAACCCGGGCCGGTCGTGCGCCGTCAATTCGATCCCCCGCACCCACTTGGCGCTCTTCCAGAAGTACAGCCTGGGCACCACCAGGCGCAGCGGGTGCCCGTGCTCCGGCTCCAGGGGCGCCCCGTCGTGGTGGGTGGCGAAGAGGGCGTCCTCGGCCTGGAAGGCTTCCAGGGGCAGGTTGGCCGTGTAGTCGTTCTCGGCGTGCACGATCACGAAGCGGGCCTCGGGCTTCACCCCCGCCCGCCGCAGGATCTCGCGGGTGCTCACGCCTTCCCAGGCGTTGTCGTACTTGCTCCAGGTGGTGACGCAGTGGATGTCCGAGACGGAGCGGAGGCGCGGCAGGGCGTTGAACTCATCCCAGGTGAGGCGCAGGGCATGCTCCACCAGCCCCACCACGCGGAAGTCCCACGTCCGCGGATCGAACCGGGGCACCGGCCCCACGTGGAGGACCGGCCACTTGGGGGTGAGGTACTGGCCGGGGGGCAGGCGATCCCCGCCGGGCGCCCGCCCCTCGCCCGCCTGATCAGCACGCTTGAACCCGAAGGCCATCCCGCGCTCCCTCATGCATCCTTCGGCGAAGGACGCCCGTATCCTCGCCGACGGCCCCCGGGTTTGCAAGGGAAAACCGCCTCCCGGAAAAGAGAACGGGCATCCCCGATCGCCTCGGAGATGCCCGCCCAACTGAAGGACCGTGGAGCGAAGGAGCTTAGTTCGACTTCTTGGCGCCGCCGTCGCCGCCGTCGCTCTTCGTCCCGCCGTCGCCGCCCTTCGTCCCGCCGTCGCCCTCCGCCTTCTTCTTCTTGGCGGCCTTCTTCTTCGAAGCCTTCTTCTTCGCCGGCTTCTTCTCCCCTTCCTCAGACTTCGTGGGAGGAGCAGTGGGAGTCGAAGGCGTGGTCGGGGGAGCCCCGCCGCCCTCGGCGGCGAACGCCACGGCACCCGTCGTGAAAGCGAAGATGGCCGCGATCAGGAACATCATGATGCGCTTCATCGATTCACCCCCTTTCCATCTTGAAATGGCGCTTGCCTTCCACCACGGAAGGCTCGCACACT
>Ga0187780_10002427_pt1 | contig 14007 bp, 7 predicted proteins | sample 1015_Q2_SP10_20__FD_132429 | JGI IMG/M metagenome (GOLD analysis project Ga0187780, IMG submission 132429) | Tropical peat soil microbial communities from peatlands in Department of Meta, Colombia - 1015_Q2_SP10_20_MG | ecosystem: Environmental > Terrestrial > Soil > Wetlands > Peat | place... | reverse complement strand
CAATATTTACAAAGGCGTCGTAACCCGCGTCGAGCCCAGCCTCGAGGCGTGTTTCGTCGATTATGGCGAGGAGCGCCACGGCTTTCTGCCCTACAAGGAGATTTCGCGCCAGTACTTCAAGGCCGGCGTCGATATCGGCCGCGCACGAATCAACGAGGTGATCTCCGAAGGCCAGGAACTGATCGTCCAGGTGGAGAAGGAAGAGCGCGGTAGCAAGGGAGCCGCGCTTACAACGTTTATTTCTCTTGCCGGTCGCTACCTGGTGTTGATGCCAAACAACCCGCGGGGCGGTGGCGTGTCGCGTCGAGTCGAAGGCGAGGATCGCCAGGAACTGCGCGAAGCGATCGATCAGCTTGATTTGCCCAGCGGCATGAGCGTGATTGCACGAACCGCCGGGATTGGCCGGGCGGTCGAGGAGTTGCAGTGGGACCTGAAATACCTGCTGCAATTGTGGAAAGCGATCACCGATGCGGTCGAACATGTGAAGGCACCGGAGCTGATCTACCTCGAATCAAGTCTGGTGATTCGCGCAATCCGGGACTATTTCAATCCTGATCTTGGCGAGATCCTGATCGACACCGAGGACGTGTACGAGCAAGCCAAGACCTTTGTCGATCTGGTCATGCCAGATGTTGCGCCGCGCGTGAAGCGCTACAAGGACGACGTGCCTTTGTTTTCGCGCTTTCAGATCGAACACCAGATCGAGACGGCGCACTCTCGCACCGTCTCGCTGCCATCGGGCGGCGCCATCGTGATCGACCATACGGAAGCGCTTGTGGCGATCGACGTTAATTCTGCGCAAGCCACCCGTGGCGCCGACATCGAGGAAACGGCAACCCGAACGAACCTTGAAGCGGCCGACGAGGTGGCGCGGCAGTTGCGGCTGCGCGACCTGGGTGGTCTTATCGTTATCGATTTCATCGACATGGAGGAAGGTCGCAACCAACGCGCGGTCGAGCAGCGCCTAAAGGACGGGCTGCATTACGACCGCGCTCGGGTGCAAATGGGCAAGATCTCGCGCTTCGGACTAATGGAGCTTTCGCGTCAGCGTCTTCGGCCGGCGTTAAGCGAGGGTAGCCATGTGACCTGCCCACGATGCAATGGGGTGGGCCAGGTGCGCGACACTGAAAGCTCAGCCCTGCACATCTTGCGCATTTTGCAGGAAGAAGCGATGAAAGAATCGACGGCCGCAGTGCATGCACAAGTGCCCGTCGATGTGGCCACGTACCTGCTCAACGAGAAGCGCGCCGACATTGCCAAGCTTGAGGCGCGGCTGCGTGTGTCCATTGTGTTGATCCCCAATAAATTTCTGGAGACGCCGCACTACAGCATCGAGCGTCTGCGCCACGATGATGAACGCCTGGATCTTGCAAAGGCCAGCTACGACCGTGTGACCGCACCACCCGCAGAAGAGGCCTACACACCAGCCATCCCGTTCGAACCGAGAAGCCGTCGCCAAACGGCCGTGGTCAAGGGCATCGTACCTGAGACACCGGCACCCGTAGTCGGGCCCGAGCGCGCAGTCATGCCACCTTCCGCGCGCGCTGCGCAAACACCGGAGAAATCGTTCTGGGCGCGCATTCGTAGTTGGTTTGGCGCGGAACAACGCGTGCCCCAAGCTGCGCCCGCGCCTGAAAGCGCAAGACCTGCTGCAGGCGCCGGTGCGCATGCGGCCGTGCGCTTGCGCGAAGGGCAAAAAGAAGGACGCGGAGCTGCTCGTCGTCCAGAGCGCTCCGAGCGGCGCGAGCGTCGCCCCGAGCGCGGCGCCAGAACCGAGCGAGCAGAGGCGGAGCGCAAGGCGGCGGGCGAGGCGCAACGCGGCACAGGCGGGCGCAGGCGAGAGGAAACTCGGCGAGATCGCGGTGCGGGTGCGGGCGCGCCCCGTGGCGAACGCCCGGCGGCAGGTGGCGGCGTCGAGCGCGCACCGGCGGGCGCAACGGCTCGCGAGGCCGAGGCAAGCTTAGCCGGAGGTCCAGAGCGCGGCGCGGGCGAATCGGGTCGACGCCGTAGCCGACGTGATCGCCAGGGCGAAGCCGCAGCGCATGCAGCTGCCGCGGGCGAAATTCGTGCACCACAGGCGCAGCCACAGGCACCCGCGGCATCGCCGCCCGAATTGGCAGTCACCGCGGCACCAACTGCGGTCAGTGTCCCGACGGCAGGCGAGGAGGAGCGGCGGGGGCGCCGACGTCGACGCCGGCGAGGGCGCTCGGGCACCGATCGGGGCGAGACCGCCATAAGCGCTGAACCGGGCCAGGCTATTGCCGAGAGCAGGGGCGGATTGGGAAGTGTCGAACGCCAGGAATCGCAGGTCAGCGTTTCCGAAGCGCAGGTGGTGGTCACGGGAATCGAGCAACCAGCGGCATTGCCGGCTGAGCAAATCGGTGCGGCTGCCGAGCGTGCTTCGGCCTTTGCACCGGAAGCGCAGCCCGCCGGCACACCAACGGCGGCGAGGCCAGCAGCGACGGTTAGCCCTTTTGCGGCAACCACCGCAGGCGGCCCGGAATTACCGCACGCCCCGGTAACGGAGAAGATTGTGCCGGTGAGCATGAATCTGGCAGAACTTACGCCGGCCTTGGATGCCGCCGGCATCGAGCTCGCGCAGACGGATCCGGCCAAGCTTGCGGCGGTCCAGGCACGCATTGCCAGCGAAAAAGCCACGCGTCCCCTGGGTCGCGAACGCCCGCCTCGCGCAAAGGTCGAGGAGGTTCCGCTGGTGCAGGTGCAAACGCGCCAATAAGCAGTGCGTAATAGCTTTTTACGTCCCGAGCCCATGGACCGCGCGTCCATGGGCCGCGAAAGCGGCATCGACTCAAAGCGCCGATTCGAAAGACGCGATCAGATAGGCTGGCAGGAGGTCGCCGGCGTGGTACTGCGCGGCGGGCCCGACGGCTAGCAATGCGTCTGCCTCGCCAACAGAGCGAATCATCGCGGAGCCCTGCTGGGCCAGCGGATGGGCAACGGCCCGACCCTGAGTATCGAAGCAAAGACGCGCGCGCCGAAAATCGATTCTCCCGGCGCGAGCGTGCAGGTCGCAGGCAATCGGCGCTAACAAGGGCGCGGGGGGCTGCGCGTCGGCACCGGCCATGCGCAACAGTGCGGGCAATGCGAGGGTGTGAAAGAGCACATAAGCGGCCACCGCGTTTCCCGGCAGACCGAGGACGAGGAGCTTTTGGTTCGAGCGCTCCAAGCGCAACACGGCGATTCCACGACCCGGTCGGACGTTTACAGGGATGAATTCAACGCCGCCTAAACTGCGCACGATGTCGGCATCGCCCAAGGCGGCGCCACCGGATATCAGCAATGCGTCCAAACCTTCATCGAAGGCCGCATCGATGAGGCGGCGCAACGCGCGCGAATCGTCCGGGCAAATGCCCATGTCGCGCGCAGCCAAACACGCCTGTTCAAGCGCCACACGCAGCATCACGCGATTACTGTCATAGACGCAACCCGGCGGCAGCGGTGCAGGAGCGTCCCTCAACTCATCGCCCGTCGACAAAACTCCAACACGCAGCAACCGAAAGACGTCCAGTTCGAGTTCTCCAACGGCGCAGGCCAACGCAAGATCGGCAGCGCGTAACCTGCGGCGTGCGGGCAGAACTTCATCGCCCGCATGTACGTGCTCGCCCCGCACGCGCCGGTTAGCGCCCAGACCGATTGGCCCGGGCAAGGCCACTAAATCAGGCGCAAGGTCTTGCGCCACCTCCATCACAACTACGGTATCGGCGCCTTGGGGCATCGAAGCGCCGGTCATAATCCGCACACAGGTTCCGGACGCCAACGGTTGCCCGAAGTCGTGACCGGCTAGGACGCGACCAACGACCTTGATCGTTCGGCCGCCGTCAGCCAAATCTTGCGCACGCACCGCGTATCCGTCCATGGCCGCCTGGTCCTGTGCCGGAAGATCCCGGCTTGACACCAGAGGGTGCGCCAGCACACGGCCTCGCGCTTGCAGCAGTTCGACCTGCTGCACTTCTTCGATCGAGGCAAGAGGCTGAACCAGAGTCTCGAACGCCTTGCGCAAGTCGCGCTCACTCATCGGCGCTCTGCGATTGAGAATGCAATGCATTGATATTGGCGAACGCTTGCGGCTGCTCGAAGGCGACTTCGATGGCGTCGAGGGCCCGCAGAAATTCCCGAGGTCGTCGCTCCCCGGAGGCCAGGGTCGACGCAAGTTGCGGTGCAATCGACGCCGGCATCAGGCAGAACACGACTTGCCGCCGGCCGGCGCACGCCGCAACAGTAGGACGCGCACCGTCGGTAGCCGCGCTGAGTCGGGCAACCAGATCCAATGGCAAAGCCGGCGCGTCACACGGCACGAAGGCTACCCACGGCAGGCGCGAATCGCGCAAGCCAGCCAGCATTCCGGCCAGCGGCCCGCTAAACGCACCGATATTCGCGCAATCGTCTGCCACCACGCGATGACCATAAGCACGGTACCGATCGAAGTTTCGATTGGCGCTGATGATGATTTCGCCAACTTGCGGTTGCATGCGTGCAAGCACGTGTTCGATCAGAGCGCGACCCTCGAATTCGACCAAACCCTTATCCGCGCCGCCCATTCTTGACCCGCGACCCCCCGCGAGTATTACCCCGGTGATCAAGTCGCGCGTGGGTGTTCCCAGAATATCGCTACCCACCAATGTAGGACATCTCGATGCGCTTACTGGGTCGCGAAGTGAGCTCTCCGCGCAGCTCGGAATAACGGTCATCGCGCGCGGCCCAGACTGCGCCGATCGCCGCGGCAATTTGCAGGTCATCAGCGCCACTGCGCAGTAAAGCGCGCAAATCGTGTCCGTGTTGACTAAACAAGCATAGATACAGGCAACCCTCGGTCGACAGTCGCGCACGCGTGCAATCACCACAGAACGCCCGAGTAACGCTCGAAATCGTGCCGATCTCGCCGCCTCCATCCCGGTAGCGCCAACGCTGCGCAACTTCGCCCGGCTCGGTCGTCTCGATGGGCTCTAGTGGCATTTGGGCGCTGATTGTCTCAAGAATCTGCTCTGACGCAATGACGTCGTCCATCCGCCAGGCGTTGGAGTTGCCTACGTCCATGAACTCGATAAAGCGCAGGACATGACCACGGCGACGAAAGTACTGCGCCATAGGCAGCACCTGCTCCTCGTTGTACCCGCGCTTGACCACCATGTTGATTTTTATTGGCGAAAACCCCGCCGCTGCAGCCGCATCGATGCCCTCGAGCACGCTGGTGACGGGAAAATCGACATCATTCATTCGGCGGAAAATTGCATCGTCGAGCGCATCGAGCGAAACCGTGAGACGCCGCAGACCAGCCTCAGCAAGGGCGCTTGCCTTGCGCGCAAGGATCGACCCATTGGTCGTCAGCGCCAAATCGAGCGGCACGCCGAGTTCAGTGCCCAGGCCCGAAAGCATGCGCACCAGTGATTCGAGGTCACGCCGCAGTAGCGGCTCACCGCCCGTAAGTCGAATCTTGCGTGTCCCGCGGCGCACGAAGATGCGCGCCAGTCGTGTGATTTCCTCAAAGCTCAGCAGCTCGCTGTGCGGCACGTAACAGTGCTCGTTGTTAAACAGCTCCTTGGGCATGCAATAAATACAACGAAAGTTGCATCGATCGGTCACCGATATGCGCAAATCAAGCAGCGGTCGGTGCAACCGGTCCTGCAAGGCGCCGGTGGCGTGCCTCATGTCCGAGGGGACCTTTGGCGGTCGGCGTAGCGCCTTGGCGTCGAGCAAAGGAATGACTCGATCCGTCATTTTGTTGTTTTCCCGCTTGTCCAAATAACCTGTGCTTACGCCACCCAGCGACGCGCATTGCGAAACATACGCATCCAAGGAGAGTCCTCGCCCAGCCCCGCTGGCTGCCACGACATCTGCACTGTGCGGCGCACGCGCTCGGGGTGCGGCATCACGATCGTGAAGCGTCCGTCGGCGGTCGTCAAGCCACAAATACCCATGGGCGACCCATTGGGATTTTCCGGGTAGCGTTCTGTAGCAGCGCCGGCTGCATCAATGTAGCGCAGGGCCACATGGGCTTTTGCAAGCGCTTGCGACGCGTCAAAGACCGCGCGCCCTTCCCCATGAGCGTTGACCACGGGTATACGAGCGCCCGCCATGTCGGTGAAAAAGATCGAGGGCGACGCCGGAACTTCGACCATCACGAGGCGCGCCTCGAATTGCTCGGACGTGTTGCGTTCGAACCGGGGCCAGTGCGAGGCCCCGGGGATGATTGAGCGCAGCTGGCTCATCATCTGACAGCCATTGCAGACACCCAGGGCAAATGTCTGCGCACGCGCGAAAAACTCGGCGAACCCATCGGCCAGCTTTGGATTAAACATTATGGTTTTGGCCCAACCGCCACCGCCACCCAGTACGTCGCCATAGGAAAACCCGCCACCGGCGGCAAGGCCCTGAAACGAAGCCAGGGTGACGCGACCTTCAATCAAATCGGTCATATGCACATCGACGGCCGTAAACCCAGCGCGGTCGAAGGCCGCCGCCATCTCGTATTGGCTGTTGACACCTTGCTCACGCAAGATGGCGATCTTCGGTCGATCGGCCTTCGCGATCCACGGTGCGGCGATGTCCTCGCGCGGATCAAACGGCAAAGTAAGAAAAAGTTGCGGCGGCGAGTCGTTGTCCGAGCGGCCGAACTCCGAATCCGCGCAGGCTGGATTGTCGCGCAAGCGCGCGATCGCCCAGGAAACCTCATTCCAAGCGCCGAGCAGTTCGCTCAGATTGTAGGAGACCAGCACCTTGGCATCGTGGCGCACCTCAACCACGGGTTGCTCGGTGATGCTTGCCACAACATGGCTCAGCGCACCAATGCCGGCCTCGCGCAACACTTGCATCGCAGCCGAGCGATCAGCCTTGCGTACTTGAATCAGACAACCGGGCTCTTCGTTAAAAAGCGCGCGCACCGCCATGTCGTGCCGCCGTACGGTGGCCTGATCGGCACGGATCTTGAAGTCTCCGTAATCGCCGCCGTGCGGATCGATTGCCAAGACATCAATGTTGATCGAAAGTCCGCAGCGCCCCGCAAAGGCCATTTCACAGGCCGCCGCCCAAAGCCCTCCGTCGGACCGATCATGGTATGCAAGGGCGATGCCTTGCGCCGCCAAGGAGCGTATCGCACGCAGCGTTGCCGCGAGCGCCGATGGCGTATCCACATCGGGTGCCTCGTCACCAAGCTGACTGCAAACCTGCGCCAATATCGATCCGCCCAAACGCTGACGTCCCGCAGAAAGGTCAATCAAAATCAGTTCGCTCGGCCCAGCGTCTTCGCGCAGCTGTGGGGTGAGGCTGCGGCGCACGTCTTCCACCCGTGCCGCGGCGCTAACAACCAAAGAGACTGGCGCGCTGACCTGCTTTTCCTGCTCTGCCTCCCGCCAGCTTGTGCGCATAGAAAGCGAATCTTTCCCCACCGGAATGGACACGCCCAATTCCGTGCATAAATGGCTTGCTGCAAACACGGCGGCGTACAGCGCTGCGTCTTCCCCGGGCACGCCGCAGGCGGCCATCCAGTTGGCCGACAACTTCACGCGCGCCCATTCAACATCGGCGGCAGCCAAGTTAAGCAAAGCCTCGGCGATCGCCAAGCGCGAGGCGTTGCTTGCGTCGATCGCGGCGACCGGGGCGCGCTCTCCGACGGCAAAGGCCTCGCCCGCGTACCCATCAAAATCCAGCAGCGTAACGGCGCAGTCGGCGACCGGAACTTGCCACGGACCAACCATCTGATCGCGACAACTGAGGCCACCAACCGTACGGTCCCCGATCGTAATGAGAAACGACTTGTTAGCGACCGTGGGATGGCGCAACACGTCGAGGGCGACGGCAGAAATATCAATTCGTGTCAAATCAAGTGCCGGCAATTGCCGGTCGCGTCGTACGACGTCACGGTGCATGCGCGGAGGTTTGCCAAAGAGCACGCTCATCGGCATATCCACCGCCATTTGCGCATCTGCCAGCGCAAGCCGCAGTTGCCCTTCGTCCGTGATCGTCCCGATGACCGCCACAGGGCAGCGCTCGCGGCCACAAATTTGCGCTAGCCGGGGCCAGCGGTCGGGTGCCACCGCCAACGCATAGCGCTCCTGAGATTCATTGCACCAAACCTCCAGCGCTGTCATCGAGCGGTCCTCTATGGGGATGCGTTTGAGCTCGATGCTCGCGCCACGCGCGGAATTTTCCGCGAGTTCGGGAAACGCATTGGACAGGCCGCCAGCGCCAACATCGTGAATGGCCAGAATCGGATTTGCCGCGCCCAAGCGTGCACAGGTGTCAATAACTTCTTGCGCGCGCCGCTGGATCTCCGCGTTGGCGCGCTGAACCGAGTCAAAATCGAGCTGCTCCGTGTTCGTGCCCGCACCAAGACTTGAGGCTGCGCCGCCACCCAACCCGATTCGCATGCCCGGACCGCCCAAGTGCACGAGTAACGCCCCCGCAGCGGGTCGAGCTTTTTGGGTTTGATCGGCCCGGACATTGCCCACTCCGCCCGCAAGCATTATCGGTTTGTGGTAGCCAAGCCGGTCGCCACCCACGTTTTGCTCATAGGAGCGAAAGTAGCCAGCAAGGTTCGGCCGTCCAAACTCGTTATTAAAGGAAGCCGCTCCGATCGGCCCTTCAATCATGATGGTCAAAGCATCGGCTATCCGTGAAGGAAAACCGTAGTCGGAAGGCAGCTTCGACGAGTCGCTTGCCGCAGTTACGTCCCGGTCGTTTTCCCAAGAGCGACGGGCTGGCAAGCGCAAATGCGAGACGCTAAATCCGCACAAACCTGCCTTGGGGCGAGCGCCTCGACCGGTCGCCCCCTCATCGCGAATCTCGCCGCCGGCTCCCGTCGCTGCGCCGGGATTAGGCGCTATTGCCGTGGGGTGATTGTGCGTTTCGACTTTAAATACGAGGTGCAGCATCTGCTCACGGCGCACGTATGCTCCGGCCTCATTGCCCGTATCAGCTTCGGGTGCGAACACGCTAGCGCGACGGCCCTCAATCACTGCAGCGTTGTCACGATAGGCAACTACCGTGCCGCGCGGCGCGGCGGTGTGCGTTGCCTTGATCAGGTCAAAAAGACTTGAACCCGTGGCAATCCCGTCGATCGTCCACGTCGCGTTGAAGATCTTGTGGCGGCAGTGCTCGGAGTTTGCCTGCGCGAACATCATCAGTTCGACATCGGTAGGGTTGCGACCCATCGCGCTAAAAGCCGTTACGAGGTAGTCAATCTCTTCTGGCGACAAAGCCAGGCCCATTTGTGAGTTGGCATCGACCAGCGCTAGGCGTCCGTTTTGCAGCAGGTCGATCTGCCGCGGCGCGCTGCGCTCGGCCGAAAGCGAAGCAAATAGCAGCGCACACGTCGATTGCAGATCGAGTGGTGCATCGAGCACGGTTTCGGTCATCCGGTCGTGCAAGATGCCCGCGATGCGCTCCCAAGTGCGATGGCCGGGCCCCCAACCGAGCGCAGCTCGATCCGAGCAGCAAATCTGGTAGACAACGCCCCGTTCCACTCTGTGCACTTCGGGCAAGGAGCAGTTGCGCGCGATCTCGGTAGCCTTGCTTGACCAGGGCGAGGTGGTTCCCAGCCGTGGGACCACGAGCAGGCGCAAATCGGGCATCCAGGTGCTTGTTGCAGGGCGTTCGCCATATGACAGCAAGCGCTCGAGTCGGGCTGCAGCGCTTGCGTCCAAGGGCGCGGAAAGCTTCACAAAATGGCGGTGGCGCGCGTCGACCGCGCGCACCGCGGGCTCAATGTCCTGAAGGCGCGTGAGCAGCCGCGCAAGCCGAAACGCCGAGCTCGCGGCAGGACCCTCGAGGACCAGATAGGAATCCGAAGAACTCATTGCGGAAGGCAACTCGAGGCAGGGCCAAACCTCCGGGAGACGAGGACAACCTCAGGTGGGCCGGTGCTTTCGAACCAAAGTCGACAGCGAACGCACCGCAAGCCACCAACCGGCAGCCAGCTTTGTTGCACTCTCGTATCCGAGGGTACCGGATTATAGCCGGGCGACGCGGCAGCGATAGCCGCTTGGGCTAGCGGCGCGATCGACCGCTAAATGTCGCCATCAAGGAGCTGGGCCGAAGCCAGCGACTTGAGCAGTGCCTCGTTGCACGTTGCGGTGGGTATTGCCAGTTCCTCGGTCTTCTTGCGGATGGCAATTGGGTCGCTTCGCTCGATAGCCTCGATCAAGGTCAAGTAGGCTCCGTAGGGGCCGGCGCGATTCAGAATCGCCTCGACGATGGTTTCCGACAAGGAAATGAGTTCAAACAAATGCGGGAACGGAGCTCCGGTGATCCGATCAAGCAGGGAAAACGCGCCCGTTATGAAAAGTTCGTCGCGAATCTCACCTTGCGCGGCCGTTGCGCCGATCGTTTCGAGGAAAATCCCGCGGCGGATCGATGCGTGCATCAAGGGGAAGGTATTTGAGTCCTTCGAAGCGGTCGCCAGCAGCAAAGAGAGCCAACGGATGAGCTTTTTGTATCCGAGCATCATCACCGCATGTTGAAACGACGTAATTTGCACCGGCAGATTAAACGCGGCTGAGTTCACCAGCCGCAACAGTTTGAAGGCGAGGGCCGGGTCGCGGCGCAAGGTCGCGTCGATCTTGTCAAGGTCGGCATCGTCTCGCACCAGCCGCAGCAACTCCATAACAACGGCCTGTCCGGGTTGCAGTGGTCGCGCCTTGTTCGTGCTCTGGTCATCGAGGGGCCAGCCGACACAAGCGGCGGCATCTCGATCGAATACTTCCAACGCATCGGCAACACTTTGAACGCCGGTGACAATAAAAGGGATGCGTCGAACGATTCCGACTGGTGCGGGGCCGCTCCAGCGTCGACGGTCTTCACTCACATGGATCAGCGAATATTCAAAGCACGAGAGCAGCGCGGGGGGAAGTGGCACCTCAGGAATGCCTCGCAAAACCAGGCGCTTGCCGTCGCGAAAAAGCGCTTGCGCGATACTTTGGGTGCGCGGGTCAATTAAGGCACTGGCCGGAATTTCCAGCAATGCATTGCGCGGCGCCGTCCAGTTCATCGCCGTCTCATCAAACGCGGCATCCAACGGCGCAACAAGTACCGGAACCGGCGACTCGGGCCAGACCGCATTTAAGGCCTCCAGCAGCGACCCAACAGGCGGGCGCTCCTGCGAATTCGCCGAGAGCATGGTCAGGCGCGTGCCAATGGCCTTGCGCTTCTTGTCGATCAAGGGCGCGTAGCAGATCCAGACCGAGCCAAGCATCTCGGCGGTCGACATCAGTTTCTCAGGTGCATTCATGAAATCGTCGGCAGACGCGATCCTGGACTCTGTGCTTCGTTTGCCGGGAGTCTATTTGCCCCCATGGTTGCCGGGTCCGCCGAACTGCCGGGTGAGAAGATCCGAATTCGCCCGTTTGTACGCACCCAGGCAGCAATTGACAGCTATGGGCTGCCCCGGCACACAATACGGTCGGGGTCGGCCCGACGAAGAAACTGCAATGCATGCACTGTATCGGATCGAAGAGCTGCGCGCCCTTGAAGCGCGTGCGCGAGCGTCCTTGCCACCGGGCACACTCATGCAGCGCGCCGGAATGGCCGCCGCGGCGGCAGCACACCAGTGGTTCGCCAAGCAAGGCAGCCCCGCAGCAGGTTCCGCGCTTGTGCTGTGCGGTCCTGGCGATAACGGCGGGGATGGATTTATCTGCGCAATTGGGTTGCGCGAGCTGGGACACCGCTGCTTGTGCTGGGCGCCATTGCCGAGCCGAAGCGCCGACGCATTGGCCGCAAGGAGCAAATGGACGCAAACGGGCGGGGTCGTGCTCGAGCGCTTGCCGCAGACTGAGTCCTTCGAAATGATTATCGATGCGCTTCTTGGTATCGGCGCGCAACGAGCGCTCGAGGAACCGCTGCTGGGGGCATTGCGCTGGGTTCAGGAGCGCACTTTCCCGCTACTGGCGCTCGATGTCCCCAGCGGGCTAAACGCCGACACGGGAGCGTGGATCGGCGGTGTCGTCGGCGCGCCAGCTCGTCAAACGATCACTTTTATCGCAGACAAGCCGGGCTTGCACACCCTCGAGGGCATACAGGCAGCCGGCAGCGTACATGTCGAAGCGCTGGGACTGCAGCAAGCAATCAACGAGTCCACGCCGCCCGGGCAACTGACAACTCCGCAGTCGTTTGCAAATTTGCTCAAAGCCAGGCCGCTGAACTGCAACAAGGGCGATTTCGGAAGTGTCGCAATCATTGGCGGCGCTCGTGGCATGGTCGGGGCGGCACTGCTAGCCGCGCGTGCCGCAATTCGCTTGGGGGCCGGCAAGGTGTACGTCGACTGCATGGGCGCCCCAGATTTGGGCTTTGACTGGTTGCAACCGGAACTTATGTGTCGCACCGAACGGGACCTGCCGCCGGTCGAGGTGCTGGTTGTTGGATGCGGAATGGGCACCGATGCAACCGCCCGCGCGCGCTTGCAACGCGTGCTTTCTCACCCGGGAGCCGTTGTATTTGACGCCGATGCGCTAAATTGCCTTGCGGCTGAGCCGGGTTTGAGTCGGAGCTTGCGCGAGCGAACGGCGTTGACGGTCTTGACGCCGCACCCTGGTGAAGCGGCCCGCCTGCTGGCAACCGATACCACTACCGTGCAACAAGACCGGGTTGCGAATGCGCTGCGCCTGGCGCAGCAGACTGGCGCAGTTGTTGTCCTTAAGGGCGCTGGCAGCATCATTGCCGAGCCCACTGGTTACTATGCAATCAATCCCACCGGAGGGCCAGCGTTAGCTAGCGCCGGAACCGGCGACGTGTTAGCTGGCATGATCGGAGCCTTGCTTGCACAGTGCGCCGACGCTGTTGCCGCGGTTCGTGCCGGTGTCTGGCTTCATGGTCGCGCGGCCGAAATGTTCGCAGCGGACCTGGGCATGACGGCCTCCGACGTCGCGCCCCTTGCGGCTCGCGCACTGGCGCAATTGCGCGGGCCTAGCGCCCATGGCAAGAGCGTCTAAGCGACGCCTCTCGTTTAGGACCGATCTGCTTCGATGCGCCCGGCATGCAGCGAGATCTTGCGAGCGCATCGCGCAGCAAGACTTGGGTCGTGCGTCACCAAAATGAGCGTTGAGCCTGCCTCGCGGTTCAGTCCGAAAAGTAGATCGGCAATGACAGCACCGGTTTTCTCGTCAAGACTGCCAGTCGGCTCATCGGCCATCAGGATGGACGGCCGCGCGACAAATGCGCGCGCCAGCGCCACACGTTGCTGCTCACCACCCGAGAGCGTGGTCGGATAGTGAGCTTGACGATCCCGCAACCCGACGCGATCGAGCAGATCGCTGGCCAATTTTGCAAAGCGCTCGGACGCAAACGCCTCGGCGCCAAGCTCCAGGGGAAGCATAACGTTCTCCAGGGCCGTTAAATGCGGCAGCAGCTGAAACGACTGGAACACAAAGCCAAGACTGCGCCCACGCAACCGGGCGCGCCCGTCCTCGTCCAGTGCGAAAAGCTCCTCCCCAAATAGACGAACCGATCCCGAACTCGGAACGTCCAGGCCGGCAAGCAATCCCAACAGCGTTGATTTGCCCGATCCGGACGGACCCAGTACGGCAACGGTCTGGCCGCGCGCGATGGTCAGGTTGATATCATCAAGAATCGTCAAGCTGCCGTTGGCATCGAACACGGTTTTGCTTAGTGCGCGCGCCTCCAGCGCAGGAACTTGCACATGCGGCTGAAACGGCGTTGCCGTCTGCATCATCGCGTTCTCAAAGCTTGGATCGTGAGAAGTGTCCTTGGACGCCATTTGTTGGCTGCGCTGCTGCTGTTGTTGGCCGCGGCACCAGTGCCCGCGCAACTAGGCACCAAGGCATCGAGCGCGGTCTTGGTGCTAGGCGATAGCCTTTCAGCGGAGTACGGGCTGCCGCGCGACACGGGTTGGGTAAAGCTGCTTGCTGACCGAATTGGCCGCAAGGCGCCGCAGTATAACGTTGTAAATGCAAGCATCAGTGGGGACACCACAAGCGGCGGTCGTGCGCGTCTTGCCGAGCTGTTGCAACGTGTGCATCCGGGTGTGGTCATCATTGAACT
>Ga0187780_10002426_pt1 | contig 14013 bp, 14 predicted proteins | sample 1015_Q2_SP10_20__FD_132429 | JGI IMG/M metagenome (GOLD analysis project Ga0187780, IMG submission 132429) | Tropical peat soil microbial communities from peatlands in Department of Meta, Colombia - 1015_Q2_SP10_20_MG | ecosystem: Environmental > Terrestrial > Soil > Wetlands > Peat | place... | reverse complement strand
GCTTCCGACGGCGTCGCCACGCCGCCGTAGAGCGCGTACATGACGCCGAGGATAATGAGGATGAAGGGCAGGATCTTCGGGATGGAGACGAACTTCTCCTTCCACGAATAGCGGAAGTCCGGCGCGTGCGAACGGAAGCCGCGCTTCCAGATCGCAAACATCGACCACAGCATGAACAGGCCGGTCAGCATCAGGCCGGGAATGACGCCAGCAACGAACAGACGTCCGATCGAGGTCTCGGTGGCGATGCCGTAAAGAATGAAGGTGATCGACGGCGGAATCAGGATGCCGAGCGTACCGCCGGCGCAGATCGAGCCGGTGGCGATCTCGTCCGGATAGCCGCGCCGGCGCATTTCCGGGATACCCATCTTGCCGATGGCGGCGCAGCAAGCCGGCGATGAGCCGGTGAGCGCGGCAAAGATGGCGCAGGCGCCGAGATTGGACAGCACCAGCCCGCCCGGCAGGCGGTAGAGCCACCGGTCGAGCGATTCATAGAGGTCCTTGCCCGCCGGCGACGATCCGATCGCGGCACCCATCATCACGAACATCGGAATGGCGACGAGCGTGAAGTCATCGAGGCCGGCATAGAAGGTTTCGGCGACGACACGCATGCTGTCGAAGCCGTGAAACAGAATGAGGAAGATGATCGAAATCGCACCGAGGCCGAAGGCGACGGGGATTCCCGACAGCAGCATCAATAACGTGACGACGAGGACGACCGAGCCTTGGAATGTCGGGCTCATCCCGCGCCTCCCAGAGCTTCGCGGGCGTGCTCGCGCACGACGTCTTCGGCGGCGGACTTGTCCGAGATGCCGAAGGGCGGCGCACGGCCGGTCACCAGCGCGAGCAATTCGGCCGCGTACTGCAACACCAGCAGGCCGAGCCCGATCGGCATCGACAGGTAGGGCACCCAGAGGCGCGCACGCCAGACCGTGTCCGAATGCCAGTTGTTGGCCCATGCCTGGTACCAATAGGCCGCGCACAGCACGAACAGGACGATGACGAAGGCGAAGGCGAGGATGATGGTAAACAGCGCGAACCAGTAGCGCGCCTTCGGCCCCAGATAGAGCGGCAGCACATCGACGTTGACGTGGCCGCGCGTCATCAGGACGTAAGCGCTGCCGATAAACGTCGCGCCGACGATGCAATAGGTGACGACGTCGATCTGCCAGATCGTCGTGAGATTGAGGATGTAGCGCTCGACGACGATGTCGCAGATGACCAGCACTGCAAATGCGATGAGAAATGCCGCGATCACGCCGGCGGCGCGCGACAGGAACGTAACCGCCCGGATGTAAGCGTCCATGATTTCGATTTGCCCGACCTTGCGCCGCAGAGCATACGCGGCGCGCCCCAGAAGAACTCCGGCGAATTGCGCCGGCCGGGGATGCTTTCAGTTACTTTACCGCAAGTGCCTCGTCGATCAGCTTCTGACCATTCGGTACGTCGGTGGCGAATTTCGCGTAGGAGCTCTTCTTCGCCACATCGATCCAGGCCTGATATTCGGCGTCGCTGAGGGTGGTCACCTCGACCTTGTGATCCTTGAAGGCCTTGATGGCTTCTTCGTTCACGTCCTCGGCCTTCTTCTCATAATAGGCCTGCGCGTCCTTGCCGGCCTTGATCACCGCGTCCTGCTGCTGCTTGTTGAGCTTATCGAAGCTCTTCTTCGACATCAGCACCGGCTCGTACATGAACCACAGCGCGTTGTTGCCCGGCGCGGTGAGGCACTTGGTGACCTCATAGAGCCGTGTCGACGCGAACGTGCCCAAGCTGGTGTCGGTCGCGCTGACGACGCCGGTCTGGAACGCGTTGTAGATTTCGTTCGACGGCGGGCTGACGATCGAGGCGCCTGCCGCCTGCCACATAGCGGCGAAGGTCGGACCCGCGGCGCGGAATTTGGCGCCCTTGAGGTCATCCGGCTTCTTGATGCAGACGTCTTTCGACGCCATCCCGCCGGCGAACCAGGCATCCGAGAGCACGATGACGCCTTGCTTCTCGATCTCGGCGCGCACGTCCTTCATGAACTGCGAGTCGTTGACGCGCTTGGCACGTTCCTGGCTGCGGATGAGGCCGGGCATCAGCGTGGCGCTGAACACCGGGACCTTGCCGCTGGCGTAGTCGAGCGGGAAGAGGCTGATGTCGAGCTGACCGTCGACCATCGCATTCCACTGCTGGTTCGGCTTGAACAGCGAAGCGCCCGGATAGACCTGGACGTTGAGGCCCACATTGGCCGCGCCCGCTTCCTTGGCGATCATCTGCACCATGTCATCACGCACGTCACCCTTGCCGCCCGGGAACTGGTGCGATGCGCGGAGCGTGACTTGCGCCTGCGCCGACACGGTCAGCAACATCGCCGCCGCAGCGCCGGCAAAAAGCGTTTTCATGTGTCTCATCGATTTCCTCCCTTGATCGTTTTTGTCGTTGGCGGTAGCCCGCCTTGTCTTCGAACTTGTGGCCCGTCCGACGGGGCCGCCCCTATTTGCACATTAGCCGCCGGTTTGGGCCAGCGCCATACCCGGATGATACCGATAAGGCTATGCGGCAAATGAATAATTCCCGGTCTGGCCACCGCAAGCCGATGGTCCTATAAACCCCCGCCACTCTCTTTTTCATTCCGCATTTTTTGGGAGCCCAGACGTCATGCCGAAGCCGTTGGCGGGCTTACGTGTCCTCGAACTTGCCCGCATCCTGGCCGGACCGTGGGCCGGCCAGATCCTTGCCGATCTTGGCGCCGACGTGATCAAGGTCGAGCGCAAGGGCCCCGGTGACGACACGCGCGGCTGGGGGCCGCCCTTCGTGCAGGGCAAGGACGGCAAGCACATCGGCTCGGCCTATTTCCATTCCGCCAATCGCGGCAAGCGCTCGATCGAAGTGGATTTCGAGAGCGAGGAAGGCCGCCGCATCGTACACAAGCTCGCCAAGCGCTCCGACGTGCTGATCGAGAATTTCAAGGTCGGCGGCCTTGCCAAGTTCGGGCTCGACTACAAAAGCCTCTCCAAGGACAACCCGCGACTGATCTACTGCTCGGTGACCGGCTTCGGCCAGGACGGTCCCTATGCGAAGCGCGCCGGCTACGACCTGATGGCGCAGGGCATGGGCGGCATAATGGATTTGACCGGAACGGCGGACGGTCCGCCGACGCGCGTCGGCGTGGCGATCTCCGACATTTTCACCGGCGTCTATTCGGTGATCGGCATCCAGGCGGCGCTGATCGAGCGCGAGAAGACCGGCAAAGGCTGTTACGTCGACACCGCGCTCGTCGACTCGACTGTGGGCGTGCTCGCCAACCAGGCACTCAATTTCCTCGTGTCGAGGGAAGTCCCCAAGCGCATCGGCAATTCGCACCCCAACATTGTGCCGTACCAGGAATTCCCGGTCGCGGACGGCCATATCATCATCGCCACCGGCAATGACAGCCAATACGTCAAGCTGTGCAAGGTGCTCGGCGCGCCCGAGCTCGGTGACGATGCTAAGTACAAGGACAATGTCGGCCGCCTAAAGTATCGCAATGAACTGGTGCCGAAGCTCGCGGCGCTGACTAAGCGCATGCAGCGCGACGATCTGCTCAGCAAGCTCGAAGCTGTCGGCGTACCGGCCGGACCGATCAACAATCTGGCGCAGGTGTTCGAGGACGCGCAGGTCAAGCATCGCGGCATGCTGCTGTCGATGCCGAGCGTCGCGGCCAAAGACGGCGTCATCCCCGGCGTGCGCACGCCGATCGTGATGGACGGCTGGAAGGCCTCCTCGGATCGACCCTCGCCACTCCTTGGTGAGCACACCGCAGACGTGCTGCGCGAGATCGGCGAAGCCTAGCTCACCTGCGCGACGGGTCTGCGGCGGGAGCGCGAGCTGTCGACCGCCTCGCGAATGTTGCGGCCGAGCGCTTCAAGATCGTACGGCTTCTGCAATACGATCAGGCCGCGCTGCGCGGCGTCCTTGGCGCTCGCGCTGTAGCCGGTCGTCGGCAGCACCGGGATGTCGGGCAAGCGGTCGTTGATTTCGCGCGCGAGATCGAGGCCGTTCATGCCGCCAAGCATGAGGATGTCCGAGAAGACCAGACGAGCCGCAAGGCGGCCAAGGCGGCCCGCGCGTTGACGACGCTACGCACGCGGTAGCCAAGCTGCCGCAGCATGCCGGCGCCAACCTCGGCAACGTCGCTGTTATCCTCCACCAGAAGGATGGTGCCGAGCGAATCAGCCGGCGTTTCCGTTTTCTCCTGCGCCACCGCGACCTGCGGCACTCCGTGGCTGCGCGGCAGGTAGATCGTCACCGTGGTGCCGCGGCCTTCGGTGCTGGTGACCGTCGCGGTGCCGCCGGACTGGCCTGCAAAGCCGTAAACCTGGCTCAAGCCAAGACCCTACAAAACGGGAACGAGGGACCTCGCTCAAGGCCGTTGCAGACAAATTGAACAAAATTCGGTTGATCGCGCGGCCCTGTTCGGGCGCTCGATAATGATGGAACTTTAACGTGAAACTTATGTGACCGCGGTCGGCGCAAGCGCCTCGATGTCGGTCGCGACATCGATCACCGCTGGACGTTTCGATGCGAGCGCACGCTGCAGTGCGGGAGCGATGTCGCGCGCAGTCTCGACGCGAATGCCGAGCGCGCCCATGTCCTCGGCGAGCTTGGCGAAATTCATCGGGTTGTACGTCCACAGTTCGCGCGCTTTTTGCGTCTGCTCACCACCATAAGCACGGTCGAAGCCGCGCTTCGACTGATTGCCGCCGCCGTTGTTGTTGACCACGGTGACGCTGGCGATGTTCCAGCGCACGGCGGTCTCGACTTCGCCGATGTGGTACCAGAATCCGGCGTCGCCGGTGAAAACCACGACGGGCCGGTCGGGGCACGCGGCCTTGGCGCCAATCCCCGCAGGGAAAGCCCAACCAAGATGGCCGGCGCTGCGCATGTAGCTCTGCTTCGGCGTGCGCAAGTCGTACATGCCGCCCATCCACATGCCGGCATGGCCGGTGTCGACCACGACGATGGCGTCGTCGGGCACGTGCTGCGTCAATTCGCTGCAGATGCGGGCCGGGTGGATCGGCACGGCATCGGATTCAAGATCCTTCTTGTGCTTGGCGTACCAGTCGCCGCGCAGCGTCGTGATCTCCTTGGCCCATGCGGTGCGTTTTGCCGCGGTTGCCTTGTCAGCGCCCGCCAGCATCGCCGTGAGCGCGGCCTGGGCGTCGCCGAGCACGCTCGCCTGTAGCGGATAATTGCGGCCGAGCGCCTCCGCGTCGATGTCGATCTGGATCGCCGGCGTGCCGATTTTCGGCACCGCCCAGAAATGCGTGGTCATGCCGCCGGTTTCAGTGCCGATGAAGCAGACGAGATCAGCGCGATTAACCGCCTTGTTGGCGCTTTCGCGCGAATAGGAGCCGGCAACACCGATCGAGAGCGGATGCGTGCCAGGGATCATATCCTTGCCATTAAGCGAGGTCGCGACCGGAATTTGCAATGCCTCGGCGAGCGCGATGAGTTCACGCGCAGCACCCGAGGCGCGCACGCCACCGCCGGCAACGATGATGGGTCGCTCGGCCTTTTGCAGCAGATCGAGCGCGGCCTTCACGTGCGCAGCTTCCGGCTGCGGCCGGAACGGCGGCACATGCGCGAATTGAGTTTCGACCAGCGCCTCCATTTCCGCTTCCTCGAGGTCGACCTGACCCTCGTTGCCGCGAAATTGCAGATGCACTGGACCCGGCGCGCCGGAGGTCGCGGTCCGGAAGGCCTGGCGCAGCATGTCCGGGATGCGAGCGACGTCGTCGATCGTGGCGTTCATCTTCGTCACCGGCTCGAATGCCGGCACGTCGTCGATCTCCTGGTAGACCTTGCGGAACTTGGTCTTGGGATCGCGGCCGCCGGTCATTGCGATCACCGGCGAATGCGCGAGCCAGGCGTCGCGCAGGCCCGCCGCGAGATTGAGCGCTCCAATGACTTGCGCCATGCAAACGCCCGGCTTGCCGGAGGCGCGGGCATAGCCATCCGCCATGTAAGCCGCCGATTTCTCGCCATGGCAATGGATGCGCGCGATCTTGGTACGCCGCTCCATCTCGGCGAACGTCCGCCGCAGCACCGCCGGCACCATGAACACGTGGGTGACGCCGTAGCCGGCCAGCATGTCGGCGAGCACCACGGCGCCGGTTTGTTTGACGTTATGTCCCGGCGCGGCCATCACGCATTCTCGGGCACGAATTTCAACGCCACGCCGTTGATGCAGTAGCGCAAGCCGGTCGGCGGCGGGCCGTCGTCGAAGACATGGCCGAGGTGGCTGCCGCAGCGGCTGCAATTGACCTCGGTGCGCACCATTCCATGACTGGTATCGGACTCGGTGTCGACCGAACCGGGGATCGGATCATTGAAGCTCGGCCAGCCGGTGCCACTCTCGAATTTTTTCTTGCCGGCAAACAGCGGCTGGTCGCAGGCGGTGCAATGGAACGTGCCGGGGCGTTTCTCGTAGAGGAGCGCGCAGCTTCCAGGCATTTCGGTGCCGTGCTGGCGCATGATGTAGAACTGCTCAGACGTCAGAATCTTCTTCCACTCGGCGTCGGTGTGGGTGATGGGATATTGTTTCTGCATGGCCGCACTCCTCGAAGCCCCGCCGCCGGAAAGCCCCAGCGCGGAGAGAACATTCTGGAAGACATTCATTTAATCGCAAGCGGGTTGACCGGCGAGCCCACCGCGCCGGTGATCGGGATGGCCGGCGCGACGAACAGGAACTCGTAGACCTTGTCGCCAGCGCAATCGTCGGCGAGTTCCTGCAACTGGAAGATCTCGCCCATGGTCATGCCCATGATCGGGATCGTGATCCAGTGCCAGGGTTGGTTGATGCCCTCCTCGCTTTCATTCGGCCGCACTTCGCAGCCCCAGGTGTCGGAGGCGAGCGCGGCAAGCTCGGTCTGCTTGACGAAATCGAGCGTCTCGAACGAGAAGCCCGGTGCATCGCCGCCCGGATAACCGTCCCAGCTGCCGGCCTTCTGGCAGCGCTCCATCATGCCGGTGCGGACGATGACGTAATCGCCACGCTTGAGCGTGACGTTCTGCTTCTTCGCCGTGTTGTAGAGGTCATCGTTTGTGATGCCGTAGCCATCGTCGAGCGAGTCGACGCCCTTGTAGCGCGCGACGTCGAGCAGGACGCCGCGGCCGACCATCCTATTCTTGGTCTTCTCGATGCCGCACTTCTGCGCGCCGGCGGTCGTCACCTCACGGCAGTCGTACCCGTTCCACATGTAGTTCTCATAGAAGACGTGGCCAAGCCCGTCCCATTGCGTGCCGCACTGGAGCGGCATCGTCACCATGTCGTCGGCGGCGCGGATGCCGCGCTTGTCGAGCACGCCCGAATAGGCGTCGGTGCCGGTGCGCAGCATGGTGTGGATCGGATTGGTGCGCCCCATCGCCGGATATTTGCTCTTGGCGCCTTGCGGACCGAGATGATCGAAATTGAGCGCGAGCGAAATCACCTTGCCCTTCTTCACCAGCCGCGTTGCGGCGACGATGTCCTCAGGCGACGTGTAGTTGAGCGTACCGACCTCGTCGTTTGCACCCCACTTGCCCCAGTTCTTGTACTTCTCCGCGGCGTCGCGCATGTCCTGGCGGCTGATCTTCTTCTTTGCGGCCATTGCTTCCTCGACTGAAAAACGAGCACGGTGGGCGGCGAATTGAGCCTATGCAGCGCGGCGATTGCAAGCCCCACTGGCAAGGCCCGCGCGCAATGCTACGATGCGAGAAAAACTGGGAGGAGCCCATGCGTTTGTTTCTGAAAACATTGACCTTGCTCGCCGCGCTCGCCGTTACGCCGGCCTTCGCGGCCGGCTATCCGGAGCGTCCGGTCAAGATCGTCGTACCGTTCGCGGCCGGTGGGCCGACCGACGTCATGGCGCGAATGATCGCACAGAAACTCGGCGAGCGGCTTGGCCAGAACTTCATCGTCGAGAACCTGCCCGGGGCCGGCGGCAATATTGGCACCTCAAACGTCGCGCGTTCGGCGCCGGACGGCTACACGCTGCTGCTCGTGTCGTCGAGCTACACCGTGAACCCGAGCCTCTACAAGAATTGCCCGTACGATCCGTACAAGGACTTCATCCCGATAACGCTTGCCGCCATCACGCCGAACATCCTGATCGTCAATCCGTCGGTGCCGGCGAAGACCCCCAAGGAATTGATCGACGCCATCAAGGCCAGTCCGAACAAGTACACGGATGCCTCGCCGGGCGTCGGCACCACGCCTCACCTCGCCGCCGAGCTGTTCAAGGCGAGCTACAAGCTCGACTACGTGATCGCGCCCTACAAGGGCGGCGGCCCCGCCGCGCAGGCTGTGCTGGCAAACGAGACCCCGTTTTCCTTCGTCGCCATGACGCCAACCACGCAACTGGTGAAGACCGGCAAGCTGCGCGCGCTGGCGGTGACCACCAAGAAGCGCTCCGCGGCGCTGCCTGACGTTCCGACCATCGCCGAGGCCGGCATCAGGGGCCAGGAGTCCGAGACCATCCAGGGCGTGCTGGCGCCGAAAGGCACGCCGAGGGAGATCGTCGACAGGCTGCAGAAGGAGATCGCCGCAATCGTGGCGCTGCCGGACATGCAGTCGAAGATGGTTCCGCTCGGCTTCGATCCGGTCGGCGGCACGTCCGCCGAATTTGCCGACTACATCAAGACCGACGTCGAGAAATGGAAGAAGGTGATCGCGGACGCGCATGTGCAGCAGATCGAGTAGCGATTCCGACGCTTTGCGCATGACCTTGTCCGAAAACCGGATCCCATTCTTCGGGGTCATGCGCTGATGCGCATCGTTGATATCCGCGAGACCGCGATCCCGCTGAAATCGACGCTCGCCAATTCGAGTATCGATTTCTCCGAAATGACGACTTCGGTGGTCGCCGTGACCACCGACGTCATCCGCAACGGCAAGCCGGTATGCGGCTTCGCCTTCAATTCCACCGGCCGCTACGCCTGCGGCGCGCAGATGCGCGCCCGCTTCATCCCCCGCATCCTGAAGGCGGCGCCTGACAGCCTACTCGACAATGCCGGACGGCTCGCGCCGGACAAATGCCTCGCCGTGATGATGCGGAACGAGAAATCCGGCGGTCACAGCGAACGCTCGGTCGGAATCGGCACCATCGAGGTCGCGATCTGGGACGCGCTCGCCAAGATCGAGGACAAGCCGCTGCATGCGTTGCTGGCCGAGCGCTTCAACGGCGGCAAGATTGCCGAGAAGGTGTTCTGCTACGTCGGCGGCGGCTGGTACGCGCGCGGCAAGACCACCAAGGATTTGCAGGACGAGATGCGGCGCCATCTCGATGCCGGCTACACCATGGTCAAGATGAAGGTCGGCGGCATGCCGCTTGCCGACGATCTTGCCCGCGTCGAGGCGGTGAAATCCATCCTGCCCGCCGGCGCACTGCTTGCGGTCGACGCCAATTCGAAATTCGGCCGCGACGAAGCGCTCGCCTACGCAAAACGCCTTGCGCCTTTCAAGCTACGCTGGTTCGAAGAGCCGTGCGATCCGCTCGACTTTGCGCTGCTCGCCGAAGTCGCCGCCGCCTACGCGCCGCCGCTCTCGACCGGCGAGAACCTGTTTTCGACGCAGGATGTCGAGAATCTTGTGCGCTTCGGTGGCCTCAAGCCCGAGCGCAACGACGTCATCCAGATCGATCCGCCGCAGGCTTACGGCGTCGTGCAATATGCGCGCACGCTCGACATGCTCAAGCGCTACGGCTGGCCGCGCAGTGCGATGTTTCCACACGGCGGCAACCAGATGTCGCTCACCATCGCCGCCGGCTTCGGACTGGGCGGGACCGAATCCTATCCTGGCGTTTTCGGCGTCTTCGCCGGATTTGCCGATGACGCGCGCATCGAGGACGGCAGGATCACATTATCGGACCGGCCCGGTATCGGCTTCGAAGGCCAGAGCGCGCTTTATGCGGTCATGCGAGAATTGGCCGGCTTCTGATTTGGCTGACGCTGAAGCGCCAGGGCGTGTTATTCCCATTCGGCGCTGACGCCGGCGAGCGAGCGCACACGTTCCTCGTCCTTGGCGAATTCCGCCGCGGCGCCGTTCCAGACCACCTTGCCGTCGTCGAGCACATAGGCGCTGTCGGCGATTTCGACCGCGGCGCGAACGTTCTGCTCGACCAGCAGGATCGAGATCCCTTCCTTGCGCGCGGCGGTGATGGTCCTGAACACTTCCTGCACGATCAGCGGCGCCAGACCCTGGCTCGGCTCGTCGAGCAGCATCAGTTTGGGATTGAGCAGCAGCGCGCGCGCGATCGCCAGCATTTCCTGCTCGCCGCCCGAAAGCTGTCGGCCCTTGTTCGACTTGCGCTGGGCGAGTCGCGGGAAGAGCTCGTAGATGCGCGCGACGGTCCACGGTCCTGGCCGCTCGAGCGGAACCTTGAGGTTCTCCTCGACGGTGAGGTTCGGGAACACGCGGCGGCCTTCCGGCACGTACCCGACGCCGAGCGCGGCGATGCGATACGGCGCCCAATCGGTCGTGGCGTGGCCGAAGATGCGCACCGCGCCTTCGCGCGCGTGGGTAAGGCCCATGAGGCTGCGCAAGGTCGTCGACTTGCCGGCGCCGTTGCGGCCGAGCAGTGTGACGATCTCGCCCTCCCGTACCTCGAGGCCGACGCCATGGAGGATATGGCTCTTGCCGTAGAAAGTGTGCAGGTCCTCGGCCTGAAGCGCGACGGCGGTCATGCGGCCGCCTTTCCGAGATACGCCGCCTGGACCGCTTCATTGGCGGCGATTTCCTTCGGCGTGCCCTCAGCCAGCATCTTGCCCTCGGCCAGCACCATGATCCGGTCGGCAAGGCCGAACACGACGCGCATGTCGTGCTCGATCAGCACGATGGTCAGACTCTGATCTTTGTGCAGGCGCCGGATCAGCTGGGTGATGTCGTAGGTCTCCTGGTCGCCCATGCCGGCGGTCGGCTCGTCGAGCAATAGGAGCCTCGGCTTAAGCGCTAGCGCCATCATGATCTCGGTCGCGCGCTGATCGCCATGGGATAGCTCACCGACGAGGCGGTCGGCCTTGTCGGTGAGGTTGCCCATGTCGAGGAGATCGGTGACGCGGGCGCGGATTTCGCCGTCGGCATCCGCCGACAGCCACGGGCTCAGGCGCAATCCAGCCGCCACCTCGACCGGAACACGCAGGTTCTCGCGCACGGAGAGCTCGGGGAACACTTCGGTGATCTGGAAGGTGCGGGCGATGCCGCGCCAGACGCGCCGCGCCGGCATCAGGGCGGAAATGTCATCGCCCTCGAAGATGATCGTGCCGGAGGTCTGCGTGAGGAATCCGCTGATCAGGTTGAAGAAGGTGGTTTTGCCGGCGCCGTTCGGGCCGATCACGGCGCGCAGCTCGCCGGGTTCGACGACCATCGACACGTTGTCGACGGCGACCAGGCTGCCGAAGTGCTTTGATGCGTTCTCAACACGCAACAAACTCATGATGCCACCTTGCGCCGGATGAAGCCGAGCACGCCGCGCGGGAAGAACAGCACGATCAGCACGAAGAACAGGCCGATGAATGACTGCCAGTTCTCAGTCTGGCTCGACAGATAGTCTTGCAGCACCACGTAGATCGCGGCGCCGATCAGCGGGCCCCAGAACGAGCGCATACCGCCGAGCACGGCCATGATCACGAAGTCGCCGGATTGCGTCCAATAGAGCGCGCGCGGATCGACGAAGTTATTGAGCAACGCGTACAGCGTCCCGGCGAGGCTCACAAACGTGCAGGAAATAACCCAGGAGATCCAGATGTGGCTGTCGACCGGAATGCCTAGGAAGCGCGCGCGCCGTTCGTTCTCGCGGATGGCGATGAGCGTACGGCCGAACGGCGAGCCGAGTATCCACGCCATCACGCCCAACGAGATCGCGAACAGGACCAGCACGAGATAATAGAAGGCGGTCGGATTGTGCAGGATGTCGACCGTCGTGAAACCAAGATTCAGAGGCTGACGCGTCCAGCCGATCAGGCCGTCGTCGCCGCCGGTGACCGAATTCCAGCGGAAGGCGATGAAATAAAACACCTGCCCGAACGCTATCGTCACCATAGCGAAATAGACGCCGCGCAGTCGGATGATCAGCGGCCCGATAATCGCCGCCGCAATGCCGCCGACCAGCGTGCCGACCAGAATGCCGAGGCCCGTGCTCGGCGTCACATACCGGATGATCATGCCGACGCCATAGGCGCCGAGGCCGAAATAAGCGGCGTGGCCGAATGACAGCACGCCGGTATAGCCGAGCAGGAAGTTGAGTGAGATCGCCGCCAGGCCAAGCACAACCACCCGGCTGCCGAGCTCGATATAGCCGCCGATCGCCGGCAGCCAGAACGGCATCGCCAACAACAGCAGCCAGACGACGACGTTCGCCGCCTGCTTGTTGAAATCGAATCCGTTCATCAGAACCTGCCCTCTTCGCCGAGCAATCCGCGCGGACGAATGAGGAGCACCAACGCCATCATGACGTAGATCACTGCCTCAGTGGCGGACGGGAAGAAAACCGTCGTCACACCGGATGCGACACCAATCAGCAGGCCGCCGAGCAGCGTACCCGGCAGGCTTCCGAGCCCGCCGACGATGATCGCCACGAAGCTCGGCATGATCAGCGAGGAGCCAATAGTTGGCTGCAGGCCGAGCTGACCAACAGCCAGCACGCCGGCGAGGCCAGCAAGATAAACGCCGAGGCCGAAATTCAAGTTGCGCAAGATGCGCACGTTCACGCCGAGTACCGACACTGTTTCTAGATCGAGCGTCCCGGCGCGGATGCGCATGCCAAGCCGGGTGCGGCCGAGGATGACGAATAGCGCCGCGACCGCGATCGCGACGATCGCCACCATGAACAGTCGGTAGCCCGTTAAAAAGAAGAAGTCATTGGAGAGGGGCGACATGAGCCAGCCCGGTACCTGAAACGGTAGGCTCTGCGCCCCCCAGATAAACCGTGTGCCATCCTCGAAGATAAAAGCGAGGCCGAATGTCAGCAGCAGACTGTAGAGCGGATCGCGGCCGTAAACGCGACGGATCAGCAATCGCTCGACGACAAGCCCGAGCAAGGCAGTAAGGAAGGGTGCGACGATCAGCGCGCCCCAGAAGCCGATATAGGGAATGAGAACGTAGGCGAGATAACCGCCAATCGCCAGGAAGCCGCCGTGCGCAAAGTTGATGACGCCCGACAGATTGAGAATGAGGGAAAGGCCGAGCGCCATCAGCGCATAGAAGGCGCCGACGATCAGTCCATTGAAAACGTTGAAGAGAACGACTTGTGTCATGCTACCGACGCGCCATCGCCAAGCCTAAGTTGCTTAGCGATCGACGTTGACATCCACGAATCTATGCTCGTTGTAAACCCGAACGAACCGCGGGGGCGTCGCGACGGGTCGCGACACCCCCGTCGTTTCCAATAATTAGGCCGGCCACGTCATCTTGCAGCCGGTGTCTTCCAGCGTGCCAGCGATCGATGGGCCTTTGACCACTTCCTCGACCACAAAGAGATCCTCAGGATCGCTCGTACCCTTGGACTGGGCATGGCCGACGTAGAGATCAGGGATGAGCTGATTTTGGGCCGCGCGATAGAAGGCGCCGTCCGGCATCAATGAAACTTCCGGCGGAAGCTTGAAGCCCTGCATCGCTTTGGCCATCTTGATCGCGTCGAGCGATTTCGCTTGCGCCGCCGCGAGGGCGCAGGTGTGGATCGAAGCGAAGCCGAACCACGTGCGCGCCGTCGGCACCTTGCCACCGCTGCGCTTGCGGATGTCCGCGACGAACTCCTTCACGTGCTGCACATTCGGCTGGTTCCAGTACCACTCGAACACCCATGTGCCGACGCGGGCCTCAAGGGGCAAGCCCAGCAGCACCTCCAGTTCCTGTTGGGCGCCGGCTAGGTGGAATTTCTTGTCGAGACCGAACTGTACCGCCTGCTTGAGCGAGTTGACGGCGTCGTCGCCGGCCGTGAGGAAGATGATGACGTCCGGATTCGCCGCCTGCGCCTTTATCAGATAGGAGGAGTAGTCGGTAGTGCCGAGCGGTGT
>Ga0187780_10002424_pt1 | contig 14037 bp, 8 predicted proteins | sample 1015_Q2_SP10_20__FD_132429 | JGI IMG/M metagenome (GOLD analysis project Ga0187780, IMG submission 132429) | Tropical peat soil microbial communities from peatlands in Department of Meta, Colombia - 1015_Q2_SP10_20_MG | ecosystem: Environmental > Terrestrial > Soil > Wetlands > Peat | place... | reverse complement strand
TCGCGACACTGTTGATAATCGTCGCTCTCGCTGCGTGTTACATTCCGGCCCACAGAGCCACGCGCGTCGATCCGATGGTTGCGCTTCGTTACGAGTAAGCCATTTGGTTTCAACGGGCTGAAATTTTGTGTCCAAGCCAAAGAAACAAACGAGCCATGTCGTTCGTCTATTCTCCTGTGGCATTCCCACACAAATTATGGTAGCTTGATGTGGCCATCACACAGGAGGCGGCATGTCTCACTCCAAGCTCGACCTGCTCCAGGGGACTCTGGACCTCATGGTTTTGCAAACTCTCGCCGCTATGGGCTCGATGCATGGCTACGGCATCGCGCGCCGCATCGAGCAGGTGAGTGGCGATGCGGTCCTGCTGAATCAGGGCACCATCTACGCTTCGCTCGTCCGGCTACAGCAGCGCGGCTGGATCTCCGCCGAATGGGGCACTTCGTCTAACAATCGCAGGGCCAAGTTTTATTCGATTACGAAACGTGGCCGAAAGCAGCTCTCCGAAGACGCCGCCTACTGGCAGCGGCTCACCGGGGTCATGGGCCGGGTGCTCGCTCTTCAGGAAGGCGCTGGAGACGAATAATGGATTGGCTGCGACAATTCCTCCAGCGCTTCTATTCGTTTTTCCGCAGCGCGCAGTTGGACCGCGAGCTTGAAGCGGAAATGTCGGCGCACCTGCAATTCGCCACGGAAGAAAACCTGCAACGCGGCATGTCGCTGGCCGAAGCTCGTCGTCAGGCACTCGTTCAATTTGGCGGCCCGCAACAATCCAAAGAACAACACCGCGAAGCTCGCGGCTTCCCCTTCCTCGAATCGCTGCTCCAAGACCTCCGCTTCGCTCTCCGCGTACTCCGCAAGTCGCCGGGTTTCACGGCGGTGGCGATTCTGACGCTGATGCTCGGGATTGGCGTGAACACGGCTCTATTCACGATTGTGCATGGGGTGCTGCTGAACCCATTGCCGTTTCCGCGACCTGACCTGCTGGTAAGTTTGTGGGAAGAAAACGTCATCGATGCATTCGCGTATAACCCGGTGTCCGGAGGAGTTTTCGCGGACTGGCAGAAGGAGGCCAGGAGTTTTGAACAGATGGCGCTGATCGGAGAGGACACGGCAAACCTTTCCGGGGATGGCGGGGCATTGCCGGAGTCGATTGGGATTCGGCAGTGTTCCTACAATTTGTTTTTGTTGCTAGGAGTGCAACCGGCGCGGGGACGTTTCTTCACACAAGAAGACGACCGGCCTGGCGCGATGCCGACGACCGTGCTGACGAACGGATTGTGGAAGCGGCGGTACGGGAGCGATCCGTCGATCGTGGGGAATACGATCCTGCTGGACGGACAGAAATTCGCAGTGATCGGGGTGTTGCCGAAGTGGTTCGACTATCCGGACAAACGGGTACAGTTGTGGGTACCGGTGCGGCTGGTGGTTTCCGAGACGGACATGCAAAACCGGGGAAACCACCGGTTCTTCGTGACGGCCAGGTTGAAGGATGGCATCAGCGTGGCCCAGGCTTCGAGCGAGTTGGACGAAATCCAGGAGCGGAACCACGCACAATTTCCGAATGAGTTGATGGGGAAGAACGCACGTGCGTTGTTGCTTTCCGAGAATCTGGTGCGCGACGTGAAGCAGTCGCTGTACCTGCTGATGGGTGCGGTGTTGTGCGTGCTGCTGATTGCCTGCCTAAACGTGGCAAATCTGTTGATGGCGCGGGCGACGGCGCGACGGCGGGAGATTGCGGTGCGGTCGGCGCTGGGTGGCAGCCGGTGGCGCATCGTTCAGGAGCAGGTGACGGAGAGCCTGCTGCTGACCTTGGCCGGAGGCGCATTCGGAGCGTTCCTGGCGTGGATAACGCTGCGATGGCTGCTGTCCTTGCAGGAAAACTTGCCTCGCGCGGATTCCATTCACGTGGACGGTACGGCGCTGGGGTTCACGTTGGCGGTCACCGTGTTCTGCGGAGTCTTCGCGGGCCTGCTGCCGGCGGTAGCGGCCACACGCAACGAACTGTTTGGTTCGCTGAAAGAAGATTCGCGAACGACGTCGGGCGGCAGGAGCCGGGCGCGGCTCCGTAAAGTGCTGCTGACAGCGGAAGTGGCGTTGAGCGTGGTGCTGCTTATCGGCGGCGGGTTGTTGCTGAGGAGCTTTACGCAACTGCGCTCGGTGAACCTGGGTTGCCGAACCGACAAGGTGCTGACCATGGGATTCACCTTGCCGGAGTCGCGGTATGCCACGGAGGTGCGGCGGGCGGAATTCTTCGCGGAGTTGCTCCGACGGGCGCGGGCGGTGCCGGGGGTGAGCCACGCGTCGATTGTGTCTGTACTCCCGGGTGCTGGGCATTTTGTCGACAACACGTTCGATATCGAAGGCGCCCCGCCACTGGCTCCGGGGCAGTTCCGCAACGCGGTCATCCGTGGGGCAGATCCCGATTATTTCGTGGCGATGCACATTCCATTAAAACGCGGACGCATTTACTCGGAAGCGGATCATCGGGCGGTTGACGATAATGGGATGGTCATCACCGAATCCATGGCCAAGGAGTTCTTCCCCGGGGAAAACCCGATCGGGAAGCGCCTGGCCATTGACTGGGAGCGAAAGCCAAGGTTTGAGATTGTTGGCGTGGTTGGCGACGTGCTTTCAAAGCTCGATTCGCCACCGGAACCCACCCTGTACCTGCCGCTGAATTCCGGACGGCTGGAGTATGGCTCGCTGGTGGTGATGACAGACAGTGGCCACGACGTGACCGCACTGGCGCTGCCGCTGCAGAAACAGATTGCCGCCATAGACCCAGACCTAGCGGTTTCCGATGTACTCACCATGGGAGAGAGGATTGGAAACTCGACGGAGCCGGCGAAATTCGACGCAGTGTTGGTGCTGTTGTTCGCGGTTCTGGGACTGGTGCTGGCCGCAGTGGGACTGTACGGGTTGCTTTCGTACCTGGTCACGGAGCGCACGAATGAAATCGGACTCCGCATGGCGCTGGGAGCGCAACGGTTCGAAGTGACGCGTATGCTGCTTCTGGAAGGCCTGCAGCCGACAGCCACCGGGCTGGCCCTCGGGGTTTTCGGCGGCGGTATCTGCGCACAACTGATTCGCGGTTTGTTGTTTGGGGTGCGGCCCCTGGAGGTGAGCATTTTCGCGGCGGTGGCGATGGTAGTGCTGATGGTCGCGGGAGCAGCGTGCGCCTACCCTGCGTGGCGAGCCGCGCGCGTCGATCCAATGACCGCCTTACGCTACGAGTGACTATCGCCGCAAGAGGTGACTTACTTCGCGGGCGGGAAGGGAGGGGCTAAGAACGATGGATTGGCTGCGACAATTCCTCCGGCGCTTCCATGCGTTTTTCCGCAGCGCGCAGTTGGACCGCGAACTCGAAGCGGAAATGCTGACGCACTTGCAATTCGCGACGGAAGAAAATCTTCAGCATGGGATGTCGCTGGCCGAAGCTCGTCGTCAGGCACTCATTCAATTTGGCGGCCCTCAACAATCCAAAGAACAACACCGGGAAGCTCGCAGCCTCCCCTTCCTCGAAGCGTTCCTCCAGGACGTTCGCTTTGCTTTTCGTATACTTCGGCGCAATCCAGGTTTTTCGCTTCTCGCGATTTTCTGTCTAACGCTTGGCATTGGCGCCAACGCGGCTGTCTTTAGTTGGATGGAAGGCCTTCTGTTCCGCCCCTACCCCACAGTGTCCCATCAGGAAAGATTGCTCGCCATCACGGGAACAGCGCGCGGTGAGTCCGAGGATGAAGCTCTTTCCTGGCCTGACTTTCTTGATTTGCAAAGGAACAGCACGCTGGCTGACTCCTTCTTCGTTTCCAAGATCATGGGCACGACGTTAAGCATCGGCGACCGAGCCGAGCGCACCACGGGAAGCATTGTTTCAGCAAATTATTTTGACGCCTTAGGCGTTCATCCAATTCTCGGGCGCGCCTTCGAGCCGGGCGAAGATGCGGGGCGTGGAGCCCACCCCGTAACCGTAATCAGCTACCAGTTGTGGAAGGGCCGTTTCAACGGTGACCCACAAATCATTGGCAAAACCCAGCGCCTCAATGGTGTCCTTCATACCATCATTGGCGTTGCTCCCGAAGGTTTTTACGGCACTTTCGTTGGCTGGGCCATGCAGTTCTGGGTTCCCGCTTCAATGGAAGATACGTTTGAAGCCGGCGGATACAAACTGGAAGACCGCGGCGCGCGTTGGATTGAAGCCTACGTACGACTCAAGCCCGGAGTCACCCGCGATCAAGCGCAGCAGGAAGTTTCCGCAATCGCGAAGCGGCTGGCGTTGGATTATCCGGCGACGAATCGCGGCCGCGGCATAAAACTCTGGGCTTTATGGCAGACGCCGTTCAATAACGCCGGCACACTGCTTCCCACTCTTGCGGTCATGCTCGCCGTAGTGGCGTTTGTTCTCCTGATTGCTTGCGCCAACGTCGGCAACTTGATGTTAGTTCGATCGTTTGCACGCAGGCGTGAGATGAGCGTTCGCGTGGCCATCGGCGCCGCGCGCGGCAGGCTGCTGAGCCAGCTTCTCACCGAAGGCCTGATTCTTGCGGCATTGGCCGCGGCGGGCGGGCTCGCCGTTGCTCATTGGTGCCGTCACCTTTTGGTGTTCTTGCTTCCGGCGCGCGGTGGCGTCACCATGCACCTTCCTGGCGAACTCGATTGGCGCGTGCTTTCGCTGAGCGTTGGCGTTTGCCTGGTTTCGGTTCTCTTTTTCTCGCTGCTTCCCGCCATCCAGACCAGCAAAATCGATACCGCGAGCGTCCTCAAGTCCGAAACGGCAGGAGTTGTCGGGGGAACCCGCAAATCGTGGATACGCGCGAGTCTGGTTCTCGTTCAGGTATCGCTCAGCTTTGTCTTGCTGGTCGGCGCCGGTTTGCTCATGCTGAGCCTGCAGCGAATTCGCTCCGCTAGTCCGGGATTCTCCACTCAAGGCGTGCTGGTTACGGGAATCGATCTGGTGGGTCCGGGATACGATGCGCCGCGCGCCAAAGTTTTTCAAGACGACCTTATATCACGCGTCCAAGCGCTCCCCGGCGTAGAGTCGGCTGCGTTTGCCCGCGTCACTCCTTTGGGCAACGGCACTTTCTCTTCCGCTCCCATTTCCGTCGATGGCTATCTGCCGCCGCCAGACCAGCAGCCGACCGTCGAGTACAACCAGGTCGGTCCTGGTTATTTTTCAACTTTGGCAATTCCCCTGATTTCCGGCCGCGAATTCGCCTTGAACGATAACGAGACTGCTCCTCTTGTCGCCGTCGTCAACGAAGCCATGGCCGAAAAATACTGGCAGGGCAGGAACCCGATTGGCCAGCGCCTTCAAGTTAAGGACCAATGGATGCAAATCGTTGGCGAGGTGAAAACTTCGAAGTACGAGAGCGTTCGCGAGCTTCCAAAACCGTTCTTCTACGTGCCTCTGCGCCAGAACCGCTCCATTAACGTTGCTCTAAACCTGCGCACCCGGCTGGCTCCGGAGAGAATGGCCACCGCTCTGGCTCAGGAGGTGCACGCGCTCGACGCCAATCTGGCGCCTTCCGAGGTAATCACGCTCCAAGAACAGTTGGATCGCTCAACCTCGGCTCAGCGTGTTGCTGTCACTCTGACCGCCATCCTGGGTGGCCTCGCGCTTCTCCTCGCCGCCATTGGCTTGTATGGCGTGATGTCCTACGCGGTATCCCAGAATACGCGCGAATGGGGTCTGCGCATGGCTCTTGGCGCGCGTCCCTCCGACCTGTTTCGTCTTATCTTGTCGCGTGGCCTTGGATTAACGGCAGGCGGGATTGTGCTGGGAATGGTCGCGGCTCTGGCATCCGCGCGGCTCCTCGGTTACCTCTTTTATAAGGTAAATCCGCACGATCCTTTGGTTTTCGCATCTGCCTTTGCGGTGCTGACAGTCGTCTCACTGGTAGCGTGCTTCCTGCCCGCCTGGCGGGCATCGCGCCTGGATCCGCTTGTCGCATTGCGTTACGAATGAATTTCGCCGCGGGAAGCGTCTCACTTCGCGAGCGGGAAAGGAGAGGCTGCAAATGATAGGCTGGCTGCGACAGTTCTTTCAGCGTTTCCAGGCATTCTTCCGTAGCGCCCAATTAGACCGCGAGCTCGAAGCCGAAATGTCGGCGCACCTGCAATTTGCCACGGAGGAAAATCTTCAGCACGGCATGTCGCCTGCCGAAGCTCGCCGCCAGGCCCTTATTCAATTTGGCGGCACTCAACAGTCCAAGGAGCAACATCGCGAAGCGCGCGGCCTTCCGTTTCTGGAATCCTTGCTTCAGGATCTTCGCTTTGCTCTTCGCATGCTCCGCAAATCTCCCGGCTTCACCGTTGTTGCCGTCCTTACCCTCGCCCTCGGCATTGGCGCAAACACCGCGATCTTCAGTGTGGCGGAAGCAGCCTTGCTGCGTTCCTGGCCAGCGAAGGAGCCACAGCAGCTAGCCAAAATCGTCACCACTACGCCTCAGGGCAGGGACGACTATTTTTCTTACGCCGACTACCGTGACCTCAGTGAACAAAGCAGGAGCCTTGAAGGGATTCTCGCTTACTCACGGCACGCAAAAACACTGCGCGTAGGGACGGCCTTACAACCCACATTGGACGATCTTGTCTCCCCCAACTATTTCTCGGTCTTGGGCATCGGTGCCCAACTTGGCCGGACGTTCTCAACCGAACTCCGCGACACCCGGGATTTAGCTGTCGTAATCAGCGACGCGCTCTGGCGTCGCGCCTTCAACAACGACCCGTCACTGGTTGGCAAGCAGATCTGGCTGACCGATAAAAGCTACACGGTCATTGGCATCGCTCCTCCGCACTTCCGTGGACTCCAAGCGGGAGTGCCCACGGACCTGTGGCTTCCCGTCACGACCGAGTATCAGACGGATGCCCTTACTGACCGAAACTATCGCGACTTTGAGTTGCTGGGCCGGCTGCGCCCCGGCGCGGCCCCTCCGCAGGCCCAACTTGAGCTTGGCATCATCGGGCACCGTCTGGCTGAAGCATATCCAGCTATCGACAAAGCTCGAGATATCACCCTGGTATCGGAGCGCGAACGTCTGCGGAACGTAGTGCTACCTACTTCTCTGCTACTGGCTGCGGCCGGGCTGGTTCTGCTGATCTGCTGCGCGAACGTTGCCGGTTTGGTTTTGGCGCGCTCCGATGCAAGGCGGCACGAGATTGCCGTGCGGTTGGCCCTCGGCGCTGGGCGGCTTCGCCTGGTACGCCAACTGCTTACGGAGAGCACTCTGCTGGCGCTGGCTGGTGCGGGAGTTGGACTCGTCCTGGCCGCCTGGCTTTTCACTCTGCAACCCTCATTAATGCCGCCAGCGGAGTTCGAGATTGGCCTTGACCTGCGTTTGGATGTATCCGTGATTGTTTTTACTGTGATCGTTTCTGCGCTGGCGGTGATGCTGATCGGCCTTACGCCTGCCTTTCAGGCCTTCCGCTACAGCCTGGTGGCGGCGCTGAAGGGCGAGGATCCCATCGGCGGGCGCTCAGTGCGGCGCTTCGCCGCGCGTAACGCCCTGGTGCTGGGTGAGATTGCGATGTCGGTCGTGCTGCTCACGGCGTCTGGCCTGCTGGCGCGAAGCTTGATCTACAGCCGCGGCATCAACGTGGGATTCAACAAGCAAAAAAATCTGCTCTTCTTTGACCTTGTCCCGGGCATTGCTGGCTATGACGCCAAGGGGAGCCTATCGTACTTCCAGCGGCTTCAGGAACGCCTCGCGGGGCTCCCGGGAGTGACGCAGGTAAGCTTCGCGCGCCGAGTGTTGCTCTCAGATTCGGGTGGTGGCGCAGATGTCCGCGTTTCAATTCCGGGCATTGAACTGCCGCAAGGGCAGCAGAATATCCCCATCAAGTTTGATGCCGTCGGTCTAGGATACTTCGGGACGATGGGTACCCGGCTTCTTGAAGGCCGCGATTTTACGACAGACGACAACCCTTCGGGTTCTAGGGTCGTAGTCATTAGTCAGGCGATGGCCCGGCGCTTTTGGCCTGGCAAGGATGCTCTTGATCAGCAAATTGTGGTCGACGGAATAGACTGCAGGATTGTGGGCGTGGCGGAAGACGCCAAGATCAACCATATACACGAAGCGCCGGAGCCTTACATTTACTTTCCTTTCGCACAGCGGCCTGGTGAGGAGGCGACGATCATCGTCGAGACAGCGGGAAGTCTGAGCACGATGGCGGCAACAATCCGAGGCGAAATTCTTGGCGCAGATCAAAAGGTGCCCGTCGGAATCCGCACCATCGACTACTTGATGCGGCAGGCCTATTGGATGGACCAGATGGCTGCGACCTTCGTGGCGGCACTAAGTGCGCTCGGGATGTTTCTCGCCGCCGTTGGCTTATATGGGGTGATAGCGTACGTGGTTAGCCAGCGCCGGCACGAAATTGGCATCCGGATGGCGCTGGGCGCTAAACGTCGAGACGTGCAGTACATGGTACTCCGTCAGGGGCTGCGAATTGCCGTGTTGGGAGTTGGCCTGGGACTCGTCGCTTCGCTTGCGGCGATGCGCCTGTTGTCCAGCGTACTCTACGGCGTAAGGCCAACAGATGCCCTCACCCTTTTCGCCACGGCAGTCGCAGTCATCCTGGTGGCGGCTCTGGCGAGCTATTTCCCAGCCCGGCGGGCTACGCGAGTCGACCCGACGGTCGCCTTGCGTTACGAGTGATTGCGGCCATGGGAGGCATAGCGGTCCGTGGGGAGGGGGAACAGACACAAATGATAGACAGGTTGCCACAATTTCTTCAACGCTTCCTTGCGCTCTTTCGCAGCGCGCAATTAGACCGCGAGCTCGAAGCCGAAATGCTGGCGCACGTCCAGTTCGCGACCGAAGAAAATCTTCGGCACGGCATGTCCCCCTCTGAAGCTCGCCGCCAGGCCCTGATTCAATTTGGCGGCACTCAACAGTCCAAAGAGCAACACCGTGAAGCGCGGAGCCTCCCCTTCCTCGAATCTTTGCTCCAGGACATTCGCTATGCCTTTCGCGTCCTGCGCAAATCCCCCGGATTCACGACCGTCGCGGTCCTCACTCTCGCCCTCGGCATCGGCGCCAACACCGGCATCTTCACCATTCTTCGCGAAGTCCTATTGCAAAACCTCCCGGTCCCCCACCCGGAAGAACTCGTTCTTCTATATAGCCCGGGTCCCAAGCAAGGACATGTCAACTCTGACGAAGAAGGCAACGAGGGCGCCGAGTCGTTTTCTTACCCGATGTATTTGAATCTGCGCGATCGCAATGAGGTTTTCGTGGGTCTTGCCGCGAAGGACTCGGCCGGCGTCAACGTGGCATTCCATGGAAACACCGAAAAGGCTCTGGCTGACCTCGTTACTGGGAACTATTTTCAGATTCTTGGCGTAGCTTCTATTATGGGGCGAACCTTTGTGCCTGCCGACTCCGCCACTCCCGGCGGGAGTCCTGTCGTGATGCTCTCGTACGGTTACTGGAAGACCCGCTTTGGCGGCGACCCCAACGTTTTGAATCAAACCATGCGGGTGAACGACCGACCTATGACCGTCGTTGGCGTGGTTCAGCCGGGATTCGACGGCATCCAGCGCGGCTCTGTTCCGCAACTTTATGTGCCCATCACCATGCCGTTGACGTCGGTGCCAACCGGCCTCGAGGATCACAAAGATTATCGGATTAAGCTCATCGGCCGCCTCAAGCCCGGAATCTCGCGGGAGCGTGCTGCCGCCGGCCTCGCTCCGCTCTACAGCGCGTTGCTGAGCGACGAACTGCCTTTGAACACGGGGTGGAATGACACGCAGAAATCGCAATTCCTCTCGAGGAAATTGATTCTTCGCGACGGCGCCCGTGGCCGTCCCATCCTCGCGGCCTCCACCGGACGCCAACTCATCGCCCTGATGTGCTTGGTCGGCGCCGTCTTATTCATCGCTTGTGCAAATGTCGCTGGACTTCTCACTGCCCGCGGCGCCGTTCGCCAGCGCGAAATCGGCATTCGTCTCTCCTTGGGTGCCAGCCGTTCTCGGTTGGTTCGACAGTTGGTCGTGGAATCCTTCCTTCTTTCCGTGGCTGGAGCGCTCTTGGGCCTCGCAATCGCTAGTTGGACCAGTACCGCGCTGGTCCGCTTTGCCTCTGAAAATGGCATCGCCGACGGCCTTTCTAGCACTCTCAGTGCCCCGGTTCTGGCCTTCACTTGCGCGCTCGCACTGCTGTGCAGCGTTCTGTTCGGTTTGGCTCCTGCCTTTCGTGCCACCCGCGTCGAATTAGTCTCGACTCTCAAGGAACAGGCCGGCGCTCTTTCCTCCGGCCTCGGTCACACGCGTCTCCGAAAGGTTTTGGTCGTTTGCCAGGTTGCCCTTGCGTTGCTGCTCGTCACCGGCGCGGGCGGCTTCGCGCGCAGTTTGTATAATGTTCGCCACATCGACCTGGGCCTTCGCCCTGCCCACGTTCTGCAATTCCGCGTCGCTCCCCAACTCAATGGTTACGATCAGGCGCGCAGCTTCGCGTTCTTTCATAACCTTGAAGACCGCATCGCTGCCTTGCCCGGCGTCACGTCCCAGAGCACTGCGCTGGTACCTCTCATCTCCGACAGTGACCGCGGCTCCAACGTCACTGTGGAAGGCGAGCCGCCTGCCTTGGCTGGCTCCCGCCACGTGATGCGCAATGCCATTGGTCCCGGCCACTTCTCCAATCTCGGAATTCCGCTTTTGAAAGGCCGCGAATTCACGCGCGCCGACGGAACCGACAGCCCCAAAGTCGCCATCGTGAATGAAACGTTTGCCAAGACTTTCTTCCCGGGCGCCGATCCTCTCGGCCGCCGCATGAAATTCGGTGCCGGTATCGGCCCGCTGAATATGGAAATCGTCGCGGTGGTCAAAGACAGCCATCACTCTGCCATCCGGGAAGAAATCCAGTCCTTTGTGTACATCCCCTATCTCCAGGAAAACAATGTCGGCGCCCTCACTTTTTACGTGCGCACTTCCCAGGATCCAGTCACTCTCGCCTCGAGCGTGCGCAAGATCGTTTCCGAGCTCGACTCCAGCTTGCCCGTTACCGACCTCCGCTCCTTTGACCAGCAAATCGAACGCCAACTCGCTTCCGATCGCCTCATTGCCACCCTTGCCGGAATCTTCGGCGCCTTGGCGGCGTTGCTTTCGGCAATCGGCATCTATGGCTTGCTGGCCTACACGGTCACGCAACGCACCCGTGAAATCGGCGTGCGCATGGCCCTTGGCGCCGATGCCCAGCTCGTCGGCGGCCTGATTCTGAAAGATGTCGCGATTCTCATGGGCATTGGCGTATTGTTGGGCTTGCCCCTGGCGTATGCGCTGGGCCGCTTGATTGACTCGTTGCTTTACGGCGCCAAGGCGTTCGAGCCTTTAAGCATCGCGAGCGCCCTCGCGGTTTTGCTAATCGTTGCGCTGGCCGCTTCCTATCTTCCGGCTCGCCGCGCGACTCGTGTAGATCCCATGACTGCGTTACGATATGAGTGAGCTGAGCAAACACGATGGATATCCAACGCCCTGACACTTCGCGCACCAAAAAGATTCGGCGTATTACTTACGCCGTGGTTGCTGTCCTTTTAACCGGCGGCGTGACCATCGCCGTTTCTCGTCTCCGCCCCGCTGCTCCCATCGTCGATCGCGCCAGCGTCTGGACCGACGACGTCAAGCGCGGCTCCATGCTGCGCGAAGTCCATGGTCTCGGCACTCTCGTTCCCGAAGATATTCGCTGGATTCCTGCGCAAACGAATTCGACCGTGGAACGGATTGTCCTCCGGCCTGGCGCGAACGTGCGCCCTGATTCCATCATCCTGGAACTGAGTGACCCCCAGCTACAGCGCGACATGCTGGATGCCCAATACTTGCTCAAGGGCGCCCAGGCGGACTATGCCAACCTGAAAGTCCAGGTGAACAGCGCATTGATGAACCAAAAATCGACCGAAGCCTCGGTCCGCAGCGACTATGAGCAGGCGAAAATCCAACACGAAGTGGACGACAAACTGGCCAAAGAGGGGATTGGTTCGGACGTTACCGCGAAACTCTCGAAAGTCAAGGAAGACCAACTCGCGATCCGCCTACAACTCGAAGGCGAACGGACACGCGTGGCCACCGATTCCGCTGCGGCGCAGCTTGCCGCACAGGAAGCAAGAGTCGAGCAGCAGCAGGCGCTTTACAACCTGAAGCGGGGCCAATATGAATCGTTGCATGTCCGCGCCGGAATCAATGGTGTGCTTCAACTTGTCCCTGTCGAAGAAGGCCAGCGAGTCGCGCCCGGCGCCAATCTTGCCCGCGTTGCCGATCCTCGCAAACTGAAAGCGGAAATTAAAATTGCGGAAACGCAAGCTAAGGACGTCGTCATCGGTCAAAAAGCCTCGATCGACACGCGCAACGGAGTTGTTACTGGCCGCGTCTCGCGCATCGACCCCTCCGTGCAGAACGGTACGGTCACTGTCGATGTCACATTCAACGGCCCTCTCCCGGAAGGCGCTCGTCCCGACCTCAGCGTCGACGGCACCATCGAAATCGAAAATCTCAGAGACGTTCTCTACGTGGGCCGCCCGGTGAACGGACAATCGGGAAATACCATCGGCCTGTTCAAGCTCGTCGGCGATGGCTCCGAGGCTGTGCGTGTCAACGTCAAGCTTGGCAAAAGCTCCGTCAACACCATCGAGGTTCTTCAGGGTCTAAACGTCGGTGACAAAGTCATTCTTTCGGATATGACCCAGTGGGATGCGTACGATCGCGTCCGCTTGCGTTGAGAAATCCTATTAGGGAGGCAACACTCATGGCATCGCCAAATGGAAGCGTTATCGAGATGCAAGGCGTGAAGAAAATCTTCTACACCGAGGAGCTTGAAACTCACGCCCTGTCCGACATCCATCTGCGCATCGGCAAAGGCGAATTCGTCTCCATCGCTGGCCCTTCCGGCTGCGGCAAATCTACTCTCTTGGCCATTCTCGGCCTTCTCGATTCCCCAACATCGGGCGAATACAAACTGAATGGCAAGCCGGTCTCGACACTCGGCCTCAGTGACCGTACGCGCATTCGCAACCGCGAAATCGGCTTCATCTTTCAGTCGTTCAATCTTATCGGCGACCTTACCGTGTACGAGAATGTCGAGCTTCCGCTCACCTATCGCGGCATGGGCTCTGCCGAGCGCAAGCAAAAAGTCCAAGCGGCCCTTGAACGCGTCGGCATGACCCAGCGCTCCAAACATTACCCGGCGCAGCTTTCCGGCGGTCAGCAGCAGCGCGTCGCCGTGGCCCGCGCATTGGTTGGCGACCCGCTGATTCTCCTCGCCGACGAGCCTACCGGTAACCTCGACTCCAAGAACGGCGACGCGGTTATGGACCTTCTCCGGGAGCTGCACCAGAACGGCGCCACCATCTGCATGGTCACGCACGACCCGCACTACGCTGGCGTCGCCGACCGCACCATCCATCTCTTCGACGGTTCCATCGTCGAAGACAAAGTGGTTTCGAGCCCTGCCTCAGCGTAACGAACGCTTCGTTTTATTGGTCGCGGGTTTCTTCTGGTGTGCAGTCTTGTTTCTTGAAGCTCCCGCTGCATTCGCTGATTTCGTCAGCTTTTCCCGTTCTTTCTTGGAGAGCTTCGCCGCGATCAGCTCATACGATTCCCGCAGCAGTCCCGCCAATTCCTCTCGTCGCACCGCGTCCCGCGTTTGCAGCGCCACCCACTGCGCCCGCGCCAGATACGGCGCCGGAATAATGTTCGGTCGCTCCGTCAATTCCGCAAAGTTCTCCGCTGACGCCTTGAACGAAAGACACACCGGCGCCGGCTCCAGCGGCGTCACCGCAAACATCTTCCCGCCAACCTTGAACACCAGGTCATAGCCCCACTGGATCTGTTCCGTCACGCCGGGAAACGACATGCACAATTCGCGCAGCCAATCGACGTTCATGCGCCCGAGTCTATGTCACCCCTGCACAAATTCCAACCAAGTGCCGCACACAGGAGTAGTTCACCCGGCTTCTTGCTCGGTTCAACTATCACTTGACTTCGCTCGCCCGACGGGCTAATGCTTCCATCAAACACCGCCATTTGTCCGTCGTTCCACCAAGAGG
>Ga0187780_10002422_pt1 | contig 14040 bp, 15 predicted proteins | sample 1015_Q2_SP10_20__FD_132429 | JGI IMG/M metagenome (GOLD analysis project Ga0187780, IMG submission 132429) | Tropical peat soil microbial communities from peatlands in Department of Meta, Colombia - 1015_Q2_SP10_20_MG | ecosystem: Environmental > Terrestrial > Soil > Wetlands > Peat | place... | reverse complement strand
TCACCTCTCCGGTACCACGGCGATAGCCTCGACCTCGAACAGCGCCGCGTCGCGGGCGAGCTTGACGATCTGCACCGCGGTCGAGGCCGGTGGCGCCTTGGTGTCGACATAGCGGTCGCGCACTTCGAAATAGGTCGGAAGGTGAGCCATGTCGGTGAAATAGACCGTGATCTTCACGACATGTTCGAAAGTCGCGCCGGCGGCCGCGAGCGCCAGTTTGACATTCTCGAATGCCTGCGTCGCCTGAGCGCGGAAATCGCCTGGCGCGCCAGCGAATTTTCCGTCCGGCGTCATGCCGAGCTGTCCGGCAAGATAAATGGTGCGACAGGGGCCGCGCGTCTCCACTACATGGGTATAGCCGCGGGTCGCGGGCATGGTCGACGGATTGAGAAACTTGTGAATGGGCACGTTTTCGGTCTTCCCCGGCGTTCCGCCTGTCCGGCGTCGCGCCATAATGCAAATCTTGCGGATGTCCGCAAAAAAATTCTCGCTCCAGCCTGGGTGAAAACAAGGTTTTACGCGACCGATTATTGTTGCTTTGCGCCTTTTTGGCCATTACGCGGATGCATTTGACGCGAATGGATTTGATGTGAATGGACGGGCCACCGTGAGCGAGCAGTTCACTCCGCATATTCTCTTCGGCCTAAATCCGATTTGGGTTTCGACGGCGATGCTGGCCGTCACCTATGCGGCGATCGTCTGGGACCAGCTCAATCGCGCGGTCATCGCGCTCCTTGCCGCCGGCTTGCTGGTATTGTTCGGCGCCTTGGACCAAGCCGAGGCGCTCAAGGGCATCGACTGGAATACCATCGGCACCCTGGCCGGGCTGATGATCATGATGTCGATCGTCCAGCGATCGGGCGTATTCCAATATATCGCAATCCGCGCCGTGCAAATCGCGCGCGCGCATCCGGCGGTGCTGCTGCTCTTGTTGCAGCTTGTGACTTGCCTCATTTCCGCGCTTTAACGTAGCCACGGTGCTGTTGATGGCGCCCGTCACGCTGGCAGTCACGCGCGAGCTGCAAATCCCGCCCTATCCCTTTCTATTCGCCGAAGTGGTCGCATCGAATATCGGCGGCAGCGCGACGCTGATCGGCGATCCGCCGAATATCATGATCGGCTCGGCCGCGGGGCTGCACTTCAATGCGTTTTTCCTCAACGTCGGGCCGGCGGCGGCGGCGGTGCTTGTGGCGCAAGTACTGATGACGCATCCGGTTTGGGATCGTGCGACGCGCGCCACGGTCGAGAACCGCTTGCGGGTGATGACGATGAATGCCGGCGCGGCGATCGTCGACGAGCCGCTGCTCGTTCAATCGGCCGCAGTTTTGGCGCTTGTCGTCGGCGCATTGATCTTCGAGGACAAATTGTATCTGGAGCCCGCGACCATCGCGATGGGCGGCGCCGCCGTTTTGATGCTGCTCGACAACTGGCGGCATCACCGCCACGAGCAGGCCGACAAGGTGGCCAGGACCTTCACCGAAATCGAATGGATCACGATTTTCTTTTTCCTCGGCCTTTTCATCGTGGTGCATGCGGTCGAGGTGAGCGGCTTGATGCAGGTTCTCGCCGATAAACTTATCGCCATGACCGGCGACAATCTCGCTAGCGCTGGCTACACGATTTTGTGGGGTTCAGCATTGATCTCGGCGATTATCGACAATATCCCACTGGTCGCCACGTTCATTCCGGTGATCAAGACCGCGGGATATCGGCCTATGGTTCGCCGGAACACATCGAACCGCTGTGGTGGTGCCTGTCGCTTGGCGCCTGCCTCGGCGGCAACGCGACGCTGGTCGGGGCGTCGGCGAACCTTACCGTGGCTGGTATCGCGGAGCGCAACGGCATCGCCTTCCGCTTCGTCAAATATACCGCCTATGCCTTGCCGATGACGATCGTCTCGATCGTGATCTGCCACGTCTACGTTTGGTTGCGCTATTTCTGAGAGCCGGCGCGACCCTTGGCAGGAGTTTCGTCGGATGCGCGCGTGGCGCGAAATAGTTCTTCAGGCGAGCTTTGCGACGACCTCTTCGGCGAGCGATAGCGACGCTGTCAGTCCCGGCGACTCGATGCCGAAGAGGTTGACGAGCCGCGGCATGCGGTGCTCGGCCGGCCCGGCGATCATGAAGTCGGCTTGGCCTTCGCCCGGTCCGCGCAATTTGGGCCGAATACCGGAATAGTCCGGCACCAGCGAACCGTCGGGCAGGGTGGGCCAATAGGTGCGGATGCGGGCGTAAAAGCTGTCGGCGCGGCGCGGATCGATGGCATAATTTTCCTCGCTGACCCATTCGACATCCGGGCCGAAGCGCATCCGGCCCGCCATGTCGAGCGTGACGTGAACGCCAAGCCCGCCGTCGATCGGCGTGGGGTAAATGAGCCGCGAAAAAGCCGGCCGCCCGGCATAGCCGAAATAATTGCCCTTGCCGAGAACGAGGCGCGGCACCTGCTCGCCGGGATAGCCTTCGATCCGGCGCGCCAGCGCCTGCGCGCCAAGGCCTGCCGAATTGACCACGGCATCGAAATCGAATGTACCCGGCTCGCGGCCGCCAAATTGCACATGCCAATGCGGCGCCCGGTAGCTCATGCGCTCGACCGGCGTCTTAAACGCGATCATGCCGCCGCGATCCTCGATCTCGCCCCAGAGCGCGCGTATATAACCGTGGCTGTCGATGATTCCGGTTTCCGGCGACCACAACGCGCCGATGCAAAAGAGTTCGCCCTCCATGGCGCGCGCCGCATTGCCGCCGATCATTTCCGTGCCTTCGACGCCGTTCGCTTGCGCCTGGGCGAAAATGGTTTCTACCTTCGCCAGCTCGGCCGGATTGGTGGCGACGACGAGCTTGCCGCATTTGCGGTGCGGCACGCTGTGCGAGACGCAGAAGTCGTAGAGCATGCGCCTTCCCCGCACGCAGTGCCGGGCGCGCAGCGTGTCCGTCGGGTAGTAAAGGCCGGCATGAATCACTTCGCTGTTGCGCGATGAGACGCCATTGGCGATCCCGCCCGTCATTTCGGCGACCGTCACGTCGTGTCCGGCGCGCGCCGCGGCGCGCGCGATCGCAAGCCCGACGACGCCCGCGCCGATCACCAGCACCTGCATGTTCGCTTCTGTCCTCGTCTCGCGGGCCTCGTCAGCGGACCTGGTCGCTTCGCTCGGCCCGGAAATGATTATATAACAGGCCCATAGAGGGGAGAGCCATGGCGGACAACATCATGCGTATATGCGCGCAAGCGGAGATCGCGCCGGATACCGTCAAGGCGTTCGATGTGGGAGATAAACGGCTGGCCGTCTACAATATCGCCGGAAAGTACTATGCCACCGATGACGAATGCACGCACGCCTCCGCAAGCCTGGCCGACGGCATGCTGGAGGGCGATGTGATCGAATGCTGCATGCATCTCGGCGCTTTTCACGTGCCGACCGGCGCGGTTAAAGCCCCGCCTTGCGTCGCGCCGCTCCGCACATACAAAGTGATGCTGCAAGGCGATGAGGTTTTTGTCGATCTCGATCGCAACGCGGCCGGGGAACCGGCGTGAAAAGCGCAATATTGTCGTGAGATGCGCCACATTATAAAGTCACATTAACGGCGCCGGACTAGAATTTGGGCCGAACGATTGGGTTGAGATAAGGCGATAAGGAAAGTCAGGCTGAAGGGAACAGAGACGATGTATGCAGGACCGGGCGTGAAGACGAGCCCTGATTTTCCGATTCCCGACGCCATGAAAGCCTGGGTTCTCGGCAATCCCGGCGAAATGGAGCTCACCCAGAAACCCGTTCCAGTGCCCAAGCGAGCCGAAGTCTTGGTGCGCATCGATGCAGTGGCGATCTGCGCCACCGATCTCGAAATCATCGATCACGGCTCGCCGGCTTTGATCCAGGGCGGCAAGCCGTTCAACAAAAATTTCACACCCGGCCACGAATATATGGGTACGGTCGTGGCGCTCGGGCCCGGCGTCGACGAATACCGTATCGGTCAGCGGGTCACGGTCGAAATTCATGCCGGCTGCGGGCAGTGCAAGCGCTGCCGCGAAGGTATGTACACGTCATGCCACAACTACGGCCTTAATTACGGCGACGTGGACAAGGGCCATCGCGCCAACGGCTTCACCACCGACGGCGGCTTCTGCGAATACCAGGCCAACAATATCAACACGCTCGTCGCCATCCCCGATACGATGTCGGACGAGGAAGCCACCCTGGTCGTGACGGCAGGCACGGCGATGTACGGCCTCACCGAGCTCGGCGGCCTCGTCGCCGGCGAGAGCGTGGTCGTGACCGGCCCCGGCCCGATCGGCCTTCTCGGTGTTGCCGTCGCCAAGGCGCTCGGCGCGGAGCCCGTCATCCTGACCGGCACTCGTGACAATCGGCTTCGGATCGGGCGCGAGCTTGGCGCCGACCACGTCATCAATGTCCGCAACGAAGATGTCGTCGAGGCCGTCAAGCGGCTCAACGGCGGCAAGGGCGTCGACTACGTCGTCGAATGTTCCGGCGCGCCGAATGCCGTCAATGAAGCGGTCCGCATGGTCAATCGCGGCGGCAAAGTCTGCCTGGCGGCGTTTCCCCATGCCGAGACTCCGGTCGACGTTGCCCACATCGTGCGCAACAATATTTATCTTTACGGCATCCGCGGCGAAGGTAAGAGCGCGACCCATCGCGCCGAAGCTTTCATGTCGCAGAAGCGCTTCGACGCGACCAAAATCCACACCCATACTTTCGCGCTCGACGATCTGCCGACGGCGATCCGTTACGCCAAGGATCGCGTCGACGATGCGATCAAGGTCGTGGTGAAGGCGAGGGGCGTCGCCGCGCACCGCGTCGCTGCGGAGTGACGAATCATCTTTTTCTGATCCGAAAGATCAAGAGCCTTTCGTCTTTGCGCGTCGCTTCGAGCGTGTCGCCGGTCTGATTCAAAAGGTTCGGAATATCGATGCCGGCAAGTGGATCGGTGCATTCGACGATCAGGACATCGCCGGGCTGCGACTGGCTGAGCGCCTTGCGGGTGCGCATGGCCGGAAGCGGACATTTGAGGCCGCGCAGATTGAGCGTCTTTTCGGTCATTTCATGCGAGTCGTAGAAGCGGTGAGGAGTTCTTTATCATAGTGGCGATGGGCGCCGATTCCAGCATGCAGCGTATCGCTCGGCTCACGCCGCTTGACGCGGTTCTCGCCTGTATTCAGGCGCGGGTCGCGCCCGTGCCGCCGCGACGCTATCCGCTCGCTTCGGCGCAGGGCGCGACGCTTGCCGAAGATGTGTTTTCGCCGGAGCGGCCGCCGCGCGCGATAGCATTGCGCGACGGGTTTGCCGTCGCGGCGGCGACGATCGCCGATGCCGGGCCCTACACACCCGTACCGGTCACGCTCATCGCGCGGCGCATCGACGTGGGCGATCCGTTGCCGAACGGAACCGACGCGGTGGTGCCGCTTGAGGCCATCGCGCTTCACGGCGACCGCGCCGAAGCGACCGCCGCCGTCGCCCCGGGCGAAGGCGTGTTGCAAGCCGGCGACGATGCCGCGCCGGGGACCGCCTTGCGCCGCGCCGGCGAGCGCCTACGCGCGGTCGATGTCGCGGTGATGGCCGCGGCAGGCATCGCGGAGGTGACCGTCCGATCGCCGCGCATCGCATTGGTCAGCGGCAGCGCCGCGCGCACGCCCATTCTCGATGCCGCGCGCGCGACGCTCGCCCACGGCATTGAGCGGGCCGGCGGCAGCTTGCGCGATTCCTCGGATCTGCTTGAGGCGGCGCTCAACGATCGCCAATCCGATGCGGTGATCGTTGTCGGCGGTACCGGCAGCGGCCGCCGCGACGGCGCCGTGCAGGAAGTGGCGCGTCGCGGCGAGCTCAAAGCTCACGGCATCGCGATAGGCCCAGGTGATACGGCGGCCTTTGGCTTTGTCGACAAACGGCCGGTGCTGCTCTCTCCGGGTCGCCTCGATGCCGCGCTCGCAGTCTGGCTCTTCGTCGGACGGCAGTTGACGGCCAAGCTCGCCGGCGGCGCCATCGACGAGACCCCGGCGATGCTGCCGCTTAAGCGTAAGGTCACCTCGACTATCGGCATCACGGAGTTGGTTCCGGTGCGCCGCAGTGACGGCATGGCGAAGCCGCTTGGCTCGGGCTATCTCTCCTTCACGGCGCTGGCGCATAGCCACGGATGGATCGCCGTTCCTGCCGATAGCGAAGGTTTTGCAGCCGGCGCCGAAGTTGCCGTCAACCAATGGCCTTAGACACAATTGACCTTGACTAATTGACACGAAATCCTTGCTTTGAAACTGCGGCCGTGACTATGTGGCCTCAAATCCATGGCTTCCGATCCGAAACCGACTAAGCGCGCCGCCGCGATCCTCGATGCGGTGCGCCGCGCGGCGCGGCAGGAGCAATTCCTGGAAGTCGTTTCGGCGAGCGAGGCGCGCCGCCGTTTTGAGGAACGGGTCGATCGCTCGCCGCTCGCTGCCGAGCCAGTGCCGCTCGCTGGCGCGCTCTCCCGTGTCTTGGCTGCCGATGTCGTGGCGGGCGTCGATGCGCCGCCATTCGATCGCTCCAATGTCGACGGCTTTGCCGTGCGCGCGGCGGACACGATCGGCGCAAGCCCCGGCGCGCCGAAGCGGCTCGTGCTTAACGCCGAAGTCGTTGCCTGCGGCGTCGATTCCGCCGTCGAAGTCACGGCGGACACGGCAACGGCCATCGCGACCGGCGGCGTCATCCCGCGCGGCGCCGATGCCGTCGTGATGATCGAGCAGACCGAACTCATCGAGGCCCAGCTTAGCGAGGGCGACGCGAGGCCTGCGATCGCGTTACGGCGCGCGGCGGCAAGCGGCCAGTTCATTTCCTATGCCGGCTCGGATATCGCCCGCGGCGAGACCCTGCTGCGGCGGGGGACAAGGATCGGCTCGCGCGAGATCGGCATGCTCGCGGCTTGCGGCTTGTCGTCGGTCGAGGTGGTGCGCCGTCCGCGCGTCGGCGTGCTGTCGACCGGTAACGAACTCATCGAGCCCGGCCGGCCGCTTCGTCCGGGCGGCGTCTATGACAGCAACAGTGCCGTCATCGCGGCCGCGGTCGAGGAAGCCGGCGGCGAAGCGGCGCCGTTCGGCGCCTTCCCGGATGACGAAGCGGCGCTCGAACGCGCCATGCATCGCGCCCTCGATTCATGCGATATCGTGGTGCTGAGCGGCGGCACGTCGAAGGGCGCGGGCGACCTGTCGCATCGCGTCGTATCGCGTCTCGGCAGCCCCGGAATTCTTGTCCATGGCGTGGCACTCAAGCCCGGCAAACCGCTCTGCCTGGCGGTGGTCGGTGAAAAACCGCTCGTCGTGCTGCCGGGATTCCCGACCTCGGCTATTTTCACGTTTCACGCCTTCGTGGCGCCGATCATCCGGGCGCGGGCCGGATTGCCCCCCGAGGCCGCGCGCACCGCGCATGCGCGCGTGCCGGTGCGGATTGCTTCCGAACTCGGCCGCGAGGAATTCGTGCTGGTTTCGCTCATCGCCGCGGACGGCGGCTTGATAGCCTTTCCAACCGGAAAGGGCTCGGGCGCAGTGACGGCGTTTTCCCAAGCCGATGGATTTTTGGCGATCGACGCGCTTGCCTTAGCGCTCGATGCCGATAGCGAGGCCGAAGTCACGCTGATCGGCGAAACCAAGCGCGCGCCCGACCTCGTCATTATGGGCAGCCACGATATCGCGCTCGATGTCGTGGTGGGGGCGCTGGCGGATCGCGGCTTTCGGACCCGCACCATCGCCGTCGGCAGCCTCGGCGGCCTGCACGCGGCGAGCCGCGGCGAATGCGATCTCGCGCCGGTGCATCTCGTCGATCCCGCGACCGGCGTCTACAACAAGCATCTTCTCGCTCCCGGTCTTGCGCTCATTCCCGGCTGGCGCCGCATGCAAGGCTTCGTGTTTCGTCCCGGCGATCCCCGCTTTGAGAACCGTAGCGCCGATGCCGCGCTCAAGGCGGCGCTGGCCGATCCCGCGATTTTAATGGTCAACCGCAATGCCGGTTCCGGCACGCGTGTCCTTCTCGATAGTCTCCTGTGCGGCGCCAAGCCGGCCGGCTACGCCAATCAGCCGCGCTCGCACAATGCGGTGGCGGCGGCCATCGCACAGCGCCGCGCCGACTGGGGTGTCGCAATCGAGCCGGTCGCGCGCCTCTACGGTCTCGCCTTCTTGCCGATCGCTCCCGAGCAGTACGATTTTTTGCTTGTCGAGTCCCGCCGCGACCGGCCGGCCGTGCGCCAGTTTCTCGAAGTTCTGCGCGACGAGCCGACGCGCGAGCGAATTCGCGCCCTCGGCATGGAACCTGGTTAGCTCTTGTCCATATAATATCACTATGCGCGTCATCGGCCTCGCGGGCTGGAGCGGATCCGGCAAGACGACCCTGGTCACAAGAGTGATCCCAGTGCTGGTCGAGCGCGGCCTTAGGGTCGCGACCGTCAAGCATGCGCATCATGATTTCGATACCGACCAGCCGGGCAAGGATTCGTGGCTGCACCGCCGCGCCGGCGCCAGCGAAGTCGCCATCATCTCCGACCGGCGCTGGGCCATCGTCCACGAATTGGGAAAGGAACCCGAGCCGCAACTAATGGACGTGCTCGCTAAACTCAGTCCCATGGACCTGGTGATCGTCGAAGGCTTCAAGCGCCATCCGCACCCGAAGCTCGAAGTTTATCGCGCCAGCGTCGGCAAACCGCTGCTGCACCCCGACGACGATTGCATCGTCGCCATTGCAACGGACACAGCCCTGCCGCAGGCGCAGGTGCCCGTGGTGATGCTCGACGATATCGAGACGATCGCCAATGTCTTGCAAGCGGAGGCGCTGCCGTGCGAGCAGATCGGCAGGCGCGCCGGTGAGGCGCAGCGGAGCGACGCGTAATGGCGCAGCTCAGCGACGATTGCTTTGCTTTCAGCGGCCCGCTGCTGCCGGTTGCCGAAGCCGAGCGGCTGATCGCCGAGCGCGTCAAGCCCGTCGGCGGACGCGAAACGGTCACGCTGCGCGACGCGTTTGGCCGCGTGCTGGCGCAAGATATCGTCGCAACCGTCAACGTCCCGCCGTTCGACAATTCGGCAGTCGATGGCTACGCGGTGCGGGCCGAAGACCTCGACCCCGAATGCGAGAAAAGCCTTACCATCGTCGATCGCGTCGTCGCCGGCCACGCCGCGCGCCACGCGGTGAACGCCGGCGAGGCAATCCGCATCTTCACCGGCGCGCCGATGCCCGCGGGCGCCGACACCGTCTTCATGCAGGAGGATTGCCGGATCGAAGGCCGCCGCGTCATCGTGCCGCCGGGCTTGCGGCGCGGCGCCAATCGCCGGCTGGCCGGCGAGGATATCCATGCCGGTTCGGTGGCGCTGCCGGCCGGGCGGCGGCTCACGGTGCAGGACATCGCGCTCGCCGCTGCGCTCGGCTTGACCAGGCTCGACGTGCATCGGCGTGTGCGGGTCGCGCTGTTCTCTACCGGCGACGAAATCGTCGAGCCGGGATCGCAGCTGCGCGGCGCAGCGCTTTACGACTCCAACCGCTATTTATTGTCCGGCCTGTTCGCGCGATTTGGCGCCGAAGTCACCGATCTCGGCATTCTGTCCGACGAGCCGCAACAATTGGCGCACGCGATTGCCGCCGCGGCAGCCGATCACGATCTGGTGCTCACCTCGGGCGGCGTCTCGACCGGCGAGGCCGATTATGTGCGGATCGCGGTCGAGAGCGTCGGCCGCATCGTGTTCTGGCGGGTAGCGATCAAACCCGGCCGTCCGGTGGCGATGGGCGTCATTCCCGGCTCGCGAACGGGCGAAGGCGCGGCCTTCGTCGGCCTGCCGGGCAATCCGGTGGCGGTCTTCGTGACCTTCGTGCGCGTGGTGCGCCCGCTTTTACTGCGGCTTTCCGGCGCTTTGCCCGAGCCGCTCGTCGCGATGCCGGCGCGCGCGACTTTTTCCTATCGCAAGCGCAAGGGCCGGCGCGAATATGTCCGCGTCGCCTTGCGCACCGCGCCCGACGGTGCGATCGAAGCGCTTAAATTCGAGCAGGACGGTGCCGGTGTGCTGACATCGCTCACCGAGACCGACGGCCTCGCCGAGCTCGGCGAGGAGGTGACCCAAATCGAGCCCGGTGCAACGGTCGGTTTTTTGTCCTACGCATCGCTATTAAGTTGAATTATGCGCCGCCGAATTCCGCGGCAATCGCCTGCGCGCGAGCGGCATCTTCCGGCGTGTTGACGTTGAAAAACGGATCGACCGGTTCGGCCGGCCAATCGGCCACGGCCACGCCATGACGCGCCGTCCAAAGCTCGATCTTGCGCAAACCTTCGTCGCGGAGAGCGCGGCGCAAATCCTCGCGCAGCGCGATCGGCCACAGCGCGACCACCGGATGCCGCCACCCGCCGGAGCGCGCGCAAGCGAGCGGCGTTGCGGCGGCGACACGCGCTTGGTGCAGGTGCGTCACAAGATCGCCGGGCAGGAACGGGCAGTCGCCCGGCACGCTGGCAAGCCATGTGCATCGCGGAGCGTTCGCCGCCGCCCAATCGAGGCCGGCGAGAATGCCGGCGAGCGGGCCGGCAAAGCCCGCCACGCTATCGGCGACCACCGGCAAGCCCGTATCGGCGAACCGCGCCGGATCGCCGTTGGCGTTGATGACGAGGCGCGCGCATTGCGGCGTCATGCACGTGAGCACCCGTTGTAGAATGGAAGTGCCCCCGATTGTGATGCGCGCCTTGTCGCCGCCGCCCATACGGCGCGCCAGGCCGCCGGCGAGCACGAGACCGAGAGTCGAAGGGACGGCCGCGCTCACGTCGGCTAGTCGTCGTGCACGGCCGCTTTGCGCCGCTGCTTTGCGCTTTCTTCCTCGACATAAGCGAGGTCTTGGTCGAACACGATGCGGCCCTCTCCGGCAAGCGCGACGAATCTTTTACCGCGCGCGCGGCCGATCAGCGTCAAATTCGCCTTACGCGCAAGCTCGACGCCCCAAGCGGTGAAGCCAGAACGCGAGATCAGGATCGGAATGCCCATGCGCACGGTCTTGATGACCATTTCCGACGTAAGTCGCCCGGTCGTATAGAAAATCTTGTCGGCTGCGCCGACGCGATGCTTGAACATCCAGCCGGCGATTTTGTCTACCGCGTTGTGGCGGCCGACGTCTTCCATGTAAACCAGCGGCCGATCCTTCACTGCGAGCACGCAGCCATGGATCGCGCCCGCTTCGAGATAAAGCGACGGCGTGGTGTTGATCTTGTGCGTGAGCGCATAGAGCCAGGAGGTGCGCAGCTCGGCCGGAGGCAGCTTGACGTGTTCCAGCGCCTCCATCAGGTCGCCGAACACGGTCCCCTGCGCGCAGCCGGAGGTTTGCACCTTCTTCTTGAGTTTCTTCTCGTAGTTGGTTTTGCGTTTGGTGCGCACCACGACGACCGAAAGTTCCTCGTCGTAATCGACGGCCGTGACGGCGTCGTCGGGCCTGAGCATGTTCTGATTGAGCAGATAGCCGAGCGCGAGATATTCGGGATAATCGCTGATGGTCATGGCGGTGACGATCTCCTGGGAGTTCAGGAAAATAGTCAGCGCGCGCTCGACGGTGACGGCGGTTTCGATCGCGCCGCCGGTCTGATCGACCCCGCGCACGCGCTCCGTCAGGCGCGGATCGTGCGGGTCGGGGCGAATGAGGTAATCGTCGCCGGATGAAATCATGCCGCTAATGTAGGCCAAGGCGCCAATCGGCGAAAGCGCGGCGAAGCATGCACGCAGAAGGCCCGGCTCGCGCCGGGCCTTCGCACGCTTACGCCACTTCGCTTGGCAATATCAGCCGTGAAGGCCGCCAAGCACCCAAATCAAAATGATGATGGGGAGCGGAATACCGAGGAGCCATAACAATAACCCACGTCCCATGACGTCCTCCTTGGCTTCGCCTTTTTCAGATCTTTCGGGAATAACGAAATGAACGGCCGATCGTTCCGCCGAACGTCGTGCGCGGGGTAGGGGTCGTCTTGGCCCCGGGAACATTCGCTGGCGTGGCCTCCGGCTGGCGGGTTGTAACGCCGCCCTTCGCCGCTATAGTGCGCTCACCGTTTTCCTTTGGAGGGATGGCCGAGCGGCTGAAGGCGCACGCTTGGAAAGCGTGTATACGGGAAACCGTATCGTGGGTTCGAATCCCACTCCCTCCGCCAGGGCAGTGTTCGCCTTTGTTCGCTGACGTCCGCTAACGCCCTTCAAATTCAGCATTTTGGTGCTGGACAATTCCGCTGCCGTCCGCGGCGGTTCGCCAACTAACCCACGAAATTCGTGGGTCAGGACGTAGGTGCGAGTTAGCCGGACATTCCGAAGCTGGTTCTTGGAAAACTCACTGCACTCAAGGTGGCGCAAACCAAACGCCCCGGCCTCTACGGTGATGGCGGCGGTCTTTATCTGCAGGTCACCGCGCGCGGCTCCGAGTCGTGGATCTTCCGCTTCTGGAGCGCCGAGCGCGATCCGGTCACGGGAAAAATTGTGCGTGATCTGGCAACAAACAAAGTGAAGGGTCGGACCCGGGAGATGGGACTGGGCTCGTGCATCACCGTATCGTTGAAGGAGGCACGCGATCGCGCCTTGGAATGCCGCAAGCTACGTGAACAGGAGATCGATCCGATCGAGGCGCGCGAGGCGGCGCGGCGGCGTGCTGCTATGGCGCGTGCCAAGGCGCTGACCTTCAAACAGGCTGCCGAAAACTACATGGGCGCGCACTGCGTGGCCTGGAAAAACGACAAACACGCGGGGCAATGGGCGGCGACGCTGAAAACCTACGCGTATCCGGTCCTGGGCGAGATCTCGGTGCAAGCCATCGACACCGCGCTCCTCATGAAGGTGATCGAGTCAATCTGGGCGGAAAAACCGGAGACCGCGAACGGGCTGCGGGGACGGATCGAATCGGTACTCGATTGGGCCACCGCACGCGGCTATCGCGTCGGCGAAAATCCGGCGCGCTGGCGCGTGACGTGCTTTGATAGGGGAATGGGCGTCTTTTTGCGCCAAATCAACTTCGGTAACCGGGATTATCTCATTCACCCGAGATGATGATTTCTCAGCGAGGCCAGGTGAAAGGCGGCAATCGCCGCTTTGAAGCGACATTGCGCAGCGCGACTGTCGTATCCGCTAGGTGCCTAAGCGGACTCATCCAGCACAGCAAAAGAGCACTTATTCAACCCGCGGCCACGGCGGCATGGTGTCGGCCAAAAGCTTAAGTGCGGCAGCGGCAAAGGCGTGCATGGACGCAGTCGTTTGTGGCGCGCTATGCCTTTCCTTCAGCCGCCATCTCGCGCAGTAGCCGCCACGCCACCCAAACCCCGTTGGCTTCTTCGAGCGTGGCCACCTTTTCCCCGAAGGTAGTTCTTACTTTTACGACACCGTCTTCGACCGCCCACGATCCGCCGATCGCGCGGCCATTAAATGGCAGTCGTAATCTCTTTCCAGATAATAGGCGTTTCCACAGCGCGTCTCCCGGCAAACTGCCAAACGTTGCAGGCCAGCAGTGGCGAGAATGTATTGGAAGATTGGCTGGCGTCACACTTTGGGCGTTAGCACAGACCAAGGCGAGCCAACGTTGCTGTCCCTAACCACCACCGCGCAGTTTCCAAATTTGTAGAAGTTGCTCGGCTTGATTGAGCGTGAGGCACTCTTCGCACACCGGCGGCACGACATCCGCGGTACGGAGCAGTGTGAAGCGATCTCCAGCCTTCTCCACTGAAAATTCCAACCGACTGGCTAGTGTGCGCATAAGCGCCTCGCGATCACTGTGCTTTTGCGGAGCGTTGCGTGCCAGCATGCTACTTCCCCTCGGCATTTGATCCTGTTTGGATTGAGGCACTAGCACCTAAGATTGCGGAATGCTTATCTTTTCGCGATGCTGTGTTGCTTGTTTCCATACAATCCCTTGAGTCTTGTAATTTTGTAACGTTCCAGTAAATGCTGAGCTGCGTGATCGAGTTAAGGCGCTAGGGGAATAACTATCGAATGACCTACATCGTGCCCGAGATTGCTCTTGCCACGCGCGATGACATCGTGGGCATTCTGGACCTTCAGGAACAGAATTTGCTCAGTCGG
>Ga0187780_10002421_pt1 | contig 14045 bp, 9 predicted proteins | sample 1015_Q2_SP10_20__FD_132429 | JGI IMG/M metagenome (GOLD analysis project Ga0187780, IMG submission 132429) | Tropical peat soil microbial communities from peatlands in Department of Meta, Colombia - 1015_Q2_SP10_20_MG | ecosystem: Environmental > Terrestrial > Soil > Wetlands > Peat | place... | reverse complement strand
GCCCGGAGCGGTCGGGATTGTGGACGTCTACTCGATCAATAGCTCTGTAAAAGTCCTTCGATTGGACGGGAAACTGCCCTTTGACATGGGTTATCCCTTGAAAGGGAACTGAAAAGAAAGTCGTAGCGCCTTCCGAAGAGCCTACCTAGTACGTATTCCTGATAGGAAGAAAGCGACCCCTCGATTTGGCGGCCAGCTGAGTCCGAATGAGTGTGCAATGGCTCTCACCGTTTGGGCCACCTAGCTGGGGGGTATGAAACGGAAATGGGGCATAAATCACAACCGGAAGAGGGGTAAAACACCCTGTCCAGAGGTACAGGTTTTCCACAGGGGGTACAGGGAAAAAGAGGCGAAAAGATGGGCGAAAGTTGAGGAACTGCTAAGTATTTTGTTTTCAAATAGTTGGATACGAGCTTCAGCCTGGAACAGTAATACTAGTAGTCCGGTTTAGGGGCGAAAATGTGACTTCTGTACCATCGCCAAACGGGGGCCGGAAGGTGTCAAATGGTACAGGTATTGCGAACTAGACCTTTCGGACAGGGTCGCGCATCAAACGGAAGAAGCAAGAAGCAAAGCAACACGGAAGCTGTAGCGGGGTTAATGAGGGTGGAAGGAAAGTAAAGAAAGCAGAGAGATGAAACACCAAGACAAAAGCCGGAAGTGGATGTGGGGGATTTTGGGAACCATTGCGGCATTACAGGTGTATTTTGTTCAAGAGTTGCTGGCTGTGTTCGCTCTGTTTGCCCTAGGGTTCCTGGCCATCGCCATGGTGATTGGCAGCTTGTATATGCTGCACCGGACCTGGGCTTTGGCGGTGGAGAGAGCGGCCGATAGCCAGCACCCGGTGATGGTAGCGGTGAGGCACGGGATCTACAGCGTGGAGGATTTGGCGCGGCGGCCGTTCAGGCGTCCCGGATCGGCAGCGGCGCGGTAGTTTAATTACGAGTTTCTGGCTTTGGCCAGAGCACAACCGGAACCGGTCACCCTGCCTCCTTCAGGAGTGAACGCGGTTCCGAAGTAAGGAAACAAAGAAAAGGGCCAGCCGTCCCGAGAGAGCGGCTGGCTTTTTCTTTTCCACGCGGTTACTTTGCGGGGCCGGTGAGGCGAAGCAATTCTTCATGCCAGTTCAAAACGACATTGACGTTGGTTTCGGCAGCGTCCTTGCTGCGCTCAACGACCACGAAGCGCTTGCCATCGGGGGAGAGAGCATAATTGGGGCCGGCGGCCTCATTCCAGATTTGGCCCTGATAGAGCACGTGCGATTTGCCCAGACGAAAGTCCGGTGAATTCACAACGTCAACGGCCCAAAGTGTGTCGGAACTTTCATAGATGAGGCGGCGGCCGTCGCGCGACCAAGTTGGGTAACCGCCACCGTCAGTCGAGACTTGCACCTTTTCGCCAGGTCCAGGGAAACGCTGGACATAAACTTCTTCGCGGCCGGATTCACCGGAGGAGTATGCGAGCCACTTCCCGTCCGGTGAAAACGCCGGATGGCGCTGCTGAAACTGGCCCTGGAGGTAAGGATATGGCTTGTGATCGCCCTCCATGGGAAGCATCCAGATTTCCCAGCGGCCAGAAGAGCCGAGCCGTTCAAAGGCGATGAGTTTTCCGTCGGGAGACCAAGACTGCAAATGGAAGTGCGTTTCGTTTTTCATCAGCGATTCTTCCTGGCCGCTGCCATCGGCAGGAAGGACAAAGGCTTGCTGGCGTCCGTTGGAGGCAAAGGCGATGCGTTTGCCGTCGGGAGACCAAACGGGCAGTTCGTCTTCGCCGGGAGCGAAGGTGATCCTTCGCAAAGCGCCCCGGTCGAGGTCATAGATCCAAACGTCAATATCGGGCAGGCGAACGGTGAGGGCGATTTGCCTGCCGTCCGGGGAAAAGCGAGGAGACTCATAAACATTCGCTTTAAGCGGGAAGGGTTGCGGTTTGGCATCGTGCTCGGCCCACACCAGCTTGTTCTCCGCGGTTTGCTGGTTGCCGCGGATATAGACCAGAGTGCCGTTGCTCGACACATCGTATTGCGAGGCAGCGTATTGCGCACTGAAGCCGCTGAAGCCAGGACGGAGGTCTAATTCTTGCAGTACGGGAATGGGGTTGCCGCTGACGGTTAGTGTTTCGGGGTTGAACCCGACCATCATGAGATTTCCCCCACGGCCAAAAAGAAGATGGTTGGGAGGGACAAATCGCGGATCGAAAGCGTTGGGGAGCAAGACTCTTCTTTCGCCGGTGGCCAGCACTTGGGCGACGAGAGGGCCGTCGTCGACATTTCCGCCGACCCAGACAGTGAACAGGAGTGCTTTTCCGCCGGGGAGGAGCAAGGGGCCGACGTGACCGAGTTCTTTCTTGTCCGGCTGCAGCTTGGTGACTGGTTGGGGTGAGCCTCCAGTGGCGGGCACACGCAGAATGGGAGAAGTGAAGCCCGGGGCGAAGTAGATGTATTGATCCTCTCCCCAAACGCCAGCGAACTCATTGCCAACAGAATCCAGAAGGGGCACAGGGATGTCACCGCTCAGGACAGTTTTCTTCAATGTTCCAGAAGAGACAAAGGCCAGCGATTGCCCATCAGGAGAAAAGAAGGGAACCTGGGCGCCTTCGGTGCCAGGAATAAGGGCCATTTCCGAGGAGTGCATGTCGCGAAGATAAAGACGCGGACCTTCGGCAGTATGGATGCGAAAAATGAGCCGCGTCCCATCCGGAGAAATCGCCAGGGTGTGCGCGCCAAGAACGGAAAAGGAAGCCCCCGGCGGTGGTGCAATGGAAAAGCGGACGATGTTGACCGGCTGGGCCGTGGGGCTCTTTGTCAGTTTAGCGAGAGCAAAACCAAGAGCAAGCAAAAGAAGTGCGAGGGTCGAGGCTAGGATCACGCGCGGTGGCTTTGCGGGACGCGAGTCTGCGGCGGAAACGGAAGGAACTGATTCCGAGGTCCCAGAGTCATTGCCGGAGAGTGTGTTGTCTATGGCGATGCGGGCTTCGCCGATGGATTGCAGGCGCTGACGTGGATCTTTGTGGAGGCAGCGAAGAAGAAGCGCGCGAATGCCGCGGGGAAGATTTGCGGGAAGCAGCATCCAATCCGGTTCGGAGCGGATGACAGCGGCAAGCGTGTCGGAGATAGTTTCGCCCTGAAAAGCCATTTTGCCTGTGAGCATTTCGAATAGAACAGCGCCGAAAGACCAGATGTCACTGCGGCGATCGACGGCTTTGCCGCGAGCCTGCTCGGGAGACATGTAGGCGGCGGTGCCGAGAATGAAACCTGCTTTGGTGGCGGCGGCGGTCAGAGTCGGTGAGTTGGAAATATCCGAGACTGCCGGGTCGTCGCCGAGGGCTTTGGCCAGGCCGAAATCGAGGACTTTGACGGAGCTGTCGGATTTGACTTTAACGTTCGCGGGTTTCAGATCGCGGTGGACGATGCCGCGTTCGTGGGCGTATTCGAGCGCTTCAGCGATTTGGCGAGCAATGGGAAGGACTTCGTCAACCGGAATCAGGCCTTGCACGATGCGGTCGGCAAGGTTTGGGCCTTCGACTAATTCCATTACCAGGGCGCGGGTTGCGCCAGAGTCCTCGAGGCCGTAAATCGCGGCGATGTTCGGATGGTTCAGAGCGGCGAGAAATTGTGCTTCACGTTCGAATCGGGCCATGCGTTGCGGGTCGGAGGAAACGGCCGGAGGAAGAACTTTGAGAGCGACTTCGCGGCGCAGCTTGGTGTCGGTGGCGCGGTAGACCTCGCCCATGCCGCCGATGCCTATGGGGCCAATGATTTCGAACGGGCCGAGCCTGGCTCCTGCGCTTAACATGGAGATCCTTCGCTGCGCTCAGGATTTCGCCTGTCGGCTCGCGCTCGCTGCGGTGCAACTCGCTCACGCCGCCAAAACGGCTCAACCTCCCCCATGCCGCCTGCGCCGAGCTGCGCGACGGCGCGGTAGTGCGAAATGCTCTGGCCGATCATGCGAGAGAGAGCCTCATGGGTGGGCGCATTTTAGGTTTAGTAAGAGCTTGAATCAAGGGTTGCCGCAGTGGTTCGTGACAGAAAGAAGAGCCGGCTGGAAGCCGGCGATACAAAATAGGCCGAGGGAACGCGCTGAAGCGCGCCCCTACACCTGTTAGTGGGTGAAAGGATCGGTGTCCGGGGCGGGGAGAATCTCGGGCCCGTTGGAACTGCCGTTTTCACCGTCGGAGTCGTGAGCTGATTTCCCATTTTCTTTCAGAAGGCTGTCGAGGGTGGATTTGGAATGCTCATCGACCGCGCTGACGGCGGCGACGAGGCAGGAATAGAGAAACGCCTTCATGCTCTTGCGGAATTGGTCGGTGGAACGTTCGGTGGCGCGAGCGACTTCCGTTTCCAGAGACTGGCGGCGGGTTTCGCAGGCAGCGCGGCTTTCCGCATCGAGCGCAGAAAGGGCGGAAGCGGCGCGCTCCTTGGTTTCGGAAAGCAAGTCATTGGCGTGCCTCTCGGTTTGTCTTTGGAACGAAGCCAAAGCAGAATTCACAGCGCTCTGCACTAGCGCTTGCACTTCCGCGGAACGCGCATCGAGGCGCAGGAGGCCTTCTTGCGTGACGGACTGGGAATGGTCCAGCAAGCGCTCGTAGCGGCGGTCCAGGATCCGAGACGCAGCGCCTTCAAACTCAGCAGTGGCCTGGGAAACCGCCTCGGTCAAGCGGGCGTGAACCTGCGGCTCCATCTCGCGGGACATTTTGTCGAGAATTTCCTTGGACCGAACGAGCTCGCTTCGTAGCTCGGCGGCCTGTTTCTCGAGGCGCTGGACGAGTTCTTCCGCCTGGCCGCGGTATTTCTCCATTTCTTCTTTCCAATAAGCGGCAACTTCGCCAGCGATCTGCTCCTTGGTGGAAAGAGTGGCGGCCTCGACGCGAGTGGGGAAAAGCTCCTGAACTTCGCGAACGCTGGACTGGCGAATATCGTCGATCGTAGATAGAGCCTGGCGCACGGCATCATCGAGCTGCTTGCCGAGGGCTGCCTGCACGGCTTTCTCTGCAGCTTGCTGGAGCTTTCCCTGAAGCGCGTTGATGAGGCCATCGGGAGTGATGACGACGCGCTGCGGTTTTGGAGCTTCGGTAATTTTCGGCGCCGGCGGTTTGGCGGCGACCGGCGAGGGAGAAGGGAAAGTGGCGACTTCCGCGAGTTTGTGCTCGACCTTGAAAGGAATTTCGGCAGGTTCGACGTCCAAGGGAGGAGTCGAGGGAGCGGGCGCCGCGGCAGCGGCCGCAGCAGAAAATTGTGTTACGGCGCCTGAGCCGGCCGATTCACCAAAGCGCAGCCAATCCTGCGGCGGCGTGACGATGCCCCAGACGTTGGCAGGGTGCTCGAGTTCCACGCCCACCTGCTGGAGTTCGCGGGTGCTTTGCGGAGAGTGGATGGACCGGACGCGTGCGCGCACGGCGGGCGGCTTTGGCTCGACGTTCAAGCCGACGACCTGCAGGGTGATCCAGGTGCCGACGCCGTAGTCGTGCCGGGAAGGATAGCGGCAACCGTGCAGATTGATGCAGGTCGAGACGGTTCTTTCCACGAACGATTCGCCGAGACGGTTTTGACCGAAGACGATCAAGGGAACCGAGCGTTCGATGCGGGTGCTGCGGCGCGACTCTTCTTTGACGAAATTGTCAGGAGTCTTTGCAACCGACGATTGACTCACGTCTTCTCCCTAGAACGCGATCTTGAAATCCAGTAGCGGTGAGCTGCTCATTCAACAGGGAGATGGTTGCTCTCCCTGGACCCCAAGGGGCTGATGTTAGCCGAAGCTTGGGCTAATGTCGATAATGGCGTTGGTATTTCCGGATTTATGCCGAGGGGGACGAATGTGACGGACTCTGGTAGGCTTTGCAGTCCGAAGGAGGAGAAGTCCATGCGCCGCTTGATGGTATTGGTGGTTACCTGCTTGTTGGTTACGGGATTCGCTGCTGCGCAAACGCCGCATCGCGTGGCGATCCGCGCGGGAAAACTGATTGACGGGAAGAGCGACAAGCCGATTGAAAATGCCTTGATTGTGGTGGAAGGCGACAAAATTGTGTCGGTTGCCGGGGGAGGGAGTGTCCCGGCGGGTGTGGAAGTCATCGATTTATCCAAGGCAACGGTGTTGCCGGGGTTCATCGATACGCATACGCACGTGCTGCTGCAGGGAGATGTCACGGCAGAAGAGTACGACGAACAGTTGCTGAAGCAGTCCATTCCGTACCGGGCGATTCTCGCGGCGCGCAACGCACAAATTGCGCTGTCGCACGGATTTACGGCAATGCGCGACCTCGAGACGGAAGGGGCGATGTACGCGGACGTGGACGTGAAGAGGGCCATCGCGAACGGTGAAGTGCCCGGCCCGCGCATGCAGGTGGCGACGCGCGCGATGACGCCGACGGGAATGTATCCGCTGCTTGGCTATTCGTGGGAATTGAAAGTGCCGACGGGCGTGCAATATGTGGACGGAGCGGACGGAGCGCGCAAAGCAGTGCGCGAGCAAGCGATGTATGGAGCGGACTGGATCAAGTATTACTCGGACCGGCGGTACCACTTCGAGGCGGATGGAGTGTTGCACTCGATGGTGAATTTTACGGATGAAGAGGCCAAGACGCTTGTGGATGAAGCGCACCGGCTGGGAAAGAAAGTGGCGGCGCACGCGATTGGAAGCGACGGGATTGCCGCGGCGCTGCGGGCGGGAGTGGACACGATCGAGCATGGCGACGGCCTGACGGAAGCATTGATGGAGGAAATGGCGAAGAAGGGCGTGTATTGGGTGCCCACGCTGACGGTTGGCCTGTACGTTGCACCGGGGCGTGGCGGGAATTGGCAGAAGATGGCGGACTTGCAGCGCGAGAATTTCGGAAAGGCGTTGAAAAAAGGCGTGAAGATTGCGCTAGGGACAGATGCCGGAGGGTTTGATTGGAGAAAAGTGAATCAAGCGAAGGAGTTTGAGTATTACGTGCAATACGGGATGACACCGATGCAGTCGATTCGGAGCGGGACGGCGGTGGCGGCGGAATTGCTGGGCTGGAGCGACAAAGCGGGAACGATTGAAGCGGGGAAGTGGGCGGACCTGGTCGCGGTGAGCGGAGATCCGCTGAAAGATATTACGGAAGTGGAGAAAGTGAAGTTCGTGATGAAAGGCGGCGAGGTCTGCAAGAACGAGATGCACTGAGCGAGCGAAGAGGTTTTCGTTAAAGCTCAGTAGAACGCAACGCCACCGTCGACGTTGATGGATTGTCCGGTCATGGCGCTGGATTGCTCGGAGCAGAGAAAGAGCGCGGCCTGAGCGATTTCTTCGGCGGTTTGCGCGCGGCCTTGCAAGAGACCATTTAAGAAGCTCGCGAGTTGTTCCTCGGCGCTAACGTTCAGTTTTTTTGCGAGAGTCGCGCCCAATTCCTTGGACATTTGCGTTTCGGTGACCGGGCCGGGGCAAATGGCGTTCACGCGAACACCTTTGCGTGCCGCTTCGGCTGCCGTGACGCGCGTCAGCGCCAACATTCCTGCTTTTGCAGCGGCGTAGGCCGAACCCCAGGCGTAAGCGGTTTTCGCGGAAAGGCTGGAGATGTTCAAGATGACGCCGGACTGCTTGGCGTACATTCCCGGAAGAACCAGTTTCGATAGAAGAAACGCGGCGCGGAGGTGCACGGCAATGACTTTATCGAATTCCGCGAGGGGATAATCTTCCACCGGCACGACGGGACCATAGTGGCCGGCGTTGTTCACGAGAATGTCGATGGTGCCGAGTTCTTCCTGCGTAACCGCGACGATTCGCGCGCAATCGCCTTCGCGCGCGAGATCGGCGACGACATAGGCGGTTCGTCCACCGTTTTGGGAGATTTCTTTTGCGGTTGTGGCGAGCTCGCTTTCTGTACGCGCCGTGAGAAACACTGCGGCGCCTTCCTTTGCGAAAAGCTGGGCGATGGCGCGGCCAATGCCACGGCCGGAGCCGGTGATGAGAGCGACCCGGTTATTGAGCAGCATCAGGACAAGGAGAATAAAAGGAACCCAACACTGAAGCAAGCGGCCGCCAAAGCGGACTGCAGCAAAGACTCGCGATGCGCGGGGCCAGAATCGCATTTCAGTTTTGCGGTTGAGATTGGGAATCGCGCCGGCGGATGTAGATCAGTTTTTCTACTGTTGCGCAAACGGTCCCTGAGCTGTCTTTCAATTCGATGGTGTAGCTGCGGTCCAGAGAGCGCTGTGTTTCTAAAGCCGCGCGTATGGCGGCGAGCTCTTCATCGCTCACGATGAATTGAGCGTGGAGCGTTTCCTTCCCAGGTTTCTTGAATTGAATCGAAGCGGTTTTGTCCCACACGATGAACTCGCGGCCGAGCCTGTGGATCAACATCAGCATGTAGATGGGATCGACGGCGGAATAGATGCTGCCACCAAAAATAGTGCCGACGTAGTTTCGCGTGCGCCAGGAAAGCGGAAGATCCAGGCGCACTTCGCTCCAGTCTTCAGCGATGTAGCGAAGCCGGCCTCCCGTGCCGCGATAGCAGCCGAAGAGATAGAAGGACCAGCAACGAAGTTTGTTGGAGATGGCGGCAGGCAGGCGCATGGTACGCGCCATGATAGCTGACAAGCAAGGAATTTCCAGATGGAAAGCGCTGGTGCTCCCAAGAGGGTAGAGCGTCTACTCCACGGGCTCATGCGATGGTTTGCGTTTTGCCAATTCAGCAATGCCAAAGGCTTCGAGAAATTGTGCTTGTTTTGCCAGAGCGGGATCCGATGCGAATTGCCGCTTACTTGGCTTTTAGGTCTTTTAGAAGATGGTGGACCAACCCATTGATTTGGTCCTGCGTGAGAGTAAAGGTGCCGCGGTCCACATGGTGTTCACCGATGGCGCGATAAACCATGTGGTTGGTCCCCTTTTGGGCAAGATCAAACACGATCGTTCCTTCGCGGAAGCGAATATGTTCGTAGCCGACCGCCGCAGGCCCCCAGCCCCAGCTCTCCCAGCAGCCGAACGGCCCGCAGACAACCCCCGGATAAGCGCCGGGATAAACGGTGCGGACCGTGGCCTCGTGCCGCTCTACGGCAAAGTGATAGTCGACGAGAAAATCAGCAGCCTGAGGGTCACTGATCTGGTTTAGCCCCTTCGAAGCCAGTGTTTGCTCGATAGCACTCTTGACGCGCTGGCGGACAACTTCGTTGTTGGCATTGGTATCGCGTACGTAGGTTTCGTTGCGAGAGATAACGTCGCGGGAGATGACCGGACGGGAGTCGCGCGCCCTGGCTTGCTCTGGCGCCGGGCGCCAGGCCCAAGTGGCAAGCTTGCGAATTCTAACGTCGGGATCGCGCGTGATCTGGACGTAATCGTCGCAACCCGCGAGAAGCAGGCTGCAACACAAGGCAGCCGCGGCAGCCAGCGCTCCACTTTTGTAATTCCTCGTTCCAGTCCGCATAAGAACTTCCTCCAACTCAGACCATTCCTGTTAAATCAAACACGCAAAACACGAAAGAGTTGCGGTTTTGCCGGCCTGCAACGGGCTAAGCGGGAGGTGCATGCCAGTCTTCAGGAGGAAAAACGACTGGCCAAAACTTGGGGTTTGGCGCATCGAACTCGAAGGCAATCGAATAATCTCCCGCGGCGGTGTCTTCCACGCGGACGACCCGGCAGCCCTGTTGCACGTTATTTTGAGGATTGACCAATTGGAGAGGTTGCCCCACGTGCAAGTAAAGCGGGAATTTCATCAGCCCGCCGTGAGCATTCACGACTTGCGTGAGGCCTTCATGCTGTTGCCGTTTGCGCTCGGAATCTTCCGCGATGACAAGAAGGCGCATGCGCAGCATCACGCGTTCGCTGCGGCGGCGGTTCACCGGATTGGAAGGGGTAGCCACGATCTTGGTTCTTATCGAAATCTTACCCTAGAACCAAGCGCCAGCTTCACAGTGGAGAGCCATATGTTTCTAACGCATCAAGGATGCAGCCCGCCAAGGCTGCGGTTCTGTGAAGCCCCTCCTTAGTGTTGAGGCAAAGTCTGGCCACAAACAATGGGATTCTGCCAATGGCTTTGCTTGCTAAAAGGACAATCGCAGCGCAAGCTGCCCGATTCTCGGATCGTAGGTCTGCGTGATTTGCCCTAATAGGGCAGAAGTGAACGGTATTGAGATGTTCGAACTCCTCCACTCGGTGTGGTTAAACAAGTTGAAAAACTCGGCCCGGAAAGTCAGGTCGACATGTTCTGCGAGCTGCATTCGCTTTTCCAGTGATAAGTCCATATTCGTTCGCCCGGGACCCCGGAAGAAATTCCGCGGCAGAGTTCCGTAGGTTGCTTTAGGGCATCCTCCCGGAGTCCCTGGAGGGTTCGGGTTTTGTACGGGTCCGGCTGGAGTCGTCATGTAATAGCAAGCCGGAATGAAAAGCCCGCTGGTATCGAAAGCAAGGTGACCGGCATTATGGGGATCGAGATTCTTCGGCGAACCACCGGCCCAGTTCGGACGGACGAGAAACTGATCGCCATCTCCGGAGGGTCCTGGCGTAATGTAATCCAGAATCAATCCTGAGGTAACGTCCATCGGGAAGCCTGTCTGGGCGAAAAGGATGGGATAGAGTGTCCATCCGCCGGTGAGCCGCTTTGGCCCATCCTTCCACATGCGCTCGAACGGCATTTCCCACCCGCCGCTGAACACCAGGCGTTGCCGAATGTCGGAATCGGCGGAAGCGCGGAACGCATGGTGGTTGTAATAGGACACGGATGAACTGTTCCGCGCGAAGCCATCGGCGTCATCAATCGTATGCGACCAAGTATAGGAAAGAGTGAAGAATGTGTTGCCGATGCCGCGCCAGTTTCCTTCCCGCTTGGTCAGACTGGCCAGCAATCCGTTGTAATTGGCATTCGAGAAATTGCCGAAAGTGGCAGGCATTGCACTGTAAGGACAGTTCGGACCCGTCAGGCTGTACGCTGTGCACAGAGTCTGGGTTCCCGGCAATTGATTAAGGATTCGATTGTAGGTCCCGACGATATACGGATCACCATCCATCTCTGCCACAAGCTTGTGCGAGGAACTGCCTACGTAACCGATCTCCGCAGCCAGCCCATCCGCCAGTTGTCGCTGAATGCTTAGGTTGTACTGATAGATGTAGGGCGTCCGCAGATGCGGATCGATGAAAACACTGGAAGCCCCGAAGTAGGGAACGAACAAAGACGCAACAAAGTCCGCGCTAGTGGTCAGCGGCTTTGAGGGGAATGGATTGCAGTTAAAACCGCAGACCGTGGTATACGGGTCGGAGAGAGAAGTGTTTTGCGCGTTCGCCGAGGGAGGCAGCGGCAAAGAGGCCGCTGAGAAGAAAGGCGGCGTGCCGTTCTGATACTGATTGTCTTGCGCGAGGAGAACGTCGTAAAAGATTCCTCCGCCCCCACGGATGCTTGTTTTGCCGTGACCAAATACATCCCAGGCAAATCCGAGTCGAGGCGCCCAGTCATTGCGATCCGGATAATTGACGCCGTGGCTCGGGGCGCCGGGATCTCCCGGAAACAGCAGCCCGAGCGGCGCATTCGGATACTTTACGGATTGTTTTCCCGGAACCATCATGTAATTGCGATTCTCGGGATCCGACTTGGGAGTGCTGTATTCGTAGCGCAAGCCCAGCGTCACTACGAGTCGCGAGTTCACCTTCCATTCATCCTGCAAGAATCCGGCATACTGCTTGCTTCGCACTGCGCTGAAACCCTTTGGATACTGGTTAAACAATTGCGGGGCGCCAATCAAGAAGTCAGCCAGATCGCTTCCGGTGTTCGAGCCGTAAAACAAGAACTGCCCGTCCACGATGTAGGAGAAGTAGGCATTGTTTTGTACCGCCCCAAAAGAACCTCCGAACTTCCAAGTATGTCTTCCGTGGTTCCACGTCAACGTGTCGGCATAGCGGTAGGTCGTGTCGGCGTAGTCGGCTGGACCGTTGAGGTTGAAACCGATCTGCGGCCCGCTGTTTTCAAAGACGATCTGTGGCGGGCCCGTCGTTTGATCCGGGGTAATGTTGATGCCGAGAGCTGAAGGGCCGGGCTGCTGCACCGCGGGCTGATTGAGCCAGTTGTTGTCGTGTTGCGCTGTGATGTGTAGTTCGTTCAGTGCGACAGCGGAAACCGCGCGCACCCAGCTCACCGTCCCGTAGTAATTGTCGAACCGGCTGTTTGCCGGAAACCCAGGGACATTAGGAGCAAATCCGCCGTTCAGGAACGGGTACTGCAACGGATTGTGGGATCTCGAAAGGGTCAAAGAAAGGTGATCCTTGGCGGAGGCATTGTAGTCAAATTTGCCGGTGTATTCGTCGACGTTATTCGTCTGCAATCCGTTGGGCACAAGCGTGCCGGATGCGGTAAAGGGGATGAGGTTGTGGCTGATGTAGTTCTGCGCCACTGGATCGATTTTTGTCTGGTCGATGACCGCGCAAGCCGCTGCCGCCGTATTGGATTGAAAATAAGTGTTCGCCTGAAGAAATGTTACGACGCCCGAATTCGCGTTCGGACAGGCATCGCCGAGTTGGTATCCGCCTGGGACGCCGGAGAAATCGCCGCGCAACTGCTGTGGCGTGAACACGGTCTGCACGCTCCCGACGAGGACCTGGTGCTCGCGCTGGCCCTGGTAGCCGAAAAAGAAGAACGTTTTGTCTTTCTTGACAGGCCCGCCAAACGTTCCGCCAAACTGGTTTCTCTTCAGCACTGGGCGAGGAATCGTGGGAGAACTGGCCGAAACAAAAGCTTTGTTGAAGAAGTCGTTGGCGTCCAGCGCATCGTTACGCAAGTAGTCGTATGCGCTGCCGTGCCAGGAATTGGTTCCGGATTTAGTCACCACGCTCACTACGCCGCCGGCGCTGCGGCCGTATTCAGCCGTGTAGTTGTTGTCGAGGATGCGAAATTCCGCCACGGTATCCGGATTTGGGTCCACGACGGGCGCGCCGTAAGTGGCGGAAGTGTTGTCGCCGCCGTCGAGGAGGTAAGTAACGGCGTTGTCCCGGCCGCCCGCAACAGTGAACTTTCCTGAAGGCACGCCCGCTGCAGGAGAAAGCACGGTACCTGCCGAGGGAGTAATCCCAGGCTGTGTCAAAGCTAAATCGAGAGCATCGCGGCCGTTTAACGGAAGGTTTTGGATCGGTGCGCCCGTAACGGTTCCGCCGATCGTGGGATTCACGGTTTCGACTTGGGCAGCTTCCGAACTTACTTCCACGACGTCCGTCGTCGATCCCAGCTTGAGCTGCACATCGATGCGCAGAGATTGGTTGATCTCGAGCGCCTGCGCCTCGGTAACGACCTTGCTGAAGCCCTCGCGTTCCACGGCGACGGTATAGTTTCCAATAGGCAGATCCAGAACCTGATAGGTGCCTTCGGTGCTGGTCGTGGTGGTCCACTGAACGCCGGTGGCAGTGCTTGTAATCGTGACTTTGGCTCCGGCTATAGCCGCCCCTTGTGGATCACTGATGGTGCCGATAATGCGGCCTGCTGCCGTTTGTCCCTGCGCAGCGTTCGGAAGGGCCAGACCTACCGCAACAAAAAGGAAAAACAATACGAGGATCTTCACTCGTCGACTCATTCTTACCCCCACGGGCAAGGCATGCCCGCTTAAATTTCGCAAATATGCCAAGGCTAGGAGCAGCACACTGGGAGGTCAAAGGATTTCGCGCCTTTGGTCCTCAAAGCTTCATCAGTAATACTACTGAGGCTTGGTGCCGCCGGTGGGAGCGCTCCAAACGGTCTTTCCTCCGACCATCGTCCAAAACACTTTCGTGTCACGCAATTCTTCAACGGGAATGGTCGTGACGTCGCGATCTACGAGAACCAAGTCGGCTTGCTTGCCCGGCGCAATAGTCCCGATGTGTTCGAGCTGATTCATCGCGATGGCGGAGTTGCGCGTATAGGCGTAAAGCATGGCGTCACGGGGCATCCGCTGGCCGGGATCCAGCACGCCCTCCGTTCCTTTGCGTGTCTCCGCTTGATAAATCGCCCAGAACACATTCGGACTGGAAACAAACCAGTCGCTGGCTCCCGATATTATTGCGCCGGTATCCAGTAGCGAGCGCGCCGGATACTGCCATTCGTAAATCGCCGGGTCGAGGTATGGCTTTACGAGTTCGATGGTG
>Ga0187780_10002419_pt1 | contig 14051 bp, 10 predicted proteins | sample 1015_Q2_SP10_20__FD_132429 | JGI IMG/M metagenome (GOLD analysis project Ga0187780, IMG submission 132429) | Tropical peat soil microbial communities from peatlands in Department of Meta, Colombia - 1015_Q2_SP10_20_MG | ecosystem: Environmental > Terrestrial > Soil > Wetlands > Peat | place... | reverse complement strand
GGGATCTCGGGGATGGGCCGGCCCAGGGCCGGCCGGAACTGCCGCACAAAGTGCAGGCGGCCCTCCGCGTCCACCGGCACCACGGCCACGGCGTCCGGCGGACGCACGATGTCCCGCCGGGCACGGCGACCATCGGGCAGGCGCACGAGCCACTGCTCGGCCGCCAGGTAGCCTCCGCGATACACGATGCGGCGGCGGATCGTGCGTTCCACGAGGCGCATGCGGCCCTCCGGCGCATTCTGCCGCCAACCAAAAAGCCCCTTGGCCGCAGCCAAGGGGCTTCCGGTCGGCAGGATCGGCCTACAGGTCCTGCGGCCTGAGGGTCTTGCGCTTGTTTCCCAGGGCCCGCGCCTCGGCCGCGGCGATCAGGTCCCGCACCTTCTTGTCCAGGGCACCGTAGAAGTCGCCGGAGACGTTGCACTTCTTGGCGGCGTCCTTCGTGCGGCTCTTGGAGATGATGAGTTCGGCCGACTTGCCCTTCTTCGCCATCGTGGTCCCTCCTTTGACAGTGGGTTTTTGCCCGGCACTGTATAGCGCAACCGGTGGGGCCCTGTAAAGCCTTTTCCGACGCGCAGGCCGAGGAACCGTTCCCGTTCCCGTACCCGTTCCCGACGCCGTGGGTTGCGAGGGGCCGAACTTGCGGCACGGGGCAATTCGCCGGGAGGATCGGGAACGGGTACGGGAACGGAAGAGGCCGCGGGAGGTCCGACCAGATGCAGACGCATGGACGGCTGAGGGGGCGGGCGGCCATCGTGACCGGGGCCGGCGGGGGCATCGGCGAGGCCATCGCCGGGACCCTCGCCCGCGAGGGCGCGGCCGTGGCCGTGGTGGACCTGCGGGAGGACCTGGCAAAACGCGTGGCGGCGGCCATCGAGGGGGCAGGCGGGAAGGCCCTGGGCCTGCGGGCGGACGTGACCCGGTGGGCGGAGGTGGATGCCATGGTGCGGGCCAGCCTGGGCGCCCTCGGGCAGGTGGACATCCTGGTGAACAACGTGGGCGGCTATGCGACGATGCGCACCACGTGGGAGATCGAGGAAACCGAGTGGGACTTCATCCTGGCGCTGAACCTGAAGAGTGCCTTCCTGTGCTCCAAGGCCGTGATCCCGCACATGCTGGCCCGGAAGTCCGGACGGATCGTCAACCTGTCCTCCCTCGTGGGCCGCACGGCACCCGCCCTCTCGGCCGCCCACTATTCGGCCGCCAAAGCCGGCGTGCGCGGCCTCACCTGGCATCTGGCCAGGGAACTGGCCCCCCACGGCATCACCGTGAACGCCATCGCCCCGTGGCTCACCCTGACGCAGCGGATCAAGAAGCTCCGCCGCCCGGAGGTGGATGCCACGCTGAGGGCGCAGACCCCCCTGGGGCGCTTCGCCGAGCCCCAGGAAGTGGCCGACGCCGTGCGGTTCCTGGCCTCGGATGAGGCGGCGTACGTGACCGGGGCCACCCTGGACGTGAACGGCGGCATGTTCATGAGCTGAGTGCACCTCAGCCACGCGGAACGCCGGAGGGGGATTTTTTCACGGACTCTGAGTCCGCCCGGGGCGGACCGGGGGCCTGGTGGGTTGCGCGAGGGCCCTCCGGAGGCTATCTTTCCTGCCATGGCGATCCACCGGAACGTCGGCATCGGCTCCTGGCTCTGGGTAGCGGGGTGCCTGCTGGCGGCGTGGGCCGCCCCCGCCGCCGCCGCCGACGCGCCCCCGCAGGCTCAAGAGGCGGCGCGAGAGGAGATGCTGCGGGAGATCCGCCGGCTGGAAGAGGAAGTCCAACGCCTCCAGTCACAGATCGATCTGCTCAGGAAGGGGGTGCTCCCCCAGGTGTCGGCCGTGGTGACCGTCCCCGCGGGATCGCGCCAGGGCATCCCCTCCGACCAGACGTCTCCCTCCTTCGGCCCGTCGGAATGGTTGCCGGAGTGGGGCCCGATCCGCCACATATCGCCCCAGGTGCAGTACCCCTCGCCTCAGGAACCGCCGCCGCCCTTGGACTCCCCGCTGGACTTCCCCCAGTTCGTGCCGGGAAGATTGCTGGTGCGGCACGGCCTGGGCCCCAACGGAGTGACCGTGACCCTTGAGGTCCTGAGCTCCGATGGCAGGGTGAACCTCCAGGTGGATCCGAATCGCCTCGTGCTGCGCACCAGCGATCCGCCCGACGGGAGCTTCGTGATCCTGAACTATTTCGAACTGCCCATCACCGTCCGCTGGGTGGCCCGGCGCTCGGCCGACTGAACCGGATGGGCGTACGTCCCTGGATCCACGCCAGCCTCGCCTCGGCCATCCTCTGCGCCGGCCTGGGCGCGGGCGCCTGCTCCCACCAGCCCCCCGGGACGCCGCGGGAGGGTCTCCCGCAAGCCGCTGCGGGACCGCCGATCGCGGCGGCCGAGGCTGCCCTATCCCCCGAGGCCCTCTGGGAGGAGGTGCGCATCCTGGCCGCGCCCGAGATGGAGGGACGGGCCGCGGGGACGGCCGGGGCCGACCGGGCGGCGGCCCACATCGCCGGGGCCTTCCGCAGCGCCGGGCTGCGGCCGGGCGGGGACGCCGGCACGTTCCTCCAGCACTTCGACATCCTCACCGGCATCCGCATGGGGAAGGACAACGGGCTCACGCTGCGCCCGGGTGGGGCGGCGCCCCAAGCCTTCGTCCCCGGGACAGACTTTACCCCCTTCAGCTTCTCCGAGGACGGCCGGGCGGAAGGGGAGGTGGTCTTCGCCGGGTACGGCATCACGGCCTCCGAGCTGGGCTACGACGACTACGCCGGCCTGGACGTGCGCGGCAAGGTGGTGCTCCTGCTCACCCACGAACCCCGCGAACGGGACCCCGCCGGGCCCTTCCGGCGCCCGGAGGCCTACCGCTACACCGAGGTCCGCTACAAGACCATCAACGCGCGCGAACACGGGGCGGCGGCGGCGATCCTGGTGACGGATCCATTGGGGCACCCGGGGGAGGCCGAGACGCTCCTCGGCATCCGGGGCTTGCCTAGCCGGGGGGGCGGCATCCTGGCGGTGCACGCGCGCCGGTCGGTGGCCGAGGCGGCCCTGGCCTCCGCCGGCCTGGACCTGGCCGCCCTGCAGCGCGAGATCGACGCCGCCTTGAGGCCCCGCTCTCTCCCCTTGCCCGGCGTGCGGGCCGAGGTGCAGGTGCGCCTGGTCCGCGAGCACGGCACCACGGCCAACGTGGTGGGCATCCTGCCGGGAACCGACCCGTCGCTCCGTGAACAAGCCATCGTCGTCGGCGCGCACTACGATCACCTGGGCCTGGGGGGCGAGACGTCCATGGCCCCGGCACAGGTGGGCACGGTGCACCCCGGGGCGGATGACAATGCGTCGGGGACGGCCGGCGTGATCGCACTGGCCCGGACCTTCGCCGCGGCCGGCGGCACGCGCCGCACGCTGGTGTTCGCGGCCTTCGGCGCCGAGGAGATGGGGTTGCTGGGGTCCACCTACTACACGGGCCACCCCCCCGTTCCGCTGGACCGTACCGTGGCGATGCTCAACTTCGATATGATCGGCCGCCTTCGGGAGGGCAAGGTGTACGTGTCCGGCGTAGAAACCGGCGCGGGCCTGGAGGAGGTGCTCCGCGGGGCCAACGCGGGCGTGGGCCTCTCCCTCATCTTCCGGGGGGACGGATATGACCCCTCCGACCACACCGCGTTCCTGACCCACGAGCGCCCGGTGCTCTTCTTCTTCACCGGAGTCCATGGGGACTACCACCGGCCCTCGGACACGGCGGACAAGGTCAACCCGTCGGGCATGCGCCAGGTCGTGCTCCTGGCCCGCGGCGTGGTGGCCGCCCTGGCGGACCGGGAGGCGGCCGTGGCGTTTCGGAAGCCCGTCGCGGCGCCACCCCCCTCGGCGGGGAGTCGGGGCGAAGGCTATGGGCCGTACTTCGGCAGCATCCCGGACTTCGGCGGGGCCGGGCCCCCGGGGGTGCTCCTGGGGGGCGTGCGCCCGGGGAGTCCGGCGGAACGGGCCGGCCTGCGGGCCGGCGACGTCATTGTCCGCTTCGCCGGCGTCACCATCCGCGCCCTCCAAGACCTCGTCTTCGCCCTCCGTTCCCACCGGGCGGGCGATGAAGTGGACGTGACGTTCCTGCGGGACGGCACAGCGCAGACGGTGCGCGCCCTCCTCGAGCCCCGCCGCTAGCAGGCTGCTGAAAAGGGCCCAGCATCTCTCCCCGCTGCCTTGGCGGCAGCGGGTGGGGCGATGGCACGCTCGGGCGCTCGCTGCGGCGTACGTCCCAGTACGCCTCACTCGGCCCATCGCGCGCCGCCTTGCACCTGGGCCCTTTTGAGCAGCCTGCGGGGGCGGCCCTGTTCCCGTCCCCGTGACCGAACGGAATTCGATAGCCCGGCATCTCCTCCGTTGCCTCGGTGATCACTCCATCCCGTGGGGCCGGACGCGGCGGTTGCGTCTTCCGGTCGGGTAGGCTACGTTTACTTCATGCTGGCTCAGGCCCCTCCTCGGCGCCGGCCGCGGGCCGCCGCGGCCGCCGCGCTGGCCGCCTGCATCCTGTGGGCGCCCTGCCCGGCGCGGGCGGCGTTGCCGTTGCCCGAGGACGCCCTCTCCCGGCTGGAGGCGGCGGACCTGTTCCAGCCGGGCGAGCCGGCCATCCTGTACGCCGACGACGGGGAGCCTTTCGCCGTCTTGGGCGACTTCCGGATCTTCCTGCCCCTGGCCCGGATCCCCAAGGTCCTACGGGATGCCGTGGTGGCCGTGGAAGACGCGCGGTTCTTCCAGCACGGCGCCGTGGACCTGCAGGGGATGGCCCGGGCCGCCCTGCGCAACCTGACCGCCGGCCGGATCACCGAAGGCGGCAGCACCATCACCCAGCAGCTCGCCAAGACGCTCTTCCTCACCAACGAGCGCACGCTCTCCCGGAAGATGAAGGAGGTCCAACTGGCCCGCGAGCTGGAACGGCGTTATTCAAAGGAGAAGATCCTGGAGATGTACCTCAACGCCGTGTATTTCGGCGACGGGGCCTACGGGGTGGAGGCGGCCGCGCGCACCTTCTTCGGCAAGGGGGTGGCGGACCTGACGCTGGCCGAGGCCGCCCTGCTGGCCGGCCTGCCCAAGGCGCCGTCCCGGTCCTCGCCCATCACCTACCCGCAACGGGCCAAGGCGCGGCGGGATCATGTGCTGGCGCGCATGGTCGAGGCGAAGATGCTCTCCCCCGCCCGCGCCCGTGCGGCCCAGCGGGAGCCGGTACGGACCAAGCCCTTCTTCGCGGCCCGCGGGATCGCGCCGTACTTCGCCGACTATGTGCAGAAGCAGCTCGAGGCGGAACTGGGGCCCGCCGCCGTGGCCCGGGGAGGGCTCCGGGTCTCCACCACATTGAACCTCCGGCTCCAGCGGGCGGCGACGGAGGCCCTGCGGGAAGGGATCCGGGCCTTTCAGACCCCCGGGGCGGGCGGGGCGGGCGGCGCCAGGGGGAAGGGCGCGAAGGCTGCGGCCGGGGCCCAGCGCGCGGGGGGGGCCGGGCTCGAAGGGGCCCTCATCGCGCTGGACCCGCGCGGCGGCGAGATCCAGGCGATGGTGGGCGGCCTGGACTACGGCCGGAGCCAGTTCAACCGGGCCGTCCAGTCTCGCCGGCAGCCGGGGTCCGCGTTCAAACCCTTCGTGTACGCGGCGGCCATCGAGGCCGGGCTCCCGCTCACCACGCTCCTGGACGATGTCCCCATGACCTACCCCGCTGGCTGGGGGCGCGGTTCCGGGACGTGGTCGCCCGAGAATTACGACCGGCGGTTCCGCGGCCGCGTGACCATGCGGGAGGCCCTGGAGGAGTCCATCAACGTTCCCACCGTCCGACTGCTCGACATGGTGGGGGTGGATCCCGTGCTGGATGTGGCCGGCCGCATGGGCCTCACCGGACCCCTCCGGCGGGACCTGACCCTGGCCCTGGGGACCTCGGAGGTCACGTTGTTGGAGCTGGCCTCGGCTTACGGCGTCATCGCGAACCGTGGGCTCCGCGTCCCGCCGACGGCCGTGCGGCAGGTGGTGGGGGCGGGCGGCGACGTTCGACTGGACCGGCGGCCCGAAGCCCAACGCGTCCTCAGCGAAGAAGTAGCGTTTCTCCTGACCTCGCTGCTCCAGGGAGTGATCGAGCGGGGCACGGGACGGCGCGCCCAGGCGCTGGGCCGCCCGGCCGCCGGGAAGACCGGCACCACTCAGGACGCCACGGATCTCTGGTTCGTCGGGTTCACCCCCTCGCTGGTGGGCGGGGTGTGGGTGGGATACGATACGCCGCGTTCCATCGGGTCGCACGAGACGGGCGGCCGCGTGGCGGTCCCCATCTGGACCGACTTCATGCGTCGCGCCCTGCGGGGCACGGAGCCCATCCCCTTCCAGCAACCGGACGGCGTCTACGCCGCCGTGGTGAACCCCCGCACGGGCGAGGCGGTGCCGCCGGGCGAGCCGGACGGGTTGACGGAGTTTTTCTTGCGCGGTCGCGGCCCGGTCCCCGTCTCGTCGGGCGCGCCCCGGCCGGCTCCCGTCTCCAGCCCGGCCGTGCCAGCGCCTGCCGGAGCCGCCAATGACGTGATTCCCCCCTGGGGTGCGGGCGCCCACCCATAGGCCGGGCGCGACGCGGGAAGTCGACCGCGGGACGCGAGGGCGAAGGGTGACAACGGATACGTGACCTGAGGCGAGCGCGATCCCCGTACGGCTCGTTGCGTTAGGCAAGCCAGACCACCAGACCATTGGTTGACCACGAATTCGGTGCCCGGGAGCGACGAAAGCCGTCACGCCGAGCGGCATGCCCCGTCACCTCCCTGCGACCATTCCCACCGGGCCTCCGGAAAATCATGTCCCTCACCCGCCGCAGTCCGGAGGGACAAGTCCGCAAGTCGGGAAATTCTATCCGTCCCCCCCTTCGATTTTCACCCGGCTCTCTGTTCCCCCACCGAAGACTCTGGCATATATCCTGCTCAAGTCTCACTCCTGGAGGGAAAGCCTCACATGGCGCTGGACTGCCTGCGGAGGTCACGGGCCGGGTTCACCTTGATCGAGCTGCTGATCGTCGTGGCGATCATCGGAATTTTAGCGGCCATCGCCATCCCCAACCTCCTCCTATCGCAGCGCCGCGCCAAGAACTCCCAGGCCATGAGCGACACCCGCAACGTCGTCACCCAGCCTCTTCTCTATCTCGCCGATACCAATACAGTGCCGGGGGTCGCCACCTATACCACCTTGTACGACGGGACCGCCCCGGGGGGGACGGTGTATCTGGCCCACTCCACCGACCCCTTCACTCGCGGCCTGGATTATTCCTTCGCGACCAACGGCGTCACGGGCGAGGTCCAGGCCTGGAGCATAGGGACTGCGGGTGCGGGGGCCACCTTCCAGGCGAGCGGAACCGTGGGACACTCGAGCGCCTCCGGCGAGTACAACTTCGACTAGGTCCGGTCCCGATCTCCTGCCAGGGTCCCACACGGCCCCGCAGTCTGCCGGCGAACCCGTCCGCCCGTCTGGCGGGCTGCCGAAAGAGCGCGGTAACAGCCCCTGCTGCTGACGGAAGGACAGTGAAAGACGTGCGGGCGCTCTCGCGGCAACGCGGCGTACGGACCACGAGCACCCCCGACCCAGCTTCCTGCCCTTGGGCCTTAGTGCCTGCCCCGGGGGGGTTGAGCAGCTTGGAAAGGCGAGCCTCCCTTCACCGACGCACCTCGCCCCTCCCCCGGTCTAGACCGTCGAGGAGGTCCACCCCCGCTTAGACTTTCCTGGCCGCCCCTCCGTTGAAGTCCAAGATGCCGGTCGCCTGGGGTGCAGGCCGGCATGCCGACCGGCGTGCTGATGGGATTCTGGCCGAAGTTCCAGCCGGCGAAAGTCTTGAGCAGACCCTGCATCTGGTCCGCGCTCAGGCGTGCCATCGCGCGCTCACCGTGCGGCCGGGCTCACGCTCCGTTTGCCACAGGCACCCCGGCCCGCACCCTTCCGAACTCTGTTCGGGCAAGTTGGCCGCAGAGGGACGGGCTCAAGGCGCTTTGTCCGGGAATCCCGCAGGCCGCGTAGCGAAAAGGGACAGAAAATCAATGGGTTATAGTATGCCTTGGGTGGCACGGACATTGCCGTATAGCGGCCTAGGCAATCTGGAGCGGAGGGTCGCCCGGTGAAAATCTTGATCGTGGAGGACGATGCGGACGCCAGGACATTCCTGACGGGCATCCTGAGGGAAGCCGGGCGCGACGTGGAGGGCTACGATAACCTCTGCGATGCCGTGCGGGCGATGATGTGCGGCGCGTTCGACCTGGTGCTGCTGGACCTCCAACTGTCCGGCGTCCCCTGCGAGACGGCCCTCTCTCTCCTGCGCGAAGTGGCACCAGGTGTCCCCGTGGTGCTCACCACGGCGGACCCGGGGGGGTGTCAGGCGGGCCGTGGGGCACGGGCCGGGGCCTTCCGGGTGGTGGCCAAGCCCTTCAAGGCGGCCGATATCCTGGAGACTGTGGACAGGGCGCAGACATCCCGCAGCAGCGCCCCCGCCTGAGGGGTCACCTCCTGCCAGGACGCTTAAAGACCTTCCCCTTGCCCGGCCTGCTCACAAAGGCCCGGATGCAAGGCGGCGCGCGCAGCACCGGGTGCCCACGAAAGTGGGTCGGAGGCGTCCTTGGTCCGTACGTCGGAGCTCGCCCGCTGCCGCCGGGGCAGCGGGGAAAGATGTAGGGCCTTTTCAGCAGCCTGCTAGAGCTGGATCTGGAATTTCTCCAGCACCGTGCCCCGCACCCGCTCCATGTTGACCAGGGCCTTCTGGTAGGTGTTCACCGCCGTCACCTCGTTGGCTCGGGCGGTCGCGAGCTGCGTCTGGAATGTGGTCACGTTGAAGGTCGTGGAGACCCCGGCCCGCAGACGCAGCGTCTCGATGCGCAGCTGCTCCTCGGCCAGCACGCGGGCCACCCGGGCCGCCTCCACCTGCTTGGCCCCCGTTTCGATCCGGCGCACGCCCTCGCGCACCTGCGCGGTGATCTGCAGTTCCAGGTTGCGGAGGGAGACGCGGGACTGATCCTCCTGCAGCGCGGCCTGGGTGTAACCGGCCTCGGCGGCGCGGTTGCCCAGCGGGACCGTGAGGGTCAGGCCGGCGGACCAGTTGTTGAACTGCGCCGACACCATGTTCCCCAGGCTGCTCCCTTCGCCTCCGGCGCTGACGATGGTGGCCCCTCGATTCGTTCGGACGACACCGTCCAGCCCGGTGAGGCCGGCGCTGCCCACGGCGTCCAACTCGGGGAGGAGCTGATTCTTCGCCAGCCGCCGGTTCAGATCCTTGTTGGCCACGTCCACCTTCGCCGCCTCGTACTCCGACCGCTTGCTGAGGGCCGTCCGGATGCTCTCCGGAAGGTCCACCGTCACCACCTGAAAGGCGGGCCGCTCCGCCGGCACGATGGTCCCCTCCCAGCCGGCGGGACTGCCCGGCAGGTTCAGGATGACTCGGAGGTTATCCTCGGCGTCCTTCACCGCCTTCTCGGCAGTCAGCACATTCCCTTCCTGCGCCGCCGCCGTGGCCTCGGCCTGGGTCACCTCCACCGGTGCCGCCACCCCCGCGCGGACGCGGGCCTTGTTCAGGTCCACCAGGTCGCGGGCCAGGGCCAGGGACTGCCGGGCCACCTCCAACTGCTCGATGGCCGAGACCAGATCGAAGTAGGCGCCCTGCGTGTTGGTGACCACATCGTAGATCCGCGTCGTGAGGGTGCTCCGCGCGATCTGGCGGTTGTTGATGGCCAGCTTGATGGGGGTCTCATTGACGTCGATGCCGAAGTTCTTCAGCAACGGCTGCGTGAGGGTGAGCGTGAGCGCCGTGTTGTAGTTCGGGTTGAAGTTGATGCCGAAGCTGTTGCTGCGGTTCCGCTGGTTGGTCCACGCCAGTTGGGCCGAGGCGCCCGTGGGCAGCTTATCGTTCAACTGGAGGTTAAAGGTGAATGTGCTAATATTCGAGGAAAAGAGGGAGCCCGGAATGAAGGAGGCCGTGTTGTTCTCGGTGCGGGACCGGCCATCGCTCACGCTGCCCGTGAAGACCGGGTCGAAGGCAGACTTGGCGGTGGCGATATCCCCCTCGCGGATGCGCGGGTTGAACGCCTCGATGGTGATATCCAGGTTGTTCTTGAGGGCCAGGAGGATGCTCTCCTTGATGGTGAGGGTGAAGGTCGGTTCGGCCCCCCCGCTCGGAGCCGGTGTCTGCGCCGCCAGGGAGAAATGGAGGCCGGGCGGTGTCTCCGCGGCCTTCCCGGCGCCCCCCGTCTGCTCCGCCGCCCCGGCGGCCCCACCGGCGGCCACCACCAGCAACCCCGTCCATACTGCCAGCCAATTCCGTCGCTTGCGCATGGAAGTGACCCCTCCTCACCCGGCCATCGGCATCCGAAAAACCTCGCGCCCGAGGATCGCCGGCGCGCCATGGCACATCGCGTGCGAGTCTATGAGAGCGGCCTGAACGCTGTCAACACCGAACATGCCCCGCGCCCCGGGCCCAAGGGGGCCCCAAACCTCTGCGGGGGCCGCGAGCCGCCCCCGCCGGTTGGCTGCTCTCGGGCTTCCGGCCCCTCTTGGCGGCCCGGCCAGCCGGCCGCGCCCCGTCCCATAGAGTGTGCGCCGGGGGCCTCAGGGAGCGGCCGGCGGCGGCATCACGTAGGTGGCGGGGCGGCCGGCCAGGAAGTGGGCCACGTTATCCACGGCCGCCTCCAGGCCGGCCAGGATGGCCTCTGGCACCATGCCGGCGCAGTGCGGGGTGAGGACCACGTTGGGCAGCGCCAGGAGGGGGTCGTCGGCCGGGACCGGCTCGACGGCAAAAACATCCAGGCCGGCCGCCGTCAGGTGGCCGCTCCGCAAGGCCTCCTGGAGGGCGGGGCGGTCCACGAGGGGGCCGCGGGCCGTGTTCACCAGGATGGCCCCCCGCTTCATGCGTGCGATCTCCCGGAAGCCCAAGAGGCCGGCGCTCTCGGCGGTCTGCCGCAGGTGGACCGTCAGGATGTCGGCCTCCGCCAGCACCCGTTCGAAGTCCAGCAGTTCCACCCCCAGTTGGCGGGCCAGGCCGGGGTCCGGATGGTAGGTCCAGGCCACCACCCGCATCCCCAGCGCGCCCGCCAGCCGCGCCACCAGCCGGCCGATCGCCCCCAGCCCGAGGATCCCGAGGGTCTTGCCGTGCAGCTGGACGCCGAGGCCCCGAGGCCACGTCCCCTCGCGCGTCTCGCGGTCCAGCCGGGGGATCTGCCGGGCCGCGGCCAGCATCAGGGCCACGGTGTGTTCGGCTACGGCCAGGGCGTTGGCCCCCGGCGTGTTGGTGACGGCCACGCCGCGCCGACGGCAGGCCTCCAGGTCCACGTGGTCCGTGCCCGTGCCCCACACGGAGATCAGCCGGAGCATGGGGCAGCCGGCCAGGAGGTCCGCCGTGAACTTGGAGTAGGCGCGGATGTTCACCACCACGGCGGCCCCGGCGGTGCGCCGGGCCAGCTCCACAGGATCCGCTGGCCGCGTCTCGTGGTGGATCACCCTCCCCACCGTCTTGAGGCGCGTCAGGGCGGGCGTCCCGGCCAGGGCCGCCGGGAAGTCATCCGGCACCACGATCACGGCGTCGCCCATCGAAGTACCGCTCCGACCCGCCCTCGTCTCAGGGGTCAACGGTTCGCCGGCCACCTCTCCGTTCGCCCCGGGCCTGTCGGATCACGAGTGGGGAGACAATCTGGTGAGCTTCGGAGACAGGACACTAGGAGTCCGTCCGAGTAACGCGGACCCGTGTCTTGCCAGGAGTAAGGAGGACCGCCCCCGGTTCTGTCCTCGGTGCTGCGCAACCCCGGCATTTTCTTGAGGCCGTCCCCCGCAGGCGGGGGCCCCGGCCCAGCGGAAGGGCTCGGTGCTCGCACCTGCGGGCAGTACCGGGGACGGCCCTCCAGAGGGTTACTCGGACGGACTCCTAGCCGGGGATGCAGGAGGCGGCGGGATGCAAACGCGCGGCGTCCTCCGGACCCCAGGGGCGCACGGCGGCCCCGAAGGCCTCCGCGAAGGCGGCCACCATGAGGGGCTCCACCTCGCCCACGGCCACGTCGCGCCGCAGTTCCGCCGCTAGGGAGGTCATCCGCACGCCGTGGAGGCCGCAGGGCACGATCAGGTCGAAGTCCCGCAGGTCCGTGCAGACGTTCAGGGCGAACCCGTGCCACGTCACCCAGCGGGACACGTGAACCCCGATGGAGGCGATCTTGCGGTCGCCCACCCACACGCCGGTGCGGCCCGGTGTGACGCCGGCCGGCAGGCCCGCCGCCGCCAACGCCCCCATGACGGCCCGTTCGATCCGGCGGAGGTGCCGGTGCACGTCCAATCCGTACCCGTGCAGATCCAGGATGGGATAGCCCACGAGCTGGCCCGGCCCGTGATAGGTGACGTCTCCGCCCCGCTCCACCTCGTACACCCCCACCCCGCGCCTCCGGAGGTCTTCCGGCGCGGCCAGGAGGTGCTCGGGCCGGGTGCCCCGCCCGCACGTGATCACGGGGGGGTGTTGCACCAGGAGGAGGAGGTCCGGCACCTCGCCGGCCATCCGGGCCCGGGCCAGCCGCCGCTGCACCTCCAGCGTTTCGCCGTAGTCCCGCACCCCGAGGCGCCACACGAAACAAACGGGGGGTCCGCAGAAGGCCGGTCCCTCCCCATTCCGCATTCCGCAATCCGCAATCGCTGGCATGCTGCTGAAATACCTGCTGTTGCGCAGGCCGCTCAAAAAGGTCCAGGTGCAAGGCGGCGCGCGAAGGGCCGAGCGAGGCGTACGCCGGGTACGTCGCAGCGAGCGCCCGAGCGCGCCAACGCCCCACCCGCTGCCGCCGGGGCAGCGGGGAGAGACGATGGGCCTTTTTCAGCGGCCTGCTAGAGGTGGAGGGCGCGCCCCATGGCCCCCAGGAGGGCCTCGTGGACGCTCTCGGAAAGCGTGGGGTGCGCGTGGATGACGTGCGCCAGGTCTTCCAGCGATGCCTCCAGCGTCATGGCCACCCCGACCTCCGCGATCAGTTCGGCGGCCCCGTGCCCCACGATGTGCACGCCGAGGACCGCCCCGTACTCGGCGTCGGCCACCACCTTCACGAAGCCCTCGGGGTCCCCGCTGGCCTGGGCCATCCCCGAGGCCTGGAAGGGGAACTTCCCCTCCTTCACCTTCCACCCCGCGGCCTGGGCCTTGGCGGCGGTGACCCCGATGCTGGCCACCTGCGGGTGACAGTAGGTGACGCCGGGGACGCGCAGCGGATCCACGCGCGGCCGATCCATTCCGGCGGCGAACTCGACGGCCGCGATCCCCTCGGCCGAGGCGGCGTGGGCCAGGAGCGGCGGCCCGATGACGTCCCCGATGGCCAGGATCCCGGGGGCGGAAGTTTCGAAGCGCTCGTTGACCGCGATGAACCCGCCCGCCCCCGTGGCCACACCGGCCGCCTCCAGCCCGAGGCCCTCCACGTTCGGGGCCCGGCCGATGGCCACCAGGACCATGTCGGCCCGCAGCTCGCCGGCCCCCTCGCCGCCGAGCACCAATCGCACGCCGTCTGCCGCCACCTCGGCCCGCTCCACCGTGGTACCGGTGCGCAGCTGGATCCCCCGCCGCGTGAAGGACCGCGCCAGGACCTGGGCCACCTCGGCGTCCTCCAGCGGGACGATCTGGGGGAGCATCTCCACCAGCGTCACCTGGGCCCCGTAGGCATGGAAGATGTCCGCGAACTCCACCCCCACGGCCCCGGCACCCACGATGGCGATGGACTTGGGCGCCTGTGGCAGGAGCATGGCCTCCGTGCTGGTGAGGACGCGCTGCCCGTCTATGGCGAGCCCGGGGAGGCCCTTCGGGCGCGATCCCGTGGCCAGGAGAACGCGGCCCGTCCCGAGGGTGTCCCGCACGGCGTCCCCCTCCCCCAGCACCTGGACCGTGCCCGGCGACGCCAGGCGCCCGCGGCCCATGTGAACGCGGACGTTGTTCTTCTTCATGAGGAATTCAACGCCCTTGTTGAACTTCCCGGCGATTTGGCGGCTGCGCTTCACCGCCTCGCCGAAATCCGCACGGAAGCCGTCGCAGGCGATGCCGAAGTCCCCCGCCCGCTGGAAGAGGCTCACCACCTCGGCGTTC
>Ga0187780_10002418_pt1 | contig 14058 bp, 13 predicted proteins | sample 1015_Q2_SP10_20__FD_132429 | JGI IMG/M metagenome (GOLD analysis project Ga0187780, IMG submission 132429) | Tropical peat soil microbial communities from peatlands in Department of Meta, Colombia - 1015_Q2_SP10_20_MG | ecosystem: Environmental > Terrestrial > Soil > Wetlands > Peat | place... | reverse complement strand
CGGCACGTCGGTGAAGTCGGGGTCGCCGTACCAGGCCTCCCGGTCAGCGAAGGCGAGCTTGGCGCATTCGATCACGGTATGGATGTAATCCGCGCTGCCCGGGCCCATGCCCGTCAGGTCGAAGCCCTCGAGCAGCGCGAGCTGCTGGCCGAACACCGGCCCCTGGCCCCACGGCTTGGTCTTGCATACGGTCAGGGCGCCGACTTCGAAGGTCAGCGGTTCCTCCAGCCGCGGCCGCCAGGCCGACATGTCCGGATAGGACAGCAGTCCCCGGTGCGGCGAGCCGGTGACGTCCATCACCTCGGCGGAGGCGATGTAGGCGGTTATCGTCTCGGCCACGAAGCCCTCGTAGTAGACTCGCCTGGCCGCCTCGACCTGCTCGTCGCGGTCGCCGCTGGCAGCCTCCGCCTCTTCGAGGATGCGCCGGTACGTGGCGGCCAGCGCGGGATTGGCGAACAGCGAACCAGGCGCCGGCGGGTGGCCGCCCGGCAGGTACACCTCGGCCGAGCTCGGCCAGTAATCGCGGAACAGCTCGGCCACGCTCGCGATCCCCCAGCTGATCACGGGCAGCAGCGGGTAGCCGTCGGCCGCGTAGCCGATCGCGTAGCTCATCACGTCCCGCAGCCGGAGCGTGCCGTACTCCCGCAGCAGCAGCATCCAGGCTCCGAACGCCCCCGGCACGCAGGCCGCCAGCAGCCCGCTGCCGGGCACCAGGTCAAGCCCGAGGTCGTCGAACGCCTCCAGCGTGGCCGCCGCGGGCGCCGGTCCCTGGCCGCAGAGCACGAAGGTTTCCTCGCGGCCAGCGTGATGGGCGATGATGGGGACCTCGCCGCCGAGGCCGTTCAGGTGCGGTTCGGTGACCTGAAGCACGAGCCCGGCGGCGACGGCCGCGTCGAAGGCGTTACCGCCCTGCTCCAGCACCGCCATGCCCGCTGCCGAGGCGAGCCAGTGCGTGGAGGCCACCATCCCGAACGTGCCAGCCAGTTCCGGCCGGGTCGTGAACTCGGGAATATCACCCATGGCTCGATCCTCTCATCAAGCCGCGACACGCCGGGGTCCACGGAGGGAGATCATGCGACCACGCCCCGGATTCATGTAGCGTCTGCCCATGGACCTTTCCCCGCGCCTGCGCGCGGTCTGCGACCTCGACGTCGCCGAGATGCGCGAGTACGGCGGCCGACACGAATACGACGGCAAGCCGCAGGACCTGTCACCGGATGGCGTCCGCGCCGGGCTCGCCCGGCTGGCGGCGGCACGAGCCGTCGGCGAGCCGATCCCCGATCCGCACGACGAGGCCCAGCTGACCGCGGCCGAGGAACTCAAACGGGTCACTTTCGCCGGACTCGAGCTGCACCGCCGCAACCCGATCCTGCACCTCAGCGAGCTCGACCTGGCCTGCTACGACAGGGAGTACGCCCCCGCGTCGGAAAGGGACGCCGCCCGGGCCGGGCACCTGGCCGCCTGGCCGCTGGTGGTCGACGCGGCCGTCGAGTCCCTGGACCTGGTCAGCGCTCCGGTCGCGGAAGGGCTGCTCGGCGCGGCACGCGGGCTGGCCGCCGGGCTCACCCCGGCGGCCGGAAGCGCGGCGCCGGGAAACGGCGGCCCGGGCGCTCGGGACTCCCGGAGTGCCGGGACTGGCGTTGACCAGGCAGTCCGCGAGGCCGCGCTGGCCGCGCACGCCCGCCTGGTCGCCCATCTGGAGCGGGCCGCGGCGAACGGCGATCCGGATCCGGCGCTCGGCGGCCCGGCGCTGGCCGCGCTGATGAGCAGCGCGGAGGCCGTGCCGGTCGACCTGGGCCGGCTGGCCGAGCAGGCCGACGCGGAGCAGCAGCGGCTGCACGCCCTGCTGGCCGACGAGAGCGCGCGCGTGGCACCAGGCAGGCCGGCCCTGGAGGTGGCCCAAGAGCTGGTCCGCGATCATCCGGATGCGGCGGGTGTGATCAGCGCGGCACGGGTGTGGACGGAACGGGCCATCGAGTTCACCCGGGAACGTGACCTGGTCCCCTACCACGACGGCGTTTGCCTGGTGGGTCGGGCGCCCGAGTCGCGGCGGTGGGCGATGGCGATGATGTCGCCGGCCGCGCCCGGCGAGCCGGAAGGTCCTTCGTGGTACCACATCACGCCGCCAGAGGAATCCTGGCCGGAACGCAAGAAAGGAGAGTGGCTGGAGGTCTTCAGCCAGACAACGCTGCCAGGTATCACCGTGCACGAGGTCGCACCCGGGCACTTCTCTCACGGTCGCGCGCTACGCCGACTCACCTCGGAGGTCCGGCGCACCGTGCATTCCAGCGCATTCATCGAGGGGTGGGCGCACTACGCCGAGGAACTGTGCGTCGAAGAAGGCTTCGCAGCCGACGATCCCCGGATCGTGATCGGCATCTGGCTGGAGGCGCTGGTCCGGGTGACCAGGCTGGCCTGCGCGATCGGCGTGCACACGGCCGGCATGACGGTCGCGGAGGCGGCGCGCCGATTCGAGGCACACACTCACCTGTCCGGCTCCGCCGCGCTATCTGAGGCCCGCCGGGCCACCTTCGACCCCACCTACGGCCGGTACACCTGGGGCAAGCTCGAGATCCTCAAGCTGCGCGAACGGGCCAGGAAAGACTGGGGCACCGGCTTCACGCTGCAGCGCTTTCACAAGGCCCTGCTGGACCTCGGCTCTCCGGCGCTCGGCCTCCTCGGCAGCGCCGTCGATCACGGCTGACCGCAAGGATGCCAGGCGAGCATGGGAACCCAGGCAAGCAGGGAACAGGGGGAACAGGGGGAACAGGGGGAACAGCTCCCTGTGAGCGGGGGTCAGGGGCCGCGGGTTCGGCCCCCGAAGTGGGGGTCAGGGGGTACGGGGGGACAGGTCCCCCGGTAAATTGGGGGTTCAGGGGGTCATCCCCCACGGGCCAGCAGAGTAGCCTGAGGCCATGCACAGGCTGACGTCGGTTCTCGGCCTCGCGTGCGCGGTCCTGCTGATGGCGCTCGCGGTGAACGGGTGCGCGACGGCCAGCACCGCGTCGTCGATCAGCGTCTCCAGCGCGTACGTGCCGCAGCCGACCACGCCAGGTACCACGGTCGCCTACCTGGACATCCGCAACAACGGCCATGCAGACCGCCTGATCGCGGTGCATACCAGCGTCGGCGGGACGGTCCAGCTGCGGGCCCCGGTCGCACGGCATTCGAGCACCCTGATCATGCGAACCGTGACCGACATCCCCATTCCGGCCAACTCGTTCGTGCAATTCAACCCGGACAGCTACCACTTGCTGATCACGGGCGCGGGTCCCATGCACGACGGCAAGGACATCATGCTCCGGCTCACATTCGCCGGCGCCGGCACGATCACCATTCTCGCGCTGGTGACCAATCCCGAATCCGGCGGCAGCAGCTACTTCCTCAACTGAGCCCGGGGTCGGCCAGCGGCGGGGGGGTCGGCCAGCCGGCGTGTCGGCCAGGGCCGGGGTCTCGGCCAGCCTGGCCACCGCGGCAGCACCCAATGACGTCCAGGCTCAGCCCATGAGGTGAGTGGTGGCCGGGTTGTCGCGGGTCAGCGGCAACCTGGCCCGGGTGGCTTCATCACGAGGCGTGTAGACGACAATCCGCGCCTCCGGCAGGTCCGGGACATCGAGCTCGCTGACCGCCAGGCTGAGCGTCCCGGCGCGCGGATGCAGGTACGTGAGCGTGCGCGGTTCGGAGTCGGCGACTTCGTGTCGCGCCCAGAGCTCGGCGAACTCGCGGCTCATGCTGGCCAGGCGGCGGATGTCCTCTTCCCAGTCCGGGTCGCCGATATGCCGGCCGTAAGCGGCGCGCAACCGTGCCACCATGTAGCGGACCTGCTTGTCGTACTCGAGGAACTTGCCGCAGGCGCTCGGCTCGGTGACGCAGCACCACAAGGTGTTCCTGTGAATGCACGGCATGGTGTGCCATTCCCAGAACAGTTCCTCAGAGGCGCTGTTCGACAACAGGACGTCGAACCGGCTGTTGATCAGGCTCGCCGGCAGCGGTTCGAGCGAATACACAATCTCCCGGATGGTGTCGGGCACCGCCGTGCGAGCGCACTGCGTCCGTAGCGGCGTCGCCTCAGCCAGCCGGTACAGGTGCTCTCGCTCGGCCCGGTCGAGGCGGAGCGTATGCGCCACCGCGTCCAGCACCTGCGTGCTGGCGTTGATCTGGCGACCCTGCTCCAGCCAGGTGTACCAGGTGACGCCCACGCCGGCGAGCAGCGCGACCTCCTCACGGCGCAGCCCCGGTGTCCGCCGTCGCGAGCCTGGCGGCATGCCGAAGTCCTCCGGGCTCAACCGCGCCCGACGGGCCTTCAGGAACTGACCGAGCTCCGCCCGCCGCCGCTCCCTCGCCCGCTGCGATAGCCCATCCGTTGTTTCGTACGTGACCACGAGCTTTCCAATCGCCCATTTTGCCCCAGTCCAACTTAGCGGTACCCACCGACATTTCCCGAGGGCTTTTCGGGTCACCCCGGGCTAACGCGGCCCAGGGCGCGGATGAGCTCGATGGCCCGGCCCAGGTTGTCCAGCCGGGCGGTGAGGGTGTCTCCGGCCGGGTAGAGGCGGACGGTATTGACCCCGACGTCACGCCATATCTTCAGACGGGCGCGCACCATGTCCTCGGTACCGATCAGCGTCGTCGCGAGCACCATGTCGTCGGTGACCAGGCTGGCGGCGCCGTCGCGGTCACCGGACTGCCAGCGGTCACGGACCCGGGCGGCGACATCCGCCCAGCCCTGACGGCTGTAGGCGTTGTTGTAGAAGTTGCTGGTGCCCGATCCCATACCGCCCAGGGAGAAGGCCAGTTCCTTCTTGCGGCTGGCCAGGGCGGCAGGAAGGCCCGCTTCGTCGACCAGGTTGACCTCGGCGCCCTGGCAGATGTCCAGGTCAGCCCGGGTGCGGCCCGCGCGGGCCAGCCCTGCGTCCAGATGGGTGAAGTAAGCGCCGGCGCCCTCGGGCACAAAGCTCGTCCCCAGCCAGCCGTCGGCGATCTCGCCGGTCAGCTCCAGCATCTTCGGCGAGAGCGTGGCCAGGTAGATGGGCACAGATACTGGCGTCAGGCTGACCCGCATGGGCCGGCCTTCGCCCCCGGGGAGCGGGATGCGGTACTGGCTCCCGGCGAAGCAGACCTTCTCGCCGGTGAACACGCTCCGCACGATCTGGACCGTCTCGCGCATCCGGGCCAGCGGATGCGCGAACGGCACGCCGTGCAGCCCCTCGATGACCTGTGGCCCGGAGACTCCCAGGCCGAGCAGGAACCTGCCGCCCGACACGTGCGCCAGCGTCATCGCGGTCTGCGCGATCGTGACCGGCGACCGGGTGCCCACCTGGATGGCCGCCGAACCCAGCAGCATGGTGCTGGTACGGGCCGCGAGGTACCCGAGCAGCGAGGGTGCGTCGGTCCCCCATGCCTCGGCGACCCAGCAGATGTCCAGACCCAGTTTCTCGGCCTCGACGACGAACGCGGTGATCTCCGGCCAGTTCGCGCCCGAGCCTTCTATGGTCGTCGCGGTCCGCATTACCCCGCCCGCTCGGCCAGCTCTTTGATGGCCGCGAGGTTTTTCTTGAAGCCGGACTCGAACTCCCGGAGCCGCACGAAGACGATCTTCTGTTCCTTGTCCGGCATCGCGTCGATGGCGAGGTTCAGGCCGGACCGAGCCGGGCCCATCCGCGTCCACTGCTCCAGCACCGTGCCCGCCCCGTCCGGTCGCAGGGTGAACCGCCAAACAGACCAGGGATGGTCAGGATCTCCCACGGCCCACGCGAAACGGCGGGGTTTATCGCACTCGACGATCGTGCTGATCGTCTCCCAGCTGCCCAGGGCCTCATGGGTGTTGCGGCCGGCGAAGCGGTGGCCGACGGCCGGGCGGGTGACGCCATCGAGCCATTCCACCTCCTGGAGCTCAGCGCTCAGCGTCGGCATCAGGTAGATGTCGCTCACCAGGTCCCACACCCGCTCCGGAGGAGCCTCGATGTAGGTCTGCACAGCCACGGTCGGCGCGTCGGCGTAGACCTGTCCCGTCCATTCCATGACGCCCAGCTTCCTCCGTTCCGCAAGTTCCGGCTCTTTGGGCCTGTACCCCGGCTGAGCACCGCGCCCACCTCTACCGCGGTCCGAACAGGCCCGTCAGGAGTCCGGAAGGATCCGGGGGCGCATGCCGAGCATCTCGGGAAGGCCGGCAAGAAGGACCATCGCCCCCTGTCACGCGGCCCTGGCCGCCACCATACTGGAGGGCGTCCGCTCCGATCTGCGTGCCGGAGGGGAAGTGGCCGATGCCGACGAATCAGGAGCGGTATCGCAAGGTGGGCAGCAGAACCGGGAGGACGATGTGAGCACAGAGCCCGGGCCGAGCGCCTATGCTCTGCTGACCGACGGCACCACGATCGAGATCCGGCTGCCGCGGCCCGATGACTTCGACGCGGTGCGGGACATGCACGCCAAGATGTCCTCGGACAACCTCTACATGCGCTTCTTCAGCATGAGCGGCCTCGCGGCCGAGCGGGAGGCGCGCCGGATATGCCGCGAGCCAACGGCGGACCGCGCGGCGCTGCTAGCCGTGCTGGACGGCGAGGTGATTGGCTGCGGCAGCTACGACCTGGGCGGCTCCAGCTCCCGCACCGCGGAGGTCGCCATGGCGGTCGCCGATGACATGCACAACCGCGGCGTTGGCACGCTGCTGCTTGAGCATCTGATCTCACTGGCCCGCAGCCGGGGCGTACTCGCCTTTACCGCCGAGACGCTGAGCGAGAACGCGCTGATGCTGAAGGTGTTCGCCGACTCTGGTCTGACACCGCAGCGTTCGCTGGTGGATGGGGTATACGATTTCACGTTCCCGCTGCCCGGCAACGAGGCCGACTCCTCTGTCGGCACCTACGGTGCCGCGGTCGCCGAACGGGAGCGGTCGGCCGATGTGGCCAGCCTGCAGCGCGTGCTGACCCCGGCTTCGGTCGCGGTCATCGGCGCGAGCCGACGCCCCGACTCGGTCGGGCGGGCCATCCTGCGGAACATTGTCACCGGCGGCTTCGCCGGCCCGGTGTACGCGGTCAACCCGAGCGCGACCGAGCTGGACGGCGTCTCCTGCCTGCCGTCGGCGGCCGCGCTGCCCGGGCCAGTGGATCTGGTGATCATCGCCGCGCCGACGGGGTCCGTGCTCGGTATCGCCGAAGAATGCGGGCGACGCGGGGTCAAGGCGCTCGTCGTGATCACCTCGGGACTTGACCGCGGGGCCCGGGCGGAGCTGCTGGGCACTTGCCGCCGCTACGGCATGCGGCTGGTCGGCCCGGACTGCTTCGGCGTGGCTAACACCAGCATCGGCCTGGATGCGACGCTCGCGGCCCGTCACCCGCGGCCGGGCCGGGTCGGCCTGGCGCTGCAGTCCGGCGGGGTCGGCATCGTCCTGCTCGAGCACCTGTCCCGGCTGGGCGTCGGGATCTCCTCCTTCGTCTCCCTCGGCGACAAAGACGACGTGTCCGGCAACGACATGCTGCTGTGGTTCGAGTCCGACGCCGCGACGGAACTGGCCGTGCTGTACCTGGAGTCATTCGGGAACCCGCGCAAGTTCGCTCGCACTGCGCGCCACCTCGGCCGCATCATGCCGGTCCTGGCCGTGCATGCGGGCCGGACCGCGAAGGGCAAGCGCCTGGTGGCAGGGCGGGCTCCGGCCACTGTGCCTCGGCCGCTCACCAGGCAAGCCTTGTTCGAGCAGGCGGGCGTGATCGCCACCGCCAACCTCGGCGAGCTGCTCGACGCCGCGGCGCTGCTGGCCTCCCAGCCGGTGCCCGCCGGAAACAGGCTCGCCGTGGTGTCCAACACCCGGGGCGGCGCGATCCTCGCCGCCGACGCGGGCGAGGACGCGGGCTTGCAGGTCGCCAGCCTCACCGAGGACACCCAGCGGGCGCTCCGGGACGTGCTCCCTCCCGGTGCCGCGGTGGCCGGGCCCGTCGACACCAGGGGATTGGTTGCCTCCGACAGCTTCCGCCGGTGCCTGGAGCTGGTCGGCGCGGACCCGGGCGTCGACGCGGTGCTGGCACTGACGGCCACGACCGCGGCCAGCAACCTGGTCCCCGAGGTGCCCGCGGCACGCCTCCCGGTGCCGATTGCGGCAGTCGTGATGGACCAAGTGGAAGCGGTACGGCTGCTGCCAGGCCCGAGCGAGGATTCCCGCGCCGTCCCCGCCTACGCCTACCCCGAGTCGGCCGTCCGCGCCCTCGGTCACGCCGCGCGGTACGGCCTATGGCGGGCGACCCCGCCGGGACGCGTGCCCGACCTCGAAGGCCTGCTCCGGGACCGGGCGAAGGAACTGGTGAGCGACTTCCTGGCCGGCACCCCGGAGGGCGGCTGGCTGGCCCTGGACTCGACCGCGGAACTGCTCGGCTGCTACGGCGTGCCGCTGGCCGACGGCATCGCGGTCACCACCGGGGACGCCGCGGTAGCGGCAGCGGCACAATTCGGCGTCCCCGTCATGCTCAAGGCAGTTGTGCCCGGCCTGGTCCACATGACCGATGCCACTACCATACTGCCCGGGCTGCGTGACACTGATGACGTCCGGCGCGGGTTCGGCTTGCTGAAGGAGACCTTCGGCCACCAGATGACTGGCGTCATCGTCCAGCCGATGATCACCGGCGGCGTCGAGGTAGCGATCAGCGTGCTGCAGGAGCAGATGTTCGGCCCGCTGGTGCTGTTCGGGCCCGGCGCGGCCACCAATGTGCTGGCTGACCGGGCTGCCCGGCTAGCTCCGCTGACCGACTCCGACGCCGATGACTTGATTCGTTCGGTACGCGGCTCCCCGCGATGGCCCGGACGCCCTGGCGATTCAGACGCCGACCTCGCGCCTGTGCGGGACGTGTTGCTGCGGGTATCCCAGATGGCCGATGACCTGCCGCAGATCGCCGAGCTCGATCTGAGCCCGGTCGTCGCCCGCCGTGATGGCGCTCAGGTCGTCGACGGCCGGATCCGCATCACGGCGGCTGAACCCGCTGACGCTTACCTGCGCCGACTACGCTGACCCGCTGGTCAACGGCACCGACAGCGCGTGACCTGGGCTGGCGACAGGCCGGCGCCTGGCGGCTGCAGGTGATCGACTAGCATCTCCGGAATGACTGGAGCATCTGGCGTGACCGCCGATGACCACGTGCTTGGTCCAGCCGACGCGCCGGTAACCATCCTGGAATACGGCGATTACCAGTGCCCGTACTGCCGGGGGGCGGCCCGGGACGTACACCAGATGCTCGGCCGTTACTCCGGCCTGGTCCGGTTCGTGTTCCGGAACTTTCCCATTCCGCAACTGCACCCGCAGGCGGAACAGGCCGCCGAGGCCGCCGAGGCGGCCGGCGCCCAGGGAAGGTTCTGGGAGATGTACGAGCTGTTGCTGCAGCCTGCCTCGCGCCTCGACCTCGACTCCCTCCTCGATTACGCCGAGCAGCTGGGCTTGAATCTCGGCCGGTTCCGTGCCGACGTCACCGGCAACGCCTACGCCGCCAAGATCGAGCGCGACGTGCGCGAAGGTATCCGCAATGGCGTGAACGCCACCCCGAAGTTCTACGTCGACGGTGAGCGCCTGGACGGCAAGCTGCCCCTGGAGGGCCTGGAAGACGCGATTCGGGCCGCGGTGAGGGCCGCATCGGCCAGTTAACCGGCTCGGCCACCTCTTAGTTCGGAGTGACCGGGGTCAGCGTGCGCCGCCTGATCGCATTCCAGACATCCGATTTGTTCGGTGGCGGCGGGGCGGTTTGCACGGCCATGGCCACGAGATCGGTGTACGCATCCTGGCGCAGCCGTTTCAGCAGCGCCTGCGCTGAGTTCTTCAGCGTGCCGGTCAGGCCGGACGGCACCAAGATGCCGCGGACCAAGGTGGCGTCGATGAGGACCGCCGCCGCCGTGCCGACGCCGAGGATCGACGACCAGGGCCCCACCGCCCACGGCGGTGGCGGTCTTGGCGCAGCGCGGCGGAATCAGGGCAGCGCGGCCAGCAGTACGGGGACGCCTGCCGCGGTGAATACGGCCACAATGCGCACCACAAGCCATACCGCAGCTACCGAGGCGAGCTGCGCCCGGGGGAAGTCCGTGAGCGGCTCGGCCTCGACCGCCATGATGGCCAGGGTCAGCACGAACCAGACGAGCAGGGTCCGTCGCCAGTTACGTGCCCGCCAGCCCGCGACGCGCTGGCGAAGCGGAGCCTGCGGCGCCTGCTGACGCCATACCGAAACCCCCATGATCGCCTCACAGTGCGAAGTCGGCGAGCGCCCTCCCATGGCGCCGACCACCGATTTCCGGGGAGCTAGCCCCCTTATTCCTGCGGAGCCTGGACTCCACGGGCCTGATACAGGCAATGCTTGACTCAGCGACTGGCGCATCGTGGCCTCTTTTTTCTGCGTGCGAGCGGACTAGGTGGTTACCTGGTGCAAGCGGTCGGTTCCTGGGCCCCGCCCGGCGAGCAGCGCCTCCGGCAGCGGCTGGTCGGCCTGGCGGGCTGGCCTGACAATCTGGTTTGCTGGCGGCTGTGCCGGCAGGCGGCTTGTCGGCTTGCTGTCCGATGTCTCGCGATATATCGTGGAGGCACGCGGGATTCCCCGTTCTTGCTACGGAGGGCACGATGGCAACAGGATTCAACGTGCGCGTCGGGGACGCCGATCGTGATGCGGTCGCTGCTCAACTACGTGAGCACTATGCGGATGGCCGGCTGACGCTTGACGAGTTGAACGAGCGCCTGGACCAGACGTTCGCGGCCAAGACCAGAGCGGACCTGGACGGCGTGCTGCGCGACCTGCCGCACGTCGCACGGCCGGTCGCTGGTCTGCCGTCCGGGGGTCTCGGCAACACCGCGTGGCAGGGACCGCCGGGTCCGTTCTGGCAGGGACCGGCCGGGTCTTCGGGGTCCGGCTGGTATTCCGGCACCGGGAACAGCCGCCAGGGCAGGCCCTCGGCCGCCTTCGCGCCGCTGATCGGACTGGTGTGGATCTTCGTAATCCTCGGCGCTGTCATGCTGTTCGGCGGCGGCGGCGGCGGTCGGCCGCTGGCCATCGTGCTTATTCTCGCCGCACTCGCGTTCATCAGACGGTTGTTCGGGCTCGGCGGGCGGCGCAGGGGAAACGGCGGCCCGAGAGGTCCTCGGGGACCCCGCGGACCCAGGGGGCCTCGCTTCTGAAGGAGCGTCATCCCGCGGGCGGGTCGCGGTAGCTTCCGCAGGGCTGCGGCCATCGATTCTCCCGCTGGTTGGGTTCCGCGCCGGGCCGTGCCGTTTTATCGTTGGAAGAAGGCGGTCGGCTTGGCGAACCCGGAAACCCCATGACGAGGCGATACGACGTCCGAACCGGAATGCTAGAACACGATCCTGACGCGGGGCAGCCGCGTGAACAGCTGGTGCCAGGCTGGCGCGTGCCTGGCCGCAGCCGCTACGACTACGACATGCGGATCGGGGATGCCGAGCGCGACGCCGCGATGGCCCAGCTGCGGGAGCACTTCGTAGCAGGCCGCCTGACCTTCGATGAGCTGACCGAGCGTATCGACCTCGCGCTCACCGCGAAGACGCAGGGCCAGATCGATGGCCTGATGGCCGATCTGCCCCGCCCGCCCAAGGCCGCCCGTACCGAGCCGACCCGGCCGGAGCCTGATCAGGACGCGGGTCGTTTCCTGGTCTTCGCGCTGCTGCTGTTCGCGCTGGCCACCTGGGTACTGATGATGGCCTGGATGTCTCGCCACGCCGCCTGGCCAGGACCGTATCCTCACTACCCGGGGCCGCCGGGACAGCCGTAGCGGAACGGGCGCCAGCTCGGGCACCTGCCGATCAGGGTGCGGTGCGCAGCCTGGTCAGGTGCCGGATAGCGCGCGCAGCGGCACCACCAGGTAGCGGTAGTCCGGCGCTGACTCGTCACCGGGCCGCGGACTGCCGGTGATCAGAGCCGGCTTGGTAGGGCTGGTGAACTGCAGACGGATGCGGCCTTCGGCGGGGGGCGATGCCCCCTCCCGCTCGGACTCCGCGGAATCGTGCGAGTTCTGGGTCGCTGACGGGGTGTCGGTGGCCGCCGTCAGGGCGGCGCCGAGGCCGTCGAGCAGGTAGTGCGGGCTGAACGCGATTGCGGACTCATCGCCGGAAAAGTCGGCGGCCACGATCTCCCTGGCCCGCGCCTGTCCCTTGGTCCCTGCCTCGATGGTGACCGTACCCGGCCCGAACGACAGCCGCACCGAGCTGCCCCGCTCGGCGACGAGCGCCACCCGCCTGACCGCCTCGGCCAGCGAGGCGGCCGGCATGTCCGCGCAGCTGCCGAAGTCCGCGGGAAACTTGGAGTTGTACTTGATGTACTCACCCGCGATCAGGCGCGTGGTCAGTCGTCGTCCGCCCGACTCGAAGCCGATCATCGCATCGACCTCAGGCAGCAAACCGCCACGATCGGACTCGGTGCCGGGGGGTCGGTCGGCCCCGTCCGCCCCGCGGGTCATGATCCGGACTGGGATGCCCGGCGCCATCATCCGGGCGGCGTCGGCCAGCGTCCTGGCCGGCACCAGGAGCGTGCTGCTGGCCCCGGGGCGGATGGGATTCCAGCCGAGCTCCCGGATGGCGAGCCGGTACCTGTCCGTGGCCACCAGCGTGATGGTGTCACCGTTGATCTCGAGGTTCACCCCGGTGATAACGGGCAGCGTGTCATCCCGGCTCGCCGCGGGGGTGACCTGGCTGATCGCCGTGGCGAACACACCGCCGTCGACCGTGCCGACGAGGCGGGGCAGCTCGGGCAGCTGCGGGTACTCCCCGATCGGCAGTGTTACCAGGCTGAAGGAGGCCGCGCCGCAGGTCAGGGTCACGTCATCCTTGTCGTCGACTTCAACTGGAAGCCCCGGCAGGCTACGGGTGATCTCCGCCAGCAGCCTGCCGGGCACCAGCACGGTGCCCGGCTCGGCCACGTCTGCATCCACTGCAATCCTGGCCGATACCTCGTAATCGAAGCACGAAAGGATCAGTCCGTCGGGCGCGGCCTGGAGCAGCAACCCGGACAAGATCGGAATTACGGGCCGGGACGGCAGTGAGCGTGCTACCCAGGCCACCGCCTCAGCCAGCGCGTCCCGCTCCACCACGAACCGCATCCCTGCCGCCTCCTTCTGCGAGTGACGTCTGCCCTCAGACGCATACTCGCACGAGGCACTGACATTCTCGGGGGCCTAGGGCCGGGCTCGGCCGGGCTGGCCGGGCTCGGTGAGCAGGACTGATTGAGCGCTGCTCCCGGCTGCGGGGGTCTGTACGGCTAGAGCGTCGGTCAGGTAACTGTCAGGCTGCTAGCTGACACTCGCTGTTGTCATGCTGGCGGGCGATGATGTGGAGGTTGTGGACGACGGCGACGCGGCGCAGGTCGAACAGGTTCTTGCGGGTGCCGCGGTAGCGGGCGCGGCGGCCCTGCCAGTGACCGACGTGGGCCAGGGCGTGCTCGACCGCGACGCGTTCGCGCAGCTTCGCGCGCCCTTCCGCGGTGTGCTGGCGCTGGCGCAGCTCGGCCAGCAGCGCTTCGTCGGGGTGGATGGAAACGCTGCGCCCGGACGGGCTGGCGGTGCAGCGGGCCCGCAGCGGGCAAGCTGCGCAGGTATCTTTCGGGAAGCGGACGGTCCTGCCGGGCTCGAAGGCCATGCTCACCCCGGCGGGGCAGGCCAGCTGCCCGGCGGTGAAGTCGAGGGTGAACTGGTCCTTGGCAAACCGGCCGGCGGCGTTGCGGACCCGCCAGGCCTTGTTGAAGACCGCCAGGTCCGGCCCGCGGTCGCGGACCAGGGCCGAGGCCAGGTAGGCCCGGTCGATGTGCAGCTCGGCCAGCCGCCACCCGGCCGCCTCCAGGTCGGCGGCGATATCGCCGGCCACGCTGGCGCACCACCTACGGTGCGCTGCCCGGCTCTGACCCGGCCGCCTACGGCGGGCCATTCTGGCCGCTCATGACTCTCCACGGTTGGTCGCGCCCGTTTCTCGTGCTTCTAGGCCGTCAGGCCCGGCGCGCCGGAGGTGCGCCCTTGAAGACGTAAAGAAAGTCCTCACCGCGTCGACCTAGGCATCGTGCTTGGCTCCACTTGATCCTTGACGGATCGGCTTCACTTGAT
>Ga0187780_10002414_pt1 | contig 14070 bp, 9 predicted proteins | sample 1015_Q2_SP10_20__FD_132429 | JGI IMG/M metagenome (GOLD analysis project Ga0187780, IMG submission 132429) | Tropical peat soil microbial communities from peatlands in Department of Meta, Colombia - 1015_Q2_SP10_20_MG | ecosystem: Environmental > Terrestrial > Soil > Wetlands > Peat | place... | reverse complement strand
GCGCAAGGCGCGCGCGTGGCGGCACGGGTTTCGGGCGACAGTACCGTGGCCTTCGGCTGGGCGTACTGCTGCGCGCTCGAGGCGCTTGCCGCGACCGAAGTGCCACAGCGCGTCCAGTGGCTGCGTGCCATCGCGCTGGAGCGCGAGCGCGTTGCCAACCATCTGGGTGATCTGGGCGCGCTGGGCAATGACGCGGCCTTTGCCTTCGGCCTGGCGCAGTTTTGGCGACTGCGCGAGGCCTGGCAGCGTCGCAGCCAAGAGTTGATGGGGCATCGACTCATGATGGACTGGGTCGTGCCGGGGGGCGTGGAAAGCGACCTCTCCCTCGAGGGGCTGCGGACCCTGCGCGAAGACTGTCAGGCGCTCGAGGCCCAGGTACGCCTGCTCCAATCCATCTACGACGCGCACGCGGGCGTGCAAGACCGCTTCGTTGGCACCGGCCGAGTCGATGCGCAACTCGCGCGCCAGCTCAACCTGACCGGTATGGCCGCGCGGGCGAGCGGGGTCGGAAGTGATTTGCGCTCAGACCTTGCCGGCGCTCCGTACGACGCGCTGCAGGTGCGCAAGGCACAGGCCACCGAGGGCGACGTCGCCGCGCGTGTTGCGGTGCGTTTCGCCGAGATCTACGAATCGCTGCGCCTGCTCGACCTCATGGGGCGGGATCTGCCCGCCGGCGCAAGCCGCGTAGTCCCGCCGGCGCCACGGCCCGGAGGATGCGGCGCGGGCTGGGTCGAGGGCTGGCGCGGCGAAGTCCTGGTCGCAATCGAGCTCGACGACCGCGGTCTGATCGGTCGTGCCCACTGCCACGATCCGTCCTGGCAGAACTGGCCTGCCCTCGAGCACGCGGTGATCGGCAACATCGTTCCGGATTTTCCGCTCATCAACAAGTCGTTTAACTTGAGCTATTCCGGACAGGATCTCTGATGCCCTGGCGGATGCTTCGACAAATCGCGCGCGTGGGCATACTCACCGAACCAGCGCCGCAACCCGATGGCCCGGAGTCCTTGCGTGCGGACCAGGCCGAGCAGCGCGCGATCCGGGAAGAGATCCTCGCGGTGCTCGGGCGCGCCTTGGCCATCCGACAGGTCGATCCGGGTTCGTGCAACGGCTGCGAGCTGGAGATTCACGCACTGAACAACCCCTATTACAACATCGAGGGGCTGGGCATCAAGTTTGTGGCCAGTCCCCGCCACGCGGACCTGCTGCTCGTGACAGGGCCGGTTTCGGCCCACATGGAGGCTGCGCTGCGCCGCACCTACGAGGCCATGCCGGCGCCCAAGCTCGTCGTAGCCGTCGGCGAATGCGGCTGCAATGGAGGGGTCTTCGGCGAGAGCTACGCCAGCCGTGGCCGGGTTTCCAACGTACTGCCCGTGGACGTCGAGGTAGGCGGCTGTCCACCGCCGCCACTGGAGATCCTGCGCGCCATCCGCCGCGCGTTGCGCTAGAAGAGCTCGAGTTCCGCCGAGGGCGACTGGTTCTGCCGAATCTGGCCCTCGCGCAACAGTGCCTCGTAGCACTGTGTGGCGTTGCGCCCGTGCTGTTTGGCGTAATACAGCGCGGTGTCGGAGCGTCCGACCGCGGAGGCCGGAACATCGTGGGGACCGACCCTTGTATAGCCGATGCTCACCGTCACCTTGCCCACTTGGGGAAAGTTGTGGTCGGCCACCACCTGGCGGAAGCGGTCGAAGGCAACGCCAGCGCCATGTTCGTCCGTGCCGTCCACGATGACGACAAACTCCTCGCCGCCAAAGCGGTAAATGAGCTCGGTGCTCCGAAACGACTCGAACATGAGCCGCGCGATGAGCAAAAGAACCTCGTCGCCGAACAGATGCCCGAAGGTGTCGTTGATGGTCTTGAAGCGATCCACGTCGATGATGCCCAGCCAGCTGCCGGGTGTCGTTGCCTGCGGCGGTGTGGCCGCGGCGAGGGCCCGGCGCCGCTTGGCGAAGGTGGTCTCGAACGTGCGCCGGTTCAACAGCCCCGTGAGCGTATCGCGCTCGCCGTAGTCAAGCGCGGTGAGATGGTTGCGCAAAATGCGCAGCACTCCCTGCACGAGGCTCGCATCGTGCGGTCGCATTGCGGCGCGCTCACCCGAAAACTCCACCTCGATGAGGCCGATTAACCCGCTGCTGCTCATCAAGGGAAACACGCTGTCGAAGCGCTCGGTCGCGTTCCCGTCGGGCAAATAATGCACCGCGTCACCCAGCAGCGCACACTCCTGCCACTGCGGCTTTTCGCTCACGAGCGGCAGCAGTGCCGGATCCGTCGGGTCGCCGCCTACGTGCAGGCCTTGCGCATCCATGTACGCCCGCAGTTGCACGCGCTGGCGGCCTTCTTCGCTCAAGACCCGGTAGACCCGCACGCAGTTGGGCTGCACCTGCTCGTAGAGCATGCGCGCGACCGCACGGTCGAGCTCGTCGCGATCGCGATGCGACGTTGCAAGCGCTACAGCATCAATGAGGTTGGGTTTCACAAATGCAAAAGGGTGGCAACCGGGCCGGACTTCTCCCCGTAGGACAGTCCAATCGTAGGACAGCGCTACCCCGGCAAAACCCGGAATATTCCCTTGAAACCTTCCTAACGCGGGATATCGAAGCAAATCGCAGCCCGGCTCCGGTCTAAATTGCTGCGGCGCACAATATGCGCTCCGGCCTCCGGGGCACGGTGGCCTTTTTTTGCCATTCCGCCCTCTGCGCGTCCTGGAGGCGTTGCTTGCGGGACCCGGACGGCCGCGCGGTGGACCGTGGTTGATAAACTGCGCCTGGTCCGCTAAAAAAAATATCTACCGTGATTCTTCCTGTCCCGCCGCACACACCACCCGAGCCCGTGAGATGACCGTGCAAGCTCCGCTGTCCGACAGCGCCATCGAAATGGCGCGCTTCAACATGATCGAGCAACAGATCCGGCCTTGGGAGGTCCTGGACCAGTCTGTCCTTGACCTGCTCGCACAGGTGCGCCGTGAGCAGTTCGTGCCCTCGCACTTGCGCGCGCTCGCCTTTGTTGACTTTGAGTTGCCCTTGAACATCGATGGCGTCGAGACAGGCGAGAACATGCTTGCGCCCAAGGTGGAGGCCCGGCTGCTGCAGGAACTGGGCATTCATCCGCACGAGCAGGTCCTGGAAGTCGGCACGGGTTCGGGCTACATGGCCGCGCTGGCCGCGCACAAGGCGCAGACGGTCTGGACGATCGAGATCGATCCGCGTTTGCAGGCCTTTGGCGCCGCCAACCTCGCGCGTGCAGGTGTGCGCAACGCTCGGGTGGAAGGAGGCGACGGATCGTTGGGTTGGCCCGCGCACGCGCCCTATGACGTGATCATCGTGTCTGGGTCGCTGCCGTTTTTGCCCGCGGAGCTCCTCGCGCAGCTCAAGATGGGCGGGCGCCTGGCGGCAATTATTGGCGATGCCCCGGTTATGAGCGCGCAGATCGTCACTCGCACCGGCCAAGACTCGTTTGAGCCGCTGACGTTGTTTGAGACGTGCACCAAGCCGCTACGCCTTGCGCGGCAACCGTCGAAATTCCGATTCTGATGCGTCGCGCGCCGCGCATGGTGCCGGGGATTGCCCGCTGGGTCGCCTCGATGCTCCTGGTGATCGCGCCGCCGGCATTTGCCGAGGGCACCGATTTGCTCACGCTCACGCGCGAAGCCCTCGTCAACGATCCGACGTACAGCGCGGCGCGCTTCGCGCAGCTTGCGGCAATCGAGGCCGTGCCGCAGGCACGTGCCAACCTGCTGCCGAACGTCAACGCGTCGCTGTCCGAATCGGCCAATCGCGTCGACTATCGTTCCACCAATGACGCGCTCGAACCCAGTTACGAGAAGACGTTCAATTCCTGGGGACCGGCGTTGAACTTCACGCTGCCCGTCTATAGCGCGCCGTTATGGGAAAACCTGACCCAGGCCAAACTTTCGGTCAAGCAAAGCGAGGCGAGACTCGCGCAAGCGCGCGCGGAGCTGCTGCTACGCGTCGCGCAGGCTTACTTCGACGTCCTGGCGGCGCAAGATGCGCTCACCGCACTGCGCGAAAACAAAAAGGCGGTCTCCGAGCAGCTCGCACAGGCCAAGCGCGAGTTCGAGGCGGGCACCAAGACGATTGTCGATACGCATGAGGCCAAAGCGCGCTACGACCAAATCGACGCCCAGGAACAGGTGGCGCGCGCCGATCTGGCCGTCAAACAAAGCGCGCTGCGCGCGATCATCGGCCACGATGCGGGTGAACTCAAGGCGCTGCGCGACCCGGTACGCCTCGAGCCGCCCCGGCCCAACGACGTGGACACGTGGGCGCACGACGCCGAGGACGCCAACTATTCGGTGGTCGCGGCGCGCGCCTCCGCCGAGATCGCGCGCCACGAAACCCGGCGCGCGCGCGACGCCTATCTGCCATCGGTCAATCTCACCGGTGGCGTTCAGTACCAGCGCTCGACGGGCAACATCTACCTACCGGTCGGCAACAACACGACGGCGTCGAACCTGGGCATTACGCTCACGGTGCCCGTGTTCACGGGCGGTGCGATCCAAAGCCAGGTGCGCGAGGCCCTGGCCCATGAAAGTCGGGCCGACGAGGATCTGGAGCTGGCTCGTCGCACCGCGGCCCAAGCTGCACGGCAGGCGTATACGGGCGTGGATTACGGTCTGGCACAAGTGCAGGCGCTCGAGTCCGCGGAGGTCTCCGCCAAGACGCAGCTCGACTCCACGCGCCTGGGATACCAAGTCGGGGTGCGCATCAATCTGGACGTACTCAACGCCAACACGCAGCTCTTCAATACCCAGCGCGACCTCAAGAAAGCGCGCTACGACTTTCTGGTGAGCGGTCTGAAACTCAAGGCGGCGGCAGGCGATTTGCAAGACGAGGACGTCCAGACCGTCAACGCCCTGCTGCAGAAGTAGCGACGGCGAGCGCCTCGTCGATGAGCTGCACCGTGCGCTCGGTGGCGCCACGGTGCGCCCGGGCAAAGTCCAGCGCTGCCGCTGCCATATGCTGCTGCTGCGGGACGGCGCAAATCTGCTGCATCGCCAGCAGCGCCTGGGACGCGTCGGACACGCGCCGCGCAGCACCTGCCGCGAGCGCGTCTTCGGCCGCCTGCGCAAAATTGAACATGTGCGGCCCCAGCACCACGGGGCAGCCGCAGGCGCACGCTTCAATCAGGTTTTGGCCGCCCAGCGGCTGGAGACTGCCGCCGATGAGCGCCACGTCGGCCATCGCGTAATACAGCGGCATCTCGCCCATCGAATCGCCGAGCAGGACCACGCGCGCCCGCGGCTCCTGCGCCGCCTCGGCGCCCGAGGCCTTCTCCCACTGCGCGCGCCGCAGCACCGTCGCGCCCCAGGACTGCAGCAGCGCGGCAACCTGCTCGAAGCGCTGGGGGTGACGCGGAACAAATAGCAATAACGGTTGACGCTCGTGCGCCGCAGCCCCGTGGGAACCCTGCAACGCCTCCACGGCCGTGAGAATTTGGCGCTCCTCGCCCTCACGCGTGCTGGCGAAAAGCCAAAGCGGGCGGTCCCCCAGGACTTCGCGTAAACGCGCGCGCAGGCTACGGCCCTGGGCGAGCTGCCGCGCATCGGGTTGCAGATCGAATTTCAGATTGCCGGTCACCCGGATCGGACCGTCGTAGATTCGGGCAATACGCTGCGCGTCGGCCGCGCTTTGCGCGCCCACGCTCGTTACGCACGCGGCGGCTTGCACAATCAGGTTCCCATAGCGCAGTGCCTTGCGCAAGGAGCGTGCGGACAGCCGGGCATTGGCCAGCACCATGGGGACGCCGCGCTCATGAGCCGCGTACAGCAAGTTGGGCCAGACCTCGGTTTCCATGAGGATCCCTGCGCGGGGCGCCGTCTCGAGAAAGAATCGCCGCACTGCGGAAGGCAAATCGTAGGGCAGGTAGCGCTGCTGCACGCGTTGCGGCAGCGTTCGCGCGATTTCGGCACCGGCCGCCCGTCCTGTCGGCGTCATGTGCGTGAGAACAAATTGCGCGCGCGGATGCGTGCGCGCGAGGCCCTGAATCAGGGGCTGCGCCGCTCGCGTCTCGCCGACGGAAACGGCGTGCACCCAAATCACATCGGCGTCCGGGCCCGCTGGGCAGATTGCACCTCGACCCCAAAAGCGCTCGCCCCAGTTGCGCCGGTACTCGCTTTGCCGCACGCCGCGCCACAGCAGATAGAGCGCAACGAAGGGCAGCGCGGCAATCCAGGCAACCGTGTACCAGGCCGCCGGACGCTGGACGCTCATTGGGGACAGGTGGCGCTGAGCCGATCGACCGCCGAGCACACCTGCTCGACGCTCGGCACCTGTGCAACGCCGCCCAGGCTGATTGCGCGCTCGCCTCCGCGCAGCCCCACAAGCGTAGTGTCGTAATCGCAAAAAATGCCCACAGTTGGTGCACCGAGGGCAGCCGCCAGGTGTGTGAGTCCGGTGTCGAGGCCCACCACGATGCGAGCCCTCGCGGCCAAAGCGGCGATTTGCGCAATGCTTGACTTGGGCAGCACGTGGGCAGACTGCATTTGGGCCGCACGCAGCACGCTGATCTCGTGCTCCGCGTGGCTGCCCCATACGAGCCAGCTCTGCAATCCGCGCCGGGCGAGTGCCTGCTCGAGCATCAGCCAGTGCTGATCCGGCCAGAGCTTGCTGGCCCGACTTGCATTGGACAGCAGCAGCGCAAACGGTGGCGCCTCGGGCTCACCCTCGGCTTGCGGCAGGCGCAGGCCAAATCGCTCGGGCATTTCGAGCGCATAACCGAGCGCGGCGGCGCCGAGCCTTCGGATGCGATCAATGGCGTGCAGACGCGGATCGACGAACACGCGTCGCCGATACAGCAGTGCCGCGAGCGGCTCGCGCACGACACCCGGGCCGAATCCGGTCACCGGTCCGCGCGCGTTCCACGCGACCGCCGCGCTCTTGAGAAGTCCCTGGCAATCGATGATCGTGTGATAACGCGTCTTTCGCAGCGCGCGGCGCGCCTCGAGCATCTGGCGCCAGGATCCGGGTCGCAGCAGTTCTCGTCGCCAGCGCCGTAGCGCGATCGGGAAGACGCGAGCAACCGCGGGGTGCAGCCGCGGAATGTCCGCAAACGCCTCCTCGATAACCCAGTCGATTCGGGCATGAGGGAAGACGCGTGCAATATCCGACACCATGGGCAGGGCGTGGACGACATCGCCCATCGACGAAATCTTGACGATCAGCACGCGCACGAACCGAGTCTAACAAAGCGAGTTGCGTGGACCCCGAATCGGCCGGTCGCGCATCGTTTTTCCGCTAATATCGCGGCACGCTTTACCCTCAGCTTTCGGCGCTTGCCCTGCGGCGCCCCCGCTTTGCCCGCGCTCCGCAGCCGAGCTCAAGCGCCCGGTTACTTTGGAAATTGAGATGGAACGCCCCGGCACTGCCTACGCACTGGAAATCAACCCCAGGATTCCTCGCCGTCTTGCGCGTCTTGACGAGATCGCGCACGACCTGTGGTACAGCTGGGACCGCTCCACGCGCCAGCTTTTTGCACGTCTGGACACCCATCTGTGGAATGCCGTCGGTCACAGCCCCAAAGTGCTGCTCAAGCGCATCGACGAACGCCGGCTGACGGAGGCTTCGGAGGACCCGGGCTTTCTCAACAGCTTTCAGCGCATGCTCTCAGCGTACGACTCGTACCTGAGCGAGACGGCGCGCAACGACGGCTCTTCGGTGCTTGGCGAAAACGACTTGATCGCGTATTTCTGCGCCGAGTTCGGATTCCACGAGAGTCTGCCGATTTATTCCGGCGGCCTGGGCATCTTGGCCGGCGATCATTGCAAAGCCGCCAGCGACCTGCGCCTGCCCTTCATCGGCATCGGTCTGCTCTACCGCCAGGGCTACTTTCAGCAGAAGATCGACGCCAGCGGCAACCAGGAAGCGATCTACCAAGACAGCGAATTCGACGATCTGCCGGTCACACCGGTGCTCGATGCCAACGGGGCCGAGGTCTGCATCGACATCCCACTGTCGGACCGGACGCTCAAGGTCAAACTCTGGAACGTGCGGGTTGGCCACGTCCGGCTCCTGCTGCTCGACACCGACTTGCCGGCCAACGCCGAGAGCGACCGGCATGTCACCCACCGCCTCTATGGTGGCGACCGCGAGGTGCGCATCTTGCAGGAGATCGTGCTGGGCATGGGTGGCGTGCGCGCTCTGGCCACACTGGGGATGCGCCCGACGGTGTGGCACATGAACGAGGGCCACGCCGCCTTCCTCGTGCTCGAGCGCATCCATCAGCACATGCACGGTGGGCTCGATTTTGCCGCAGCACTGGAAGCGGTGGCTGCCAACACGGTGTTCACCACCCACACGGCGGTGGCCGCGGGGCATGACCGGTTTTCGGCCGACCTTTTCAACCGGTATTTCGACTCGTATTGCCGCAAGCACGGCATCGAGCCGCAACGGCTCTTTGCGCTCGGACGCGCGGGCAGCGGTACCGAATTTGACATGACTGCGCTGGCGGTACGCGGATCCCGCTTTCAAAATGGCGTCTCCAAGATCCACGGCGAGGTGAGCGCGGAAATGCTGCGCGACCTCTGGCCGCAGATCCCGCCCGCGGAAAATCCCCTGACCCACGTCACGAACGCGGTGCACGTTCCGACCTTCCTCTCACCGGACTGGGTCAATGATTTTGACCGGTTCTTGGGCTTTGACTGGCTCGACCGTATCAACGACCCGGCCGTATCGGGTCGAGTCGACGAGTTGCCTGACCATATCGTTTGGAGCCGGCACCAGTTCTTAAAGTCGCAGATGTTGCGCCTGGTACGCCACCGCGTCGCGGAGCAGCACAACCGCAACCGAGGCAGCGAGGCGCACCTGGATCGGATGCTGCGCTTTGCCGACCCGGACAATCCCAACGTCCTCACGATCGGATTTGGCCGGCGCTTTGCGACTTACAAGCGAGCCACGCTGCTGTTTGAAAATCTCGAATGGCTGCGCCAGATCGTGAGCGATGCCAAGCGGCCGGCACTGTTTATTTTCGCCGGCAAGGCGCATCCTGCCGACCAGCCCGGCCAGGACCTCATCCGCCGTCTGGCGCAGGTGGCGCGCATGCCCGAGCTCGAAGGGCGGATCTTGCTCGTCGAAGGCTACGATCTGCGCTTGGCACGCCGCCTCGTGTCCGGCGTCGATGTCTGGCTCAATAACCCGGTCTATCCGCTGGAGGCGTCGGGCACCTCCGGAATGAAAGCCGGCATCAACGGCGTGCTCAACCTCTCGGTCCTGGATGGCTGGTGGGACGAGGGCTACACCGGTGACAACGGCTGGGCCATAAAACCAGCCTCGGAAACCCTGAGCGATGCGGCGCGCAACGCGGAAGAGTCGCGGACGCTCTACGAGATTTTGCAAGACCAGGTGCTTCCGACCTACTACAGCCGCGGCGAGATGGGCTACCCGCCGGCGTGGATCAAGCTTATGAAGCGCTCGATGGCGACGATCCTGCCGAGTTTCAATGCCAATCGCATGGTGGGCGATTACCTCTCGCAGTTCTACGGCCCCGCCGCGCGCCAGGGCAGACGATTCTCACGCGACGAATTTCGCGGCGCCAAGGAGGTCGCGGGCTGGAAGGCGCGGGTGGTCGCAGCCTGGCCCGGAACGCGCATCCGCCGGTTCGACCCGGGCACACAGCGCACGCAGTTCGGCCAGCGCCTGCGCATCGAAGTTGCGGTCAACCTCAACGGTCTTGAGCCGAGCGACGTCCGCGTGGAACTGCGCATGGGCGAGTCTGCCGGCGACATGCGCAAGGATTCCGGGCGCTTTTTCGTGCACGCCAACACCTTGCCCGAGACCGGGGAGCACCGCTACGTGCTCGATTTCACCCCCGAGTCCTGCGGCAGATTCGACTATCGGATCCGCGTGTTCCCCTACCACGATCTGCTGACGCACCGCCTGGAGACGGGCTTGATGCTCTGGCTTTGAGGCGACGCTCGCCGGGCGCCTAGTGGCGGACGCTGCGCAGCACCCGGCGGTAGACGTCGACGTACTGCGCCGCGCTTGCATCCCACCCGAAGTCTCGCGCCATCGCGTTGTGCTGCAGTCGCGACCAGGTTTCGGGGTCCCGATAGGCCTCGAGCGCGCGCTGCACGGTCTCCAACAGCGCCTGCGCGCTGGGGGCCGCAAAGGAAAAGCCGGTGGCCGTGCCTGCGGACAGGCTTGCGGCGCTGCAATCCGTCACGGAGTCGGCCAGCCCCCCCGTGCGACAGACGATGGGAATCGTGCCGTAGCGCTGGCTATACATCTGATTCATGCCGCAGGGCTCGAAGCGCGAGGGCATTAGAAAAAGGTCGGCTCCGGCCTCGATCATATGCGCCAGCGCTTCATCGAAGGCTACCCGCACCCCCACTTGCCGCGGGTAGCGGCGCGCCAATGCCCGCAAGCGCTCTTCGATGGCCCGGTCGCCCAGGCCCTGGATCGCAAACTGCGCCGGAAGCGCGACGACGCGTCCCACAATGTCGGCGATCAGGTCGATGCCTTTTTGTTCGACGAGGCGGCTGACGACTCCCAGAACCGGCATCGTGTCTTCCATTGCCAGGCCCATGGCCAACTGCAGCGCGCGCTTGTTCGTGCGCTTATTGTCCAAGCTGCGCAGGTCGTAGCGCTGCACGATCATGGGATCCGTAGAGGGATTCCAGTACTCGGTGTCCACGCCGTTGAGGATGCCGGTCAAGACGTTGGAGCGGCGCGTAAGCAGACCCTGAAGTCCGAATCCGAGCTCTTCGGTGCAGATCTCCCGCGCGTAGGTCGGGCTCACCGTTGTGATTGCGTCGGCGCAAGCCAATCCCCCCTTGAGAAACGAGAGCTTGCCGTAGAACTCCACCCCGTCAACCGTAAAGCTCTCCGGGGGTAACCCGATGCGCGCCACCGAATCGGCCTCGAAAATGCCCTGGTATGCCAGGTTGTGGACCGTCACCACGCTGGCGGCCCGTTGGCCCAGTCCGTAGACCAGGTGTACCGGGGCAAGAGCCGCCTGCCAGTCATTGCAGTGGATCACGTCCGGGCGCCAGGCCAGCGGGCTTTTTTCGGTGCCCAGCAGCGCGGCGATGCGCGAGAAAAGCCCAAAGCGAAGATCGTTATCGGGCCAGTCCTTGCCGTCGGGCCCCAGATAGGGGTTGCCGGGTCGCTCAAAAAGCGCCGGGCAGTGCACCAGCAACAGGGAGAGTCCCTGGCCGCCACGCGCGGCCAGCAACTGCGCTTCGGGCAATAGCCCGAGCGCAGGCACGGTAGCAACGGCCGCGACGGTCGCCGGGTCAACTGCCAGAACGCGCAAAACGTCCGGGTAGGCCGGTAGCAAGACCTGGATGTCAACGCCCAATCCCGCCAAGGCGGTCGGTAAGGAGCCGCTGACGTCGGCCAGGCCGCCGGTCTTGATCAGCGGTGCGAGCTCAGGCGTGGCAAAAACGACTTTCGTGATCGTTCCAATCGCAACGTGGAACCGAAGCGCTTGGAAGGCAGGCGCCCCAGGCGCTACCGGCGGGCCGCGCGCCAGCGCCGCCTCCCGGGGCGCCGTGCTGCGTTCACGCTAGGATAGCAGCCGCGCGGTTCTCAATTGATGTTTGTCAAGGCGCGCGCAGCAATCGCCCATAGGCTCGTAAGTCCATCCACTAGGGAGGCACCTCGTGACGAATCCGATGACCATCGAGCGCGACGAACCGGCTCCGCTAAGCGGCGAGGACGCCGATCCGCCTACCGGCGTGCGGCTCGCCCGCTCGACCGTGGCAATTATCCTCGCGGGCGGCCGCGGCACCCGCCTGGGGCGCCTGACGGACTGGCGCGCCAAGCCGGCAGTGCCTTTTGGCGGAAAGTTTCGCTTTATCGACTTTCCGTTGTCCAACTGCGTCAACTCCGGCATTCGGCGCGTCGGCGTGTGTACGCAATACAAGGCGCAGAGTCTGATCCGGCACGTGCAGCGGGGCTGGTCGTTTCTCGATGGGCGCTTGGGGGAATTCGTGGAGTTGCTGCCGGCGCAGCAAAACGTAAGCTCCGACTGGTACAAGGGCACGGCCGATGCCGTCTACCAGAACATCTATTTGCTGCGCAATCAAGCGCCAAACCTGGTGCTGATACTGGCGGGTGATCACATCTACAAAATGGATTACAACCGCATGCTCTACGACCACGTGACCAAATCGGCCGACATGACGATCGCGTGCATGGAGGTGCCCCTAGCCGATGCGCGCGGCTTTGGGGTGATGGCGGTCGACGAGGCGTTGCGCGTGGCCGCCTTCCAAGAAAAGCCCGAGCATCCGGCTCCGATGCCCGGTCGCCGCGACACGGCGCTTGTCAGCATGGGCATTTACGTGTTCAACGCCGCGTTTCTCTACGAGCAACTCGAGCGCGATAGCGGCGATCCACACTCGAGTCATGATTTCGGCAAGGATGTCATTCCGCACATTCTCGCGCGCGGCTACCGGCTCATCGCCCATCGCTTCTCCGATAGTTGCGTGAACATGACCCAGGGCCGACCGTACTGGCGCGACGTCGGGACGCTGGACGCCTATTGGGAAGCAAACATGGAGCTCGCCAAGGTCACTCCCGACTTGAACATGTACGACAAGACGTGGCCGATCTGGACCTATCAGGAACAGCTGCCACCGGCCAAATTCGTGTTCGACGACGATGGCCGGCGCGGCATGGCGGTCGACTCGCTGGTGTCGGGGGGATGCGTCATCAGCGGCGCGACCCTGCGCCGTTCGTTGCTGTTTTCGAACGTGCATGTGCACAGCTACGCACAGGTGGAGGATTCGGTCGTTTTGCCCAACGTCGATATCGGCCGCAATGTCGTCCTCAAGCGTGCCGTAGTCGAGAAGAATTGCCGTCTTCCCCCCGGACTTCAGGTCGGGGTAAACCCCGAGCAGGATCGAAAGCGCTTTGACGTGAGCAGCAAAGGCATAACACTGGTCGTGCCCGAGATGCTCGCGGCCCTCAACGAGAGCGGCACGTGACGGCGGAGGCCCTCGGCGGTTGGGCGGGACAGGTCGTATCCGACGCGGCTGCGGCCGCGCTTGCGCCCGCCGGTGCCCCGGGCTTAGACCTGCTGCTGCTCTGGCACATGCATCAACCCGACTACCGCGACCACAGTTCCGGCGAATTCACGATGCCCTGGGTGTACCTGCATGCGATCAAGGACTACGCCGACATGGCTTGGCATCTGGAGCAGCAACCTGCGATGCGGCTTGTCGTCAATTTCGTTCCCGTGCTGCTTGACCAGATTGAGGACTATTGCGAGCAGTTTCGCGTCGGCCCACTGCGCGACCCTTTGTTGCGTCTGCTTGCACACCCCGAAGGAGTCCCACTGACGTCCGAGGAACGTCACAAGGCATTTGATCAATGCTTCCGCGCCAACCACCACCGGCTGATCGCACCGTATCCGCCATTCAAGCGTCTCTACGACCTGTACGCGGGTCTGGAAAGCTACGGCAAAGAAAGCCGCGACTACCTGTGCGACCGCTACGTCTACGACCTCGTGACCTGGTATCACCTGGCCTGGATCGGAGAAACCGTGCGGCGCGAATCGGAGATCGTCGCCCAGCTCATGGCCAAGGGAACCGGCTTTTCCGAAAAGGACCGTTTGACTTTACTGCAGGTCATCGCGCAACTCGTGCAACAGATCATTCCCCGTTACCGTGCCCTGGCCCAGCGCGGTCAGATCGAACTGTCAACGACACCGCACTACCATCCCCTTGCGCCCCTCATGCTGGATTTTCAAAGCGCCAGGGACGCCCTGCCCGAGGTCGAACTGCCACTGGCCGCCTACTACCCCGGGGGGCGAGAGCGCGTCTGCGCCCACATCGAGAGCGCAATCACCTCTCACGCACGACGCTTCGGTGCGGCGCCGCAGGGCGTCTGGCCCGCCGAAGGTGCCGTCTCGAGCGGCTTTGTGGGGCTGTTGGCCGAACGCAAAATCCGCTGGAGCGCGAGCAGCGAGGGCGTCCTGGCCACCAGCCTGCGCGCAAGCGGCATCGGTGGCGCATCCGCCGATCCGGGCATTGAGGCTCGACATCGCCCCTATCGTGCGAGCGCGGCCGCACCCGGGATGCTGCTTTTTTTCCGCGACGACCGCCTCTCCGACCTG
>Ga0187780_10002413_pt1 | contig 14073 bp, 13 predicted proteins | sample 1015_Q2_SP10_20__FD_132429 | JGI IMG/M metagenome (GOLD analysis project Ga0187780, IMG submission 132429) | Tropical peat soil microbial communities from peatlands in Department of Meta, Colombia - 1015_Q2_SP10_20_MG | ecosystem: Environmental > Terrestrial > Soil > Wetlands > Peat | place... | reverse complement strand
GTCCGCGCCGTCACGCGGATACAGGCTGACGCCGATGCTGACCGTGGTGACGAGGGCGCGGCCGTCGACGATCACCGGCGCCCCCAGCGCCTCGTTGATCCGCTTCGCCATCTCGGTGATGAGGCTGCCGTTCTTCAGGCTCTGCAGCACGACGATGAACTCATCACCGCCCATGCGCACCACCACGTCGTCCTCGCGCACGGTCGCACGCACGCGCTCGGCGACCGTCTTCAGCAGCCTGTCGCCGGTCTCGTGGCCGCGCGAGTCGTTGATGTGCTTGAAGCGGTCGAGATCGAGGAACAGCACCGCCAGCATGTGGTTGGTGCGCTTCGCCCGCTCGATCGCGCCGGGCAGGAAGTGCGCGAGATACAGCCGGTTGGGAAGTCCGGTGAGCTGATCGTGGTGGGCGAGATGATCGAGGTGCTCCTGCTTCTCGAGCAGCTGCGCCTCGATCTTGCGGCGCAGCGTCACGTCGCAGCTGTTGAAGGCGAGCACGGTGCGGCCCTCGAGGCTCAAGCGGTGACCGGTGACCTCGACATCGAGCAGCACGCCGTTCTTGCAGCACTGCTTGAGCTGCAGCGGCAGGCGCAGGTCGGGGTCGCGCAGCTGGCGGGCGAGCGCCTCCGGGTCGGCCGGCTCATTGACGAACAGCTGCAGGAGCGGCATGCCGCGCAGCTCCTCGAGCGAGAACCCGAGGCTGCGCTCGAGCGCGGGATTGGCATCGAGTATCTCGAAGGAGCCGGCGTCGGCGATCAGCACGCCGTTGGGCGACTGCTCGACGACGGCGCGATAGCGGGCATCGCGCGCAGCGCTGCCGCGCCGTGCCGCGAGCCACAGCAGGAAGAAGGCGCTGACGAGGGCCGCGAACAGCACGCCGAGCGCCGCGCTGGTGAGGCCCATGGTGCGCCCCGCGGAGCCGGCATCCAGCGTGCCGTGCGCGACGAGCGCGAGGCGCTGCACCCACAGCCGGTGCCACATCGCGACGGTCGCGCTGACCCCCAGGATCGACAGGACCCACAGGATGAGGGTCGCCGGGAAGGACAGCGAGCGGTCGGTGTTGTTCAGAATCGACGCACGCATCAAGTGGCGGGCGACGCGCAGTTTCCGGGCGCGTACGCGACAGCAACCTCGTTTTGTTGCCCGTGGGAGACGAGCGGCCAGTCTCACTGAAGAGGTGCAGCGCGTCATGGGCGCCGCGCACAATTTGACGCCTCATCCGGGCGCGCATCACACATTGAGGGGCGCCGGCGGCGGGATTTTGCTTAATGCAAGGGTACGGCGAGTGCAGCCGGTCGGCGCGTTGGCCGATTCGATGGAGCGCGGCGATCGTGCTGCGGCGCGCCGACGCAACGTTCGTGCGAGAATCGGCGCGGCCCGTGACCGCATCGACCGAAGCCCTCACCCGCCAGATGCTCGAGTGGCTCGCCGCGCAGCCGCGCGCACACGCCGAGGTCATGGAGGCCTGGCGCAGCTCCTGCCCGCGGCTCACGATCTGGGAGGACGCCTGCATCGAGGGGCTGATCGACTACGAGCCGGCCAGCGGGAAGGTGACCTTGAGCCCCGCAGGCCGCCTGTACTTGGGCTCCGCAGAGCCCGCCGCGGCGAAGTAAGCGGCGCGGGGCGGCGCTAGGCGGCGCCGAGCACCCAGGAGGTGAGCGTACCCGGATGATCCGCCGCGCGCGGCGCACCGCCGGCAGCCCGAAGTGACGGCGCCCACACCCCCTCGAGCAGCGCGGCATTCAGGGCGGCCGCGAGCGCGGCGGGCCAGCGAGGGCCGGCGGAGAACACGGCGGCGGATGCAGCATCGGTGAAGCCGCCCCTCGCCCGCAGGCTATGGGTCACCGTGGTTGCGCCGCGAGCGTCGTGCATCCCCTGATACAGCAGCGCGAGACCCGACGCGGCCGCGCACTGCTCGAGCAGCACCAGATCGGAGTGCGGCGTGAGCCCGCCAAGTCGGAACGGCGGGGCTGTCCGCCCCTTCACTCGCTCGTACCACAGCGGCACCACGTCCTGGTGAGTGGCGAACGCCGCCGCCCCGCGCCGCACCAGCGCGTGCGCGAACTCCCGTGCATCGCTGTAGCGCGCGTCATAGAGAACCGTGTGGATGCCCCGCGAGGCCGTGGCGCTCGCGAGCGCCTGCGCGGTCGCGGTCAGCGCAGCGCCGCCGGTTGCGAGCGCCACCGTCAGGAATTCACGCTTGTCCAGGACCTGCTCCCCGCGCCTCGAGCCGATGGTGGTGTCCGGCCCAGGGAACGTTGCCGTGCGGCGCCTGCGCGGTCAAGCGCCCGAGCGCCTAGGGGGTCGCTACAAGACCCGCGAGCGCAGCGCGGGCCGCGGAGGTGAAGCGTCGCACGTCGTTGAACGGATGTGCGACCAGCATGGCGCCCTCGAGCACGCCGAGCAGCATGCGGGCGAGATCGGTCGCAGCGCCGCGCCCCCGTAGCTCGGCGGTGCGCCGCCCCTGCTCGATGGCGGCCGCAAGCCAGGTCTCGTTGGCATCGAAGAACTTGCGGATCTGCTCCTGCATCGGGCGCGGGAGAGTGCCGTATTCGGCCGCGAGCATGCCGCACAGGCACAGCCGCTCGCCCCGGACCACCTGCTCGTACAGCTGCACGTAGCGCTCGAGCTTGCCGAGCGCGCTCGGGGCGCTCGCATCGATCGCCTGGAGGGCCACCGTGAACTGCTCGGCGTAACGCCGCACCAGCGCGCTTCCGAGGTCAGCCTTGGTGGCGAAGTGATGATGCAGGCTCGCCTTGGTGATGCCGAGCTCCTCGGCGATGTCGGCGTAGCTGAAGCCGTTGTAGCCGCGGGTCTGCAGGAGCCGCTCGGCGACATCGAGGATGCGGGTCGCCGTCGGCGCGCGCGCGGCTGCTGGAGAGCTCGACTTGGGCATCTAAAAATCATGATACCAGAAGGACTTGCAGATCTACCTATTAGTTGGTAGAAAGCTACCTATCAGTTGGTAGTCTGGCGCCAGATGCCACGCGGCTGCCGCGCCGCCAGCGGGAGGACCGACATGAGCGCAAACGGGCAGGACTACGTTCCTACGCCGGAGTCGGCGCGGCGTGCGCGCAAGCTCGAGAGCATCCTCGAGGCGATCGGCCAGACACCCGTCGTGCGGGTGAAGAAGCTCGGCCCGCCGGGGATCAACCTCTACGTGAAGCTCGAGGCGGCAAATCCCATGGGCTCGGTGAAGGACCGGCTGGCGCTCGGCATCATCGAAGACGCCGAGCGCACCGGCCGCCTGCGCCCCGGGCAGACCGTCGTCGAGGCGACGAGCGGCAACACCGGCATCGGACTTGCGATGGTGTGCGCCGAGAAGGGCTATCCGCTCGTCGTGACGATGGCCGAGAACTTCAGCGTCGAGCGCCGCAAGCTCATGCGCTTCCTCGGCGCGAAGGTGGTGCTGACACCCGCGGCGCTCAAAGGATCGGGGATGCTCGCCAAGGCACGGGAGCTCGCCGAGACGCACGGCTGGTTCCTGTGCCGCCAGTTCGAGAACGAGGCGAACGCCGCGATCCACTCGCGCACGACGGCGCAGGAGATCCTGGCCGCCTTCGAGGGCGAGCGGCTCGACTATTTCGTCACGGGCTACGGCACCGGCGGCACGCTGAAGGGCGTTGCGCGCGTGCTGCGCGATCACCGGCCGCAGACCCGCGTCATCCTGTGCGAGCCGGACAACTCGCAGGTACTCGGCAGCGGGATACCACAGGCGCACGCGGCCGACGGGGCGCCAGCGGGCAGCCATCCGCTGTTCCGGCCGCACCTCATGCAGGGCTGGAGCCCGGACTTCATCCCGCAGCTCACCGAGGAGGCCCGCGCGCTGAAGCTCATCGACCGCATCGTCCCGGTGAACGGCGCAGAGGCGCTGCGGCTCGCACGCGAGCTGGCGCAGCGGGAAGGCATGTTCGTCGGGATCTCCGCCGGCGCGACGCTCGCCGGCGCGCTCGCGGTGTGTCGCGACTCCCCGCCGGGGACGACGGTGCTGTGCATGCTGCCCGACACGGGCGAGCGCTATCTCAGCACCCCGCTGTTCGCGGACGTGTCGGGCGAGATGAGCGCGGAGGAGCTGGCCATCGCGCGCTCGACGCCGAACTACCGCTTCGACGTGGCTGCGCCGGCCCCGCCGCCGGCCGCACACACCGAGCCCGCACCGAGCTCACCCGAGGCCGAATCCCTGGTCGCGCGGATCGTGTCGGATCCCGCGCAGCCGGTCGTGATGTTTGCCCTCGAGTGGTGCGAGTTCTGCTGGTCGGTGCGCCGCCTGTTCGCGCGACAGGGTATCCCGTACCGCTCCGTCGACCTCGACTCGGTCGAGTATCAGAAGGAGGACCTCGGCGGCCGGATCCGCACGGCCTTACGGGCGCGCACCGCCTGCGCGACGATCCCGCAGATCTTCGTGGGCGGGGAGTTCATCGGCGGCTGCACCGACACCTTCGAGGCCTACAAGGAGGGGCGCCTGCAGGGGCTCCTCGACCGGCACCACGTGGGCTACGACCACGCCGTGCGGCTCGACCCCTATTCATTCCTGCCGAACTGGCTGCATCCGCGGTAGCGGCGCACGCGCCGCGAGCGAGGCGCGATCACAAGTGCAGTCGCGCTCCGGCGAATGCCGCGAACGGCGCGGCCGGGCTCTGAAAGCGCGTGTCGACGAGCGAGCCGTCGGCGGGGACGCCCGGAGCACTGACGCCGGTCGGGTCGGCGAGGATTCCGTAGGTGGCGTAGTGCGCATTGAGCACGTTCTGCAGGCTCAGGAAGAGCTCGAGCCGGGTCCCGAGCTCGAGGCTCGAGTGCAGGCTGACGAGGTGATAGCCGCCGAGGGGTGAGGTCTGGTTGGACTCATCCCCGTGGTAGTACTGGGGGCTCACCACAGCGAGCGTGCCGCCCACGAGCCAGCCCGGCGCGAGCTCGCGATCCACGCCGAGCTTGAGGCGATGCCGCGGCACACCCGGCAGGCGGTCTCCCGGCAGCACCTGGATGTCGCCGTTCGCATCCTGAAAGGGATTCGATGGCGAGCTGACGAGCAGCGCCGAGCGGAACGTGGCATCGACGAGGCTATAGCTCGCATACGCCGACCAGCCCGCGCCCCGCCAGCGCAGCGCCGACTCGAGGCCCTGCCGGCGCGTCGCCCCGATGTTCTCAAAGAAGCCGCTGCTCACGGAAGTTGCGACCCCGTAGATGTCATCGTGCAGATCGGTGCGAAACAGGTTCACGTCCCACGAGAGGCTGCCGCCGGCCACATCCGTCGCGAGCTTGCCGCGCAGGCCGGCCTCGAAGGTGCGCGCGATGACCTGGCGCAGATTCGGCGGATCGCCGGCGAGATCCGAGGGCAGGATGCAGGGCTTCAAGGGGTCGGAGCACTCGATCTCGCTCGCGGTCGGCGCGCGGTTGTTGAGCGAGTAACCGGCGTACGCGGTCATAGTGGGTGAGATCTTGTAGGTTGCGCCGAGCGCAGGGTTCAGGTGTGCGTAGCGGTTGTGGCCGTTGAGGCTCGTGCCGCGCTCGTCCTTGAGGTCAATCACGGCGACGTTGTAGCGGACGCTCACGCTCGCCGCGAGCGCGGGCGTCACATCGAGCGTGTCGGTCGCGTAGAAGCCGTAGTAGCGGTTGTCGTCCTTAAGTCCGACCGGCGTGGCGCTGAACGCGGAGCTCTGCGGCGTATCCACGAAGAGCCCCGTGGACGCAACGAGCAGCGCGGGACTGATGACACCGACCTGCGCGCCCGAATCAAACTGCACGCGCGAGGAGTCGACGCTCACCCCCGCCGCGAAGCGATTGTCGTGGTCGGCGATCGCATGGCTGTCGGTGAGCTGCAGCGAGCCTCCCGTACCCACGGTGTGAATGAGCTCGTAGTCGTTCTCGCCGATGGGCACGCTGCCGCCGCTCGACAGATCAGGAATGGCGGAGCCGGCGGTGTCGGCGAGCGGCGTGAGCCCGTCCGCCTGGCACAGCAGAGCGGTGCTGCCGGGCGCGGTGCAGGTCGTGAAGTCGGTCTTGTTGCCGTTGTCGACGCTCTGCCCGTAATGGCGGTAGTAGAGCACGCTCTGGAGCGAGGCAGTCCGTGTGAGCTGCAGCGCACCGGTGAGCGTCAGAAAGTCCACGCGGTTGAAGTTGTCCTGCGGACCGGTGAACACGAGCCAGCGGCTCACCGCGAGCTCCTGCACCGGTGCGGCGCCCTGACCGTAGAGACGGTTGCTGGCGCGCGAGTACGCGAGATCGAGGGTGCCGGCATCCCCGTGCGCCGACAGATCGAGATAGAACTGACGGAGCGAGTCGCGGGCGAATTCGCGCCAGCCGTCCTGATCGAGCAGATTCGCCGCGGCGTAGATGCCGAGGCGGCCATCGTTGGCGCCGACCTGGGCCGATGCGTCGCGCCGGTTGAAGGAGCCGCCGGACAGCGTGCCTTCGCTGCCCTCATAGGAGAAGCCGTTCTTCAGCGTGATCGCCACGGCAGCACCGAGTGCGTTGAGCCCGTAGACGGGATTCGCGCTGACGAGATCGAGGCGCTCGATGGCGAGGTCGGGGATGAGATCCCAGTTGACGGCATCCCCGAAGGCCTCGTTGATGCGCACGCCGTTCTGGTAGACCGCGAGTCCCTCGGGTGTCCCGAGCACCGGGGACGCCTCGAAGCCGCGATACACGACGTCCGGCTGAAAGGGATCCGCGAGCGCATCGTCGATGTTCACACTGCCCAGGCGGCGGTCGAGCGCGCCGGTGAGGCTCACCGTGCCCTCCTGCACGAGGTCCGCGGCCGTGAGGCTCTGCACGTTGCCGGGGACCTTGTCGATGTCGAGCGCGGCACCGGGCAGCGCCGTGGTCGAGATCACGACCGCCGGCAGCGTCTCGGAGCCCTCACGATCCGGGTCGGCGCCGCAGGCGCCTCGGGGGGCGCTCAGCGAGACGACCGCCGCAAGCGTCGCGGCGCCGATGATGAGGGTGTGCGGGGACATGCCGACGAGGGCATGGTTCCATGCGCGCCGCGCACCCGCCTAGGGAGTTTTTCCCGATTTCGGCCGCGGTTCGCCCTGCGGAGCGGCTGGAGCCGGGCTTGCGATCCGCATCACGGCCGCTCTGGCCGGCGGTGCGGGAATTCGCTATAGCTAGCGCATGAATACCCCCGTCAGCGGCGCCATCGCGGCGCCGGATCCCGGCTGGACGCGTAAGGCGCGACGCGACCTCGCGGCGGTCGTCATCGTGTCCGCCGCGGCCGCCATCCTGTGCGTGAAGCTCAATCTCAGCGAGCTGCTCTTGAGCTTCACGCGTCCCGAGGAGCGCTTCCAGCTCGATGAGCTTCCGGGGATTCTGCTGGTCGTCGCGCTGTGCCTGAGCTGGTTCTCGGCGCGGCGCTACGGCGAGGCGCGCCGCGAGCTTGCGCTGCGACGGGCGGCCGAGACGCGCCTGTCGGCGGCGCTTGATGCCAACCGACGGCTGGCGCAGCAGTACATCGATGTCCAGGAGTCCGAGCACCGCGCGCTCGCGCGCGACCTGCACGATGAGCTCGGCCAATACCTGAACGCGATCAAGCTCGATGCGGTCGAGCTGCGGGCGCGGCTCGCCGCGCTCGCTCCGGCGGCGGGCGCGACGGCCATCACGATGATCGACAACATCGATCGCGTGCAAGGCGTCGTGCTCGGGCTCATCCGCCAGCTGCGCCCCGTGGGCCTCGACGAGCTCGGGCTGCGGGCGGCGCTCGAGCATTTCGTTCAGGACTGGCGGGGGCGGCTGCCGGCGCTCGCCATCGGGCTGTCCTTGAGCGAGCGACTCGACGAGCTCGACGAGCGACATCGCTTGACGGTGTATCGACTGGTGCAGGAGGCGCTGACCAACATCGCGCGACATGCGCGGGCCACCCGCGCCGAGATCTGCATCGAGCGTTCGGCGGCGCCCGCAGGCGGCGAGCACATCGAGATACGCATCGCAGACAACGGCGGTGGCGCCGATCCGTCCGCGGGCCGCACCGGCCTGGGGCTCCTCGGGATGCGCGAGCGCGTCGAGGCGCTCGGAGGCTCGCTCACGCTCGCAAGCGCACCCGGCGCGGGATTCACACTCACGGCGCGGCTGCCGGTGGGAAGTCCTGCATGACGTCCACCGGCGCGCCGCGCACCCTGACGGTGCTGCTCGTGGATGATCATGCCGTGGTGCGCGAGGGCTATCGCCGCCTCCTCGAGCACGATCCGACGCTCAAGGTCGTCGGCGAGGCGGCCACCTCGGCGGAGGCACTGCAGCGCGAGAGCGCGCTCGAGCCCGACGTGACGGTGCTCGACATCGCGCTGCCCGGCGTGAGCGGCATCGAGACCCTGCGCCGCATCCTCGCGCGCCGCCCGCAGGCACGGGTGCTGATGTTCAGCATGTACCAGGACGGCATCTTCGCGCAGCGTGCCCTGGATGCGGGGGCGAGCGGCTATTTGAGCAAGGCCAGCGCACCGGAGCGCCTGGTCGAGGCCGTGCGGGCCGTGGCGAGCGGCAGGCGCTATCTGAGCCCGGACATCGAGCAGGCGCTCGCGGCGCGCGCCTCGCCCACCCTCGAGCTCGCACAGTCGCTGTCGGCGCGCGAGCTCGAGATCCTGAGACTCCTCATCCAGGGGTATGATGTGGCCGAGATCGGGGCGCGGCTCGGTGTGAGCGCCAAGACCATCGCCAATCATCAAAGCACGATCCGGCAGAAGCTCGGTGCGACGAATGCCCTGCAGCTCATGCTGGCGGCGCGCGAGCTCGGGCTGACAGCCGGGGACTGATGCACGGCGGTCCGGAGCCGAGGGAGAGACCGGCTTGAACGCCGAGAGCGTCTCAGTGCGAGCGTCGGGGTATGTCCCCGCGATGAACGACGCGGTCGTGAAGGCCGGGACGGGACGGGACTGGGCCGAGTGGTTTGCCACGCTGGATGAGGCGGGGGCAGGCGAGCTCGACCACCGCTCGACCGCCCGACTGCTCGCATCCGAGTACCAGGTGCCGAGCTGGTGGTCGCAGACGCTCAGCGTCGAGTACGAGCGCGCCCGCGGCCGACGCGTGCGTCATCAGAGCACGCGCGGCTTTTCGGTCGCCGTCTCAAAGACTGTCCACGCGCCATTGCATAAGCTGTATGCGTCGGCGGCCGACGCTAAGCGCCGCAGGGCCTGGTTCCCGAGGGGAACTTTCCGGGCATCCTCCAAGACCAAAAACAAGTACCTGCGAGGCTCCTGGAATGAGACGGCGCGGCTTGAGATCGGGTTCACCGCCAAAGGCGGTCACAAGTCGCAGATTGCGGTACAGGTCGCAAAACTGGCGCAGGCTTCGCACGTTGAGGCGCAGCGCGAGCTCTGGCGGGCGGCCCTTGAAGAGCTCCAGCGCATTCTAGAAAAGTGAATCTGACAAAACCGGCACGAGCGTGCCGGGCCGTATCGGGGCGCCATGACCGCCAAACTTCGGGGAAGTGGTGGCGGATACCCGCAGGGGCTAAAGTTGCTGGCCCGATGCAATCTCGAGTGAGGTGGACATGAGACACATGCTTCCCGCAGTTAGAAACACCTGGCTGGTGCTCGCCGCTCTGGCGGGCGCGTTCAACCTCGGCGTTGCACGCGCCGCGGATCCGTGGACGGAGGGCCAGAACTACTTCGTCGTGGTCCCGGCGCAGCACCCCAACGTTCCGCCCGGCAAGGTGGAGGTGACGGAGGTGTTCTCGTACGCCTGTCCGGCCTGCTATCAGTTCTTTCAGACGGCGGACAAGCTGAAGGCCGCAATGCCGCCGAACGTCGTGTTCGATTACCTGCCCGCCTCCTTTAATCCTGGCGAGGACTGGCCGGTGTTTCAGCAGGCGTACTTCACGGCGCAGGCCCTCGGGGTTGACCTGCGCACCCACGATGGCATGTTCGGCGCGATCTGGGGTAACGGCGGCGAGCTGGCGATCATGGACTTGCGTACCGGCAGGCTCAAAGATCCGCTGCCGAGCATCGAGGACGTGGCCGCCTTCTATAACAAGGCAGCGGGCGTGGACAAGGACAAGTTCATTTCGACGGCGAAGTCTTTCGGGATCGCAGTGAAGATGAAACACGCGGATGATCTGATCCGCGCGTATCAGGCGGACTCGACGCCGACGATCATCGTGAACGGCAAGTACCGGCTGAACGTGCGCTCGGCGGGCGGGCTCGATCAGACGATCGCGCTCGTGAAGTATCTCGTCGCCAAGGAAAGCGGGGGCACTCACTGAGGTGGTAGCGGATCCCCCACAGCCGAGCGTAGGCTAGCGCGCGGCTGAGATACCTGACATCCGGAGCCAGCACGGAACGGCTCCAAGGGAGTGCGTGTGAGATTGCTTGCTGCCGGCTTGACTGCGCTCATCCTCTGCCTGCCCGCGCTCGCGCAGAACACCCCTCCGCCAGGAGCGCCCGAGGCCAAGCCCAGCGATGCGTCGGTGCGGCAGCTGCTCGAGGTCATGGGAGCGCGCAAGATCGTCGACGAAGTGCCGCGCCAGGTCGACACCGCTATGGTCGGCATGCTGCAGAGCCTCCTGCAGGGCCGGGACATTCCGCGCGAGCAGCAGCAGGTGATCGAAGCGATGCGCGCCAACCTGGCGAAGCTGATGCGTGAGGAGTTCAACTGGGACACGATGCTGCCGGTGTATCTGCAGGTCTACCGGGACTCCTTCACCCAGGCTGAAGTCGACAGCATGATCGCCTTCTACAGCAGCCCCGAGGGCCAGTCCGTGGCCAAGAAGCTGCCCCAGGCACTGCAGAACACGATGGCGATCATGCAGCAGCGCACGGCCACACTCATGCCGAAGATCCAGCAGATGGTGCGTGACACCGCCGAGCAGATCCGGGCGCAGAACGCAGCGACCAAGGAAAAGACGAGCTGACCTCACACGCCGGTCGCGCACACCAGAAGCCCCTCGCCGGGTTACCGACGAGGGGCTTTGCTTTTGCGGGCCCACCGTGACCCGCGCGGGCAGCACTTCCCTCACCACCCGCTGAGTCCCCGACCGATGCGCTGAGCGCCCGGGCTCACGCGCCAGCCGCTGATCTCAGAACCGGCGCGCCGCACCTGGTTACACCGGGCAAGGCGAGCCGTTTCTTCCCCGCGCTCACACCTTGAAGAGCACCCGCATCCCAGCTGTCGCACGCGCGCTTCCCCCTCTCAAACACGCAGGCCCTTGCGATGCCTTGAACGTCGAGTCCCGACCGCGTGACTACGTTCACAGAGGGATTTGACTTTACTCAGAAAAAGAGGGGATGCCATGTCTCGCCGGCTTGCGATCCTGATCGCCCTTGCGGCAGCCGCGCCGATCGCCGCGGCAGCAGCGGACCTCTCGGTGTTCGCCGGCGGCACCGCAAGCGCCGGCAGCGCCTCGAGCTCCTACGGTTACGGACTCGAGTACCGGGAAGCGCTCGGCGCGAACCTCGCGGCCTCGTTCGGCTATCTCAACGAGGGTCATCTGATCGGGCACCACCGCGACGGGCTCGCCCTGCAGGTGTTGGGAAAGACCTCGCGCTGGCAGGAGCACTTCGAGCTGAGTCTGGGGCTCGGTCCCTATGCCTTCTTCGACACGCAGCAGGCGCCGCAGCTCCCCGGCTATCGGGACCTGCACGGGATCGCGGCGGCCCTGACCGGCGCGCTCACCTACTACAGCGGCAACCGCTGGTTCGCCCGCCTCAGCGTCACGCAGATCGAGGCCTTTCGGGATGTGAGCACCCACATGCTGCAGCTCGGGGTCGGCTACACCCCGCAGACACTGTTCGACAGCGAGGAGGCCCGCGAGCACCCGGAGCGATTCGAGAACTCGCGACCGAAGAGCGAACTCGTCGTCTTCATGGGCGAGTCCATTCTCAACAGCCTCGCCTCCCACAAGTCCGCGAATTTCGGCGTCGAGTACCACGGTCCGCTCGCGCAGCACGTCGAGCTCTCCGGCGCCTGGCTGAGCGAGGCCGAGGGCAAGCAGGGGCGGCACGCGGCGCTGCTCGGTGAGGCGTGGCTCGTCAATCGATTCCTGAGCCATGAGTTCACCGTGGGCGTGGGCCTCGGTCCGCACGTCGCTCTGCAGTCCTACCGGCTGGATGACGGGCGCCCCGGGGAACGCCTCATGGGCGTGGTCTCCCTGATGGCTCACATCCAGATCACCCGATCACTCGCCGCCCGGGTGGAGCTGCATCGCAACGTCACGGCCAACAGCCAGGACTGCGACGTTGCCACGACAGGTCTTGCCTGGAGCTTCGGCAACTGAGCCCGAGCTCACAACTGAACAGGGAGATATTCCAATGATCCGCGCACATGCTCTGGCGGCGTCCGCTGTCTCGCGGACACGCCCAATCACTTGCCGGCACCGGGCACGGGTCCTGGGCCTTGCCGCACTGGTGCTCGCAGCCTGGGCTATCCTCGGCGCGCCCGTCGCGCACGCCGACGATGGCCTCCTCGGCATCGACAAGCGCTGGACGTACGACAACCGCGGGATCTGGAGGCGCTCGTACCAGGATGTACTGCAGTACGGGCTCATCGCCGGCGAGCTCGGAGTGGGACTGTGGGAAGGCGGTGAGGATCGATTCGGGCACACGATGTGGCAGTCGATCGATGCCAGCCTCATCAGCGGCATCGCGAGCGCAGCGCTGAAGCGTGCCTTCTCGCGCGAGCGCCCACACGAGACTGCCGATCCGGACCAGTGGTTCAGCGGCTCCGGACGCAGCTTTCCGAGCGGCGAGGTGACCGAGACCAGCTCCATCGTGACGCCGTTCGTGCTCGAGTACGGACGCGAGCATCCAGCCGTGTATCTGCTCGAGCTCCTGCCGGCCTACGACGCCGTGGCGCGCATGAAGACCCAGGGGCATTGGCAGAGCGATGTCATCGCCGGATTCGTCCTGGGCACCACCACCGCCTACTTCCTGCACAAGCGCAAGCACCCGCTGGTGCTGGGATTCATGCCGCATGGCGTGTACGTGGGCCTGAAGGCCAAGTTCTGAATGTGCCGGCGCCTCGGGCGAGGCGCCTTGAACCTCGAGCGGCCGAGACGTGACCCACGCAAGAGGAGCGCGTTCGCCGTTCGCAACGTTGTGGAGGACTTATGAGCAGTTCATGGATCCGGGGCCTCGCGATTCTCGCCCTTGCGGCGACTCAAGCGGCCTGCGCTCCCCCGGCAGCGGCCGACACGACGGGCGTATACGTCAATGGGCGTGAGCTTTCGACGAACCAGGCTCAGCAGCTGGTCGCGCTCTACCACTCACAGTTGATACGGGGACGCTACTGGTACGACGCGCGCAGCGGCGCGTGGGGCCTGGAAGGTCGGGAGACGGCGGGATTCCTGATGCCGGGATACGACTTCGGCCCGATCGCGGAGAATGCCTCCAACGGTCACACCGGCGTCTTCATCAACGGCCGGCAGCTCCCGTACGTTGAGGTCGCCCAGCTGCAGGCGATGTTCGGCGCGGTCTATCCCGGACGGTGGTGGCTTGATGCCCGCGGCTTTTTCGGCGTGGAGGGCAATCCGCTTCCCCTGGGAAATCTCGTCGCGGCGATCCAGAGCCGACGCGCGGCCAGTGGCAGAGCCCGCGGCGACAATTTCTGGTGCAGCACCACGGCCTGCGGCAACGACAACGGCTCATCGGGATACGTCGATGTGGACGGAGTCATCGTCGGCTACGATCACTAACTGATCGCACGTTGCACAAACGCAAAAGCCCCTCGCCGGTTTCCCGACGAGGGGCTTTGCAGTTCAAGAGCCTGGCAGTGACCTACTCTGGCATGGCTTGCGGCCACACGACCATCGGCGCAGAGCGTTTTCACTTCCGAGTTCGGAATGGGATCGGGTGGTTCCCGCTCGCTATTGCCGCCAGGCAAGCTGTTTAAGACCGATGCGCCGGGACCTTTCGGTCCCGGCTCACCGTTCTCCAATCCGGTTCGTTTCCTGTTTCGACGCGTGTCGCGTTCGCGATGGATCGCTCCATCGCAGCATCGCCCATGTCTTACGACATGGTCTTCAAACTGCTTGAAGTTATATGGTCAAGCCTCACGGGCAATTAGTACTGGTTAGCTGAAGCCATTACTGGCCGTACACACCCAGCCTATCAACCACGTAGTCTTCGTGGGCCCTTCAGGGGAGTCGAGCTCCCAGGG